>ENA-OVGC01002853-OVGC01002853.1-human-gut-metagenome-genome-assembly--contig:-NODE-2853-length-11082-cov-4.774644_pt1 | contig 11082 bp, 9 predicted proteins | sample MGYA00237768_ERZ505415 | MGnify/ENA primary metagenome ERZ505415 (study PRJEB26158, sample SAMN06016382) | human gut metagenome | biome: human gut; feature: ankylosing spondylitis patient; material...
GCGCTCATAGGCCAGAGCCACCGTCTCCGGCGGGAAGCCCATGTCCATCCACTGGTCGATGTAGCGGCGTTCGGCCTCCACCGGCGGCCTGTTAAGAATTCGTAAATTCGACAAATAGGAAGTATACTTCCTGTTGCGCTCTGCCCATTTTTTCAGGTATACCGCGGCAGAATTCTGGTCAAATATGCCAAGCTGTGCCCAGCGATAGCCCTCTTTTTCGACTTGGCGCATGGTTGGTCGTCTGCCCTCGCCCCACTGGCTGCGAGCCCGTTCGACACAGTGGCACACCAGGAGATAGATCACGTCGGCGGGCATACCCAGGTCATCGTAAAGACCGGCCAATATCTGCAAGTCGGCGGTGCGGAGCTTCTTGCCCAGCTGCTGCTCCGTCTGTGGCACCAGCAGGCGGAAGCCCTCGTTGTCCGTCAGCAGTCCGGCGATGTCCTGGGCGGTGTAGACCGGGCGTTCGTCCGCCGGATCGGGCGGTGCCTGGCGGGCCGGTCGAGGCAGCAGGTTCAGGTCCTGAAGGACCTTCTCCGCCGCGTCGATCCGCAGGCGGCTGATGGGCAGGACCTTTTCCAGCTCCTCCGGCGTGACGCCCCGGCCGAAGCGGCGCAGGGCCAGATACAGCAGGGCGGCGTCGCCCTGACCGCTTTGCAGCAGCTTGTCGGCCGCATCGGCGGGCAGCGTCAGCTGCTCCTGCCTGTTCCGAAGTATATAGCCGTCCATGGCGATGACCTCCCCTCTCATTCGTGCTCTCCATTCTACACGAAAAAGGGGTCGGCGTAAAGCGGGGCGGGACAACTTTTTACAAATTTCCGCTTTTCGCCAAAATAGACTTTTCTCCGGCGGGTTTTGTGGTATAATGCTATTTGTATAAGTATATATACCCAACGAAATGAATTAAGGAGGGTTTTGGCATGGCGAACCGGGTAACGATGTCTATCTGCGGCACGGAGTATATCCTCGTAGCGGAGGAGGACGCCGCCTACATGGAGAAGATCGGCGGTATGGTGGATGCGGAGATGCAGAAGCTGATGGACAGCGCCCACATGAGCCGTGACGCGGCGGCGGTGCTGGCGGCGGTCAATCTGGCGGACCAGCTCACCAAGGCGCAGGAGGGCGCGGAAAATCTGCGCCGGCAGTTGAAGACCTATCTGGACGAGGCCAGCCGCGCCAAGAACGAGGCGGCGGAGCTGCGCCGGAAGCTGCAGAACGCCCAGAACCAGAACAACCGCCGGTGATGATGGAGCTTTTGGCCCCCGCGGGGGGATATGAGGCACTGACCGCAGCGGTGCAGAACGGCGCGGACGCGGTGTATATGGGCTTCGGCGCGTTCAACGCGCGGCGAAGCGCGAAAAACTTTACCGACGAGGAATTCGCGTCGGCGGTGCGGTACTGCCATCTGCGGGGCGTGCGGGTCTTTTTGACCCTGAACACCCTGCTGACCGACCGGGAGCTGCCCGGGGCGGCCGCGGCGCTGCGGAAGGCCAGCGCCATGGGCGTGGACGCGGTGCTGGTGCAGGACTGGGGCCTGCTGACCCTGGCAAAGGAGATCGTGCCGGACCTGCCTCTTCACGCCAGCACGCAGATGAGCCTGTTCACGCTGGGCGGCGCCAATGCGGCCGCGGCGTTGGGCATGGAGCGCGTGGTGCTGGCCCGGGAGCTGGACCGGGACGAGGTACGGGAGATCTGCGCCGGCTGTGGCGCGGAGATCGAGGTGTTCGGCCACGGGGCGCTGTGTATGTGCTACTCCGGCCAGTGCGAGATGAGCGCCGTGCTGGGGCAGCGCAGCGGCAACCGGGGCGCGTGCGCCCAGCCCTGCCGATTGCCCTACGGCGTGAACGCGCCCTGCGGCGGGGACTATCCCCTGAGCTTGAAGGATGCCAACCTGTCCGACTATTTACAGGACATGGAGCGCATGGGCGTAGCGTGCCTGAAGCTCGAGGGCCGGATGAAGCGGCCTGAGTACGTGGCGGTGGTGACGGGCATTTACCGCCGGCTGCTGGACGAGCAGCGCCGCCCCACGGCGGCGGAGCGTCGGGCGCTGGAGCAAGCCTTCTCCCGCAGCGGGTTCACCGACGGGTACTGGCTGGGCCGCAAGGGAAAGGCCATGTTCGGCACAAGGCCGGAGAACGCCCCCGAGCCGAAGGAGCTTTTCCAGCAGGCCCGGGCGGTGTATGAAAACGGAAAAGAGAACCTGAAGATCCCGGTGAACCTACGCCTGACGGTGCGCCGGGGCGAGCCGGTGCGTCTGGGCGGCGCCTGCGCCGTCCGGAACGGCGTGACCTTTGTCCTGGCGACAGGCGAGATGCCGGAGGAGGCGCGAACCCGCGCCGTGACAGCGGAGGAGCTGCGGCAGCGGCTGGCCAAGACTGGCGGCACGGTGTTCGCGGCGGATCATATTGAAATAGAGCTGGACGAGGGGCTGATGGTGTCCGCCAGCGCGGTGAACGCGCTGCGGCGGGAGCTGCTGGACGAGCTGGCGAAGCGGCGGACGGACATCCCGGAGCGCCGGGTATGCGCCCCCTCCCCCCTGCCGGACGCACCGGCGGGCGGGTTGGAGATGGAGTTCACCTGCTCCATTGCGCGGGCGGACCAGCTGACGGCGGAGCTGCTGGCGGAAAAGCCGGCCATCGTGTATATTCCGGCGGAGCTGCTGGATACCATGGATCTGTCCCCCTATGCGGGACAGACGGAGCTTTGCGCCGTGCTGCCCCGCATATTCCGCACGGCGGACGAAAGGGTTTTCCGGGACATTTTGGCCCGACACAGTGAGGTATCGTCCGTGGCCATCGGCAACCTGGGCCATCTGTCCATCGTCCGGGGGCTGGGCAAGACGCTGCGGGGCGACTTCGGGCTGAATATCTACAACAGCCGTGCGCTGCGGTTCTGGCAGGAGCAGGGGCTGACCTCTGCGGCGGTGAGCTTTGAGCTGCGGTGGCAGCAGGTGCGTGACCTGGCGAAGTACATCCCCTGCGAGGCCGTCATCTACGGGCGGCTGCCGCTGATGGTGACGGAGAACTGCATGACGAAAAACGCGGTGGGCTGCGCTCACGGCGGCGGCAGCGTGCTGACGGACCGCACAGGGGCGCGGTTCCCGGTGCTGTGCGGCTACGGCTGCCGGTGCGAGATCGAAAACAGCAAAACACTGATGCTGGCGGATAAGCCGGAGGTGCTCCGGTGCGGCCTGGCCTATGGGCGGCTGCGGTTCACCACAGAGACGCCGGAGGAGTGCGCCGCCGTGCTGCGGGCACATCGGAGCGGTCAGGTCACAGCCGGGACGGACGTGACGAGAGGGCTGTTCTACCGGGGCGTGGAGTGAAAACCGGCCTGCTGCTCTCTGTCATTCCGAGCCAGTGACCGATGTCACTGGCGTGGGAATCCGCATCCCCGAAAAAAGAGAACGGATTGCCGCGTCGGGCTTTGCCCTCCTCGCAATGACAGGGATAACGGTGCTTTTGCGCGCACGAGGTCAACTTCCGAAAACAAACGGTATAACGATTGCAATAATTTACAATTAGTATTCAATTTTTGAGAGAAAAAGGTGTTACTATGGAGCTGAAGATAAAAGCCCTGTCCCCTAAGATCGGGGCAGAGATACCCCTGCCGAAATTCGCCACCGCCGGGGCAGCGTGCATGGATCTGTGCGCCTGCATCGACGCACCGGTGACGCTGGAGGCCGGGGCACGGGCGCTGATCCCCACGGGCATCGCCATCGCGCTGCCGTCGGCGGACTATGTGGCGCTGGTGTTCGCCCGCAGCGGGCTGGGCATTAAGCAGGGCGTGTGCCTGAGCAACGGCGTGGGCGTTATCGACAGCGACTACCGGGGGGAGATCGGCGTGGGGCTGGTAAACCTGGGACAGAGCGCCTATACGGTGCAGCCCGGCGACCGCATCGCCCAGCTGATGGTGACGCCGGTGGTACAGCCCACGGTGGTGCAGGTGTCGGCGCTGGACGACACCGACCGGGGCGCGGGCGGCTTCGGCTCGACGGGACGATGACAGACATGGCGAGGATCGTGCTGGCCTCCGGGTCGCCCCGGCGGCAGGAGCTGCTGCGCCGCATCGGCGTGGCAGAGTTCGATGTCCGCGTGCCGGAGATGGAGGAGTATTTCCCCGCCGGACTGACGCCGGAGGAGACGGTGTGCTACATCTCCCGGGAGAAATCCCAGGCGGTGGAGGCGGCGGAGGATGAGATCGTCATCACCGCCGACACCATGGTGTTTCTGGACGATAAAAAGCTGGGCAAGCCCGCCGACGAGGCGGAGGCACTGGCCATGCTGACAACCCTGCAGGGCCATCACCACGCGGTGTGCACCGGCGTGACGGTGCGGCAGGGCGGCAGGGCGCTGACCCGCGCCCAGCGGACGGAGGTATATTTCCGGCCCGCCTCGGAGGCGGAGCTGCGGGCGTATATTGCCGGCGGCGAGCCTATGGACAAGGCCGGGGCTTACGGCGTACAGGGGCAGGGGGCGCTGCTGGTGGAGCGCATCGACGGGGATTTCTTCAATGTGATGGGCCTGCCGGTGCTGCTGCTGAGCCGGATGCTGGCGGAGTTCGGCGTGAAGCTGCTGGGATGATTTGAGGTCATTATGAAGCGATTTTTTACGAAAACGGGAATATGGCTGCTGGCCGCGGCGGCCACCATCGCGGTGGCGCTGTGCATCGTGTCGGCCCTGGGCTCAGGCACAGGGTTTCTCCACGATGCGCTGGGCGTGATCGCGTCGCCGTTTCGCACCGCCGGAACAGCGGTGGCGGACTGGTTCACCGGCATTGGCGACCGATTCGAAAGCGTGGAGCAGCTTCAGGAGAAGAACGCGGAGCTGAACCGCCGGGTGGCGGAGCTGGAGGACGAGCTGCGGAAGGCCCAGAACGCCGCCGATGAGAACAAGGACCTGCGGCAGCTGCTGGGATTGCGGCAGCAGCGCACGGACCTGCAGTTCGAGACAGCCCGTGTGACCCAACGGGACGTGTCCAACTGGGCCAGCACGGTGGTGCTGAACCGGGGCAGCCAGCACGGCGTGGCCGTGGGCAACTGCGCGGTGGACAGCAGCGGCAATCTGGCAGGCGTGGTGACGGATGTGGGACTGAACTGGTGCCGCATGGCCACGCTGGCGGACACGGAGGCCCAGTTCGGCGCTATGGTGTTCCGGACGGAGGAGACGGCGGTGGCCGGCGGTGACCTGTCCCTGATGAGCGAGGGCAAGGTGAAGCTGCAATACCTGTCCGACTCCGCCAACCTGATCAAGGGCGACCTGGTGGTGACGTCGGGACTGGGCGGCTATTACCCCTCCGGGCTGGTCATCGGCACGGTGGACGAGGTACGCACCGACGACGGCGGCCTGGCCCGCTATGCGGTGCTGTCGCCCCGGTGCGACCTGAACGACCTGCACGATCTGTATATCATCACGGCTTTCGACGTGATCGAATAACGAAGGAGACTGTTTATGACCCGCCGTGCCATGATACAAAAGTGGATATTGTACGGTCTGTGCGCCCTGGCTCTGGTGCTGGCGGAGGGTCTGCTGCTGGTGCGGGTAGAGTTCTGGGGCGTGCATCCCTTCCTGCTGCCGGCCATCGCCGTGATCCCGGTGACGCTGGAGCGGGACGAGGCGGCGCTGCTGTTCTCCGTATTCTTCGGGCTGGTGTGCGACCTGCTGTCGCCGGTGACGGGACTGCCCTGCTTCTACACGCTGGCGTTTCTCCTCAGCGGCGCACTGGCGTGGCTGCTGTCGGGCCGGTTGGTGGCGGCGGGACTGGTATGCTCCCTGGCCGCCACGGCGGTATCGCTGGCGGTATGCAGTCTGCTGCATCTGGCGGTGCTGGCGGGCAGCCAGCCCGTGGACGCATCGGCGGCAGCGATGCTGGCGGGCAAGGAGGCGCTGCTGTCCCTGCCCCTGACGGTGCTGGCCCACTATCCGTTCCGCAAGGTCTGTCTGGCCACACAGCGGGACTGACCCCGGAATTGACCCGCAGCGAGAGGAGCCTTCCATGATACAAAATCCCCATCCCACAAAACGGCGCATCCGGCTGCTGCTGGGCTTTTTCGCCGCGTTTCTGCTGCTGTTCGCCGCCGTGCTGTACGACGCGCAGGTGGTGCACGGCAGCGAGAACCGGGCCAAGTCCATCGCCAGCAACGCCTCCAGCGAGACGGTGACGGCCTCCCGGGGCATCATCACCGACCGGAACGGAAAGGTGCTGGTGTCCAACCGGCTGGCCTATACGCTGGTGTTCGACCGCAGCGAGTTCAAGAAGGACGACGCATCGCTGAACGCGGCCATTCTGCGGCTGATCGACCTGTGCCGGGACACGGACACGGCGTGGAGCGACTCCCTGCCCATGACCACCGGCCCTGTGCCGCAGCTGAAGGTGGCCGCCCGCAGCGCCAGCTTCCAGTCCTATCTGGAAAAGCGGAAGCTGCCGGTGACCACTGACGCCGCGGAGCTGCTGGAGGCGCTGCGGGAGCTGTACGGTATCGACGCCAGCTGCACCGTGAGCCAGGCCCGGGACATCGCCGGGGTGCGCTATGAGCTGGACAGCCGCAGCAGCTATACCTTTGCCGAGGACGTGCCGTCGGAGGTCATCAGCCAGATCACCGACGGGCATTTCGACGGCGTGACCATCAAGACCTCCTCTGCCCGCGTGTATAACACCAAGCTGGCCAGCCATATCCTGGGCACCATCGGCCCGATCTGGCAGGAGGAATGGAGCAGCGACGAAAAGACCGGGTATGTGGGCTATGCCGACAGGGGCTACGCCATGAACGACCTGGTGGGCAAGGACGGCGTGGAGAAGGCCTTTGAGGACTATCTCCACGGCAAGGACGGCAGACGGCTGGTGACCACCGATGAGAACGGCAAGCTCACCGGCGAGCTGTATACCCGCGAGCCCCAGCCCGGCGGCACGGTGGCCCTGACGCTGGACATCGACCTGCAGGCCGTGACGGAGCAGACGCTGGCCAGCACCATCGAGGGCATGATGGACAAGGACAGCTATCAGCGCGGCGGTGCGGCGGTGGTGATGGGCGTGGGCAACGGCGAGGTGCTGGCTATGGCCAGCTATCCCAGCTACGACCTGGAGACGTTCAACCAGAACTATGAAACCCTGGTGGAGGACGACAGGCTGCCCATGTTCAACCGGGCCACACAGGGTATTTACGCACCCGGCTCAACGTTCAAGCTGTGTACGTCCGTGGCGGCGCTGGAGAGCGGCGTCATCACTCCCTCCACCGTCATCGAGGACCGGGGCGTTTACACCTACTACAAAGATCCTCAGCCCGCGTGCTGGATCTGGCGGCAGGCCCGCATGACCCACGGGCGCATCAATGTGAGTCAGGCCATTGTGGACTCCTGCAACTACTTCTACTACGAGGTGGGCCGCCTTACCGGCATCGCCCGCCTGGACGATTACGCCAGCCAGTTCGGTCTGGGCCAGTCCACCGGCATCGAGATCGGCGACGTCAGCGGCGTGCTGGCCTCCCCGGAGTGGGCGGAGGCCCACGACCGGGAGTGGACCGACGGCCAGACCATTACCGCCGCCATCGGCCAGTCCTACAACGCCTTTACCCCTCTCCAGCTGGCCAACTATGTGGCCACGCTGGTATCCGGCGGCGAGCACTATGCGGCGCACCTGCTGAAGAGCGTGAAATCGTATGATAATTCACGGTTAATTTATAATTATGGCGAAAAACCGCTAAATGACATGAACATCTCCGACAGTACCATGGCGGCGGTGACGAAGGGTATGCACGACCTGACCCACGATTCCCTGACCTCCGCCTTTTCCCGGTGCATGGTGGAGGCCGGCGCAAAGACCGGTTCGGCCCAGGTGGGTACGGATATTGCCAACGGCGTGTTCGTGGCCTACGCCCCCTACGATGACCCGGAGATCGCCGTGGCCATTGTGGTGGAAAAGGGCGGCAGCGGCAGCCTGCTTGCCAACGCCGCCGTGGACATTATCAACGCCTGGTTTTCCCGGGGCAGCAGCAGCGTCACCACGGGAGAGAACACCCTGCTGCAGTAAGCGAGGTACACTATGGAAACCTATTTCGATCCCCGCGATACACGATGCAAAACGCCCTTCGGTGCTGCGCCCTGCAGCACCGAGGTGCGTTTTACCCTTTTTGACGATGCGTTCTGCGGCTGCGAGCTGCTGGTATACCGGGAGTTTGCCGGTGCGGAGGACGTATGCCCCCTGCCACCGGCGGAGGGCGGCTTCGCCGGCACGTACACCGTCCCCGGTGAAGGGGAGCTGTGCTGGTACGTGTTCCGGCTGACCCGGTGGGACGGCACATTGTCCTATCTGGGCAAAAACGGCCTGCGTCCCGACAGGGACGGCACGGCGCGCTGGCAGCTGACGGTGTATGAGGACACCGGGACGCCGGACTGGTTCGGACGGGGCGTGACGTATCAGATCTTCCCGGACCGCTTCCGCCGCACCGGCACGCCGGACGTGTCGGGCATGGTGGGCCGCCGGTGGCTGCACGAGAGCTGGGACGACCAGCCTGTGTTCCGCCCTGACGAGGGCGGACAGATCACCAACCGGGACTTTTTCGGCGGTTCGCTGGCGGGCATCACGGAGAAGCTGGACTACTTGCAGAGCCTGTCTGTGACCACGCTGTATCTGAACCCCATTTTTGAGGCCGCCAGCAACCACCGCTACGACACCGCCGATTACCGCGCCATCGACCCGCTGCTGGGCGATGAGGAGACCTTCCGCACCCTATGCCGGGAGGCCCACAAACGAGGGATGCGGGTGATGCTGGACGGCGTGTTCAACCACACCGGGTCGAGAAGCCGGTATTTCAACGCGGACGGCTTCTATCCGGAGCTTGGGGCGGCCCAGAGTGAGGACTCCCCCTATTACGACTGGTACAGCTTCCACCCCTGGCCCACGGACTACGACGCCTGGTGGGGCGTGAAAACGCTGCCCGCCGTCAACGAGCAGCGGCCCGCCTACCGGCAGTTCATCTTCAAGGGCGAGGACAGCGTGGTACGGCACTGGCTGCGGTGCGGCGCGGACGGCTGGAGGCTGGACGTGGCGGACGAGCTGCCCGGTGACTTCATCGCCGGTATCCGCCGCGCCATCGAGGATGAAAAGCCGGATGGCTACCTGCTGGGCGAGGTGTGGGAGGACGGCAGCAATAAGGTCGCCTATTCCCAGCGGCGGCGGTATCTGCTGGGCCGGGAGACCCACGGGCTGATGAACTACCCGCTCCGCACGGCGCTGCTGCGGTGGCTGGGCGGCGGCGACGCGGCAGAGTTCCGGGAGAGCATGGAGACGCTGCGGGCCAATTATCCACCCGCCGCGTTTTACGGCGCGATGAACTTTCTGGGCACACACGACACGCCCCGCATCCTGACGCTGCTGGGCGCAGAGCATATCCCTGCCGCCAAGGAGGAACGGGCAGCCTTTGCCCTCTCTCCCGCCCAGCTGGCCCGCGGACGGGCCAAGCTGCGGCTGGCCGGGATGCTGCTGTACGGCTTCCCCGGCTCGCCCACGCTGTTCTACGGCGATGAGGCCGGGATGCAGGGCTTTGAGGACCCGCTGAACCGGGGGACGTACCCCTGGGGGCGGGAGGATACCGGGCTGCTTGATTTTTTCCGCGCTTTGGGCAGGCTGCGGAAGGAACGAAGATCTTTGCAATCGGGCAGCCTTACCTATATCTACGCCCAGGGCGGCGGGCTGGTCATTACCCGGGAGCATGAGGGCGAGACGACGATGGTCGCCCTGAACGCCGGGGACGAGGCACTGACGCTGACGCTGCCGTGGCCGCGCGGCACGGCGGAGGATGGCCTGACCGGGCAGCGGTTTTTAGCGGTAAACGGGCAGCTGCGCCTTTCGCTGCCGCCACTGGACGGCGTGGTGCTGATTTGAACAGGAAGGCGGCTGTTTCACGTGAAACAGCCGCCGCTTTTTTACGTTTCACGTGAAACATTCCGTATTTTTTTGTAAAAGTCCTTCAAAAAAACTTGAAACACACCGCACCTGTGGTATATACTACTGGAATGAGAAAGAGACAGAAAGGTGAACTGCCGTGGCAAAGACTATTGCGATCGTAAATCAGAAGGGCGGCGTGGGCAAGACCACCACCTGCGTCAACCTGGCCGCTGCCGTCAAGGCCGCCGGGAAGCGGGTGCTGCTGTGCGACTTTGACCCGCAGGCCAACGCCACCAGCGGCATGGGCGTGGACAAGTCCGCGCCGATGGACTGGGCCGCGTCCTCGATGACGAGCACGTTGTGCCGCTTCGCCACTTCCATGATCGCGGGCATGTCCGCCACGTAGCCGTACAGGTGCACGACGACGATGGCTTTCGTTCTGGGCGTGATGCACTTTTCGATGGTTTCGGCGTTGACCACGTGCGTGACGGGATCGACGTCCGCCCAGACGAGCTTCGCGCCCTTCTTGGCGTAGGGGTAGGCCGAGGCGGTGAAGGTGTGCGAAGGAATGACGACTTCATCGCCGGGCTTGAAGTTGCAGAGCTGCGCGGAAAGCTCAAGCGCGGACACGCCGTTCATCACCGCAAAGCAATGCTCGGCTCCGATGTATTCGCCGAACGCCTTCTGGAAGGCTTGCAGATGCTTGCCCTGCGTCAGCGGTTCCGCGTTCCGCATGGCTTCCACGACCACAGCGATCTCGTCTTCGGTGTACTTGATCGCACGTCCGCTGAAATTGACTTTGATGTCCATAAGATGTCCTGTCTCTGGCTGCCCAGTGCGGAACCCGAAGCGGTACGGCCGTTTCGGGTTCCCTCATGTTTATCGGGACAATTGGCGCTGCGGCAGGGGCCTCCATGCCTCTGTCGTAGGGGCCGGCCCCTTGCGGGGCCAGCCGGAGGCGCCCCCGCTAGATGCTCTTGTAGCGTTCGATGAGGTTTTCCTTGGTAAGGATCTGCTTGAAGCCGGGGCCGAGGGCGTTGGTGAGGGGCTTTTCGTGGACGATGCAGCCGCGATAGAGGCCGTCGTACTGCTCTTCGGTGAGATCCTTGCAGATGCCGGTGGGCAGGCTGACGCCCTGCCGTTCGATCATGGTGCGGAACTGTTTGTATTCTTTGGGGTAGATGTCCCCAAGAACGTTCA
>ENA-OVGC01002872-OVGC01002872.1-human-gut-metagenome-genome-assembly--contig:-NODE-2872-length-10996-cov-5.520519_pt1 | contig 10996 bp, 13 predicted proteins | sample MGYA00237768_ERZ505415 | MGnify/ENA primary metagenome ERZ505415 (study PRJEB26158, sample SAMN06016382) | human gut metagenome | biome: human gut; feature: ankylosing spondylitis patient; material...
AGTCAAAAAATATTTATCTTTTTACCCACTCAGAATAGGAAGGAGACATGAACTTAGGTTTGTGTTTCCTTTCATTCATATGGCTCATTAGGCTAAGATGTAAATATTATTAATTATTCACAATTTATCCTGTGTTACTCTAGCATTAGCTTGTAGGAAAATGATATATTTCATTTCAAATTTATTTCCTGTGCTGCTTTAGTTCTAATCTTTAAAATTCAACCCATTCTATTAAAAAAACTATTCTATCTTGCTTTAGTTTTAACTGGAATGATAGATTAAATATACTTTCAATTTAAATGTATCATGCCCCCTCTATTTGCTTAAAATCAGTTGATTTTCACTCTCTCATCAATCACTTGATGGTGCATAGTATAAGGCTGGGGGCTTAGAAGCAAATGAAGAAACACCTTGCTATTGGACACAGGAGTAGCTACCTGATCCAACAATGCTCCATTTCACTGAATTTACTTTCCAAAAAGGAGTTCCCTGTTTATCATCAAATGCTATAGCACAAACATTATGCCCTCTATTTGCTAAATTATTAGCCATATCAAAAAAAATCTTTTCAGCACCTCCACATGTGCCAATAACTGTTCCTGTAGTAAATAACATAATATTCATTTTAATATACACCTAATTATTTTTTCTTATTTAATTCATACAACTTCAAATACTTCATCAAAGTATAAATAAAATGCTGTAAACTAGAATACAATCCACTCCAACCATCTAAAAAACCAAGCTGTAGAATATATGCTCTGATAAATCCATAAGTAGCATGAAAAAAAGCCCCACTAATACTGGTACGCTTTCCTTTTTCATATACATCATCAGCCCAGATAGAAGTATAATGCCCCGCCTTATCCCACCATTGCTGCCATGAAGTATATGTATAATGTTCAATAAAGCCCCTCAACTTTTCTTTAGGAAAATCACATACCGGTTTTTCATGTACTTTATTCACCCACCGAACACTTTTGGTTGGAAACAGGCGTAATACCTCATCTGGCTTGAAAATACCATGCTTATAAGTAAAACCAAAAGCATGAATTTTTCGCATCATAATATATTGTTTATTATTTTCATTGTTAACAATATTTCTAATAGCAGAAATTAAATCTTTATCTAATCGCTCATCTGCATCAAGATATAAAGTCCAGTATGTATCTATATACTTTAATGCAAAATTACGCTGAGCAGCAAAATTATTATCCCATGCTCTGTAAATTACTTCAGCTCCGCTTTCCTTAGCCAACTCTACGGTAGCATCAGTACTGCCAGAATCTACTATTAACACCTTATCTGCAACAGCAGAAGCATTTTTTACCACATCAATAATATTTGCTTCTTCATTTTTAGTTAAAATAACTGCTGTTAATTGTTGCATCAACAATTATCTCCTTTTAATATTCTCCAAGAAGCTATACTCCTTGCATAGTCAGCCATACAGCTTATTTCTTCATTTTTCGTAAGTAAATCCACTTTATCTTTATCAGCATAAAGTCTGTGATTAAATATGCTTTCTCCTGTAAACATATCTGGCCAAAAAGCAGTATATGTGAATCCCGCTGGAGCAATCATTTCTGCAATAGTACCAGCTATTTGAATATGGCATCCTGCCGCATTTTCAAACCATCCCTTATGGATACCTGCCCCGTAAAATATACAGGGAAACGCAGATAAAGTTTTTATATTCTACTCTTTAGCAAAGCTGAATCGTTCTAAATGATCTCCCGCAATAACCAACATACTCTTTAGATTTATATTTTTCAAATCATTAGCAAAATTTCCTATACACATATTTGCATACCAAATATGACCCAGCTCTGTTAAAGTTTCCTCATTAGAATCTATATCATTAGGCAAGTGTTTTTTTACCTCATTTCGCGGAAAACATTCTTTATCTACATCTATTGTATAGGGTGGATGATTACTGCTGGTTAAAACAATATGCAACACCTTTTCATTCACCGACTGCTTTGCAATATATTTATTAATATTATCAAATAGTACCTTATCGGGACAGTCCCAGGCATTACCGCCTATATAAGAAAACTCATCGGCACAATGAAATTCATCAAAACTTTGTGATAAAACAAAATTTTTAATATTTTGCCAGCTGGAAAAGCCTCCATACCAAAAAACAGTCTTATAACCAAGCTGATACATAATATAACCAATGCCGCTTTGATATCTATCCTTCATGCTATTAGGATAATAATTTTCATATAAACTGGTATCTGGCAAACCAGTAACAATTACATTAACAGCAGCAATCGTTCCGCTTCCATTTGGCAGCATATAACGTACCGCCGCACCTTCATCTGAATTTTGAATTTTTAAGCTTTCATTAACTAAACCCAGCTATTCAAACTTTGGTAAAAAAGGCCATAATCCAAAACTTTCAACAATTACTACGCCAATATTATCAGGTTGATAGGTTAATTTAGGCTGTTCCACAGTTCTTTTAAATGCATCACTTAAAGTATTAGTATCTTTATTACAGCCTAATTCAGTAATCTTAAACTTTAATTCATTCAACGGAATATTCAACATTAGTAACCTTATCAAGTTTCCGTTTCATAGAATAAACTCGATATAAAGCCTGACCATCATCAAGAATTGCTTCATTTAATAAATTTGATTTTGTTCTCACAACATTTTCCCAATTCACGAATTTTGCATAAGAAAACATCTCCTTGTATCGAACAAATATCCAAAATACAGGCAAAAATATAATAATATATAACTATTTTTTATGCTGTAATTTTATCAAATCTATGGTACTTGTATATTCCCAAAATTTGTACAAAAAAAGTAAATACTATGCCCGTAACTATTGCTACAGGAAGCCTATATAATAACTGACACTGATGAATAGCCGTCATTAATTAGCGTACTTATCATCGTGCATGCCATTAATAAGCATCATATTAAAGGCTTAATTAAAAATTTCATAATACGGTATACGAGCAAAACAAATAGTAAAACTCCATGCCAACTCATTCTAAGCTTATCAGAAGGCCTCTTATTACATATTATTCCCTGTAATGTAGTCAATACTGTTCCAAATAACATGATAATACCTGCTGTTTTTAAACTTAATCGTAAGCCCAAAAACATGGCGGTCAGGATTTCAACTGTTATATTACCATGCAAACTATCATGATAAATAAAAATACCTCTGTATAAAGAAAAATAAAACACAAAAAACAAAAGCTTTTATATCCTGCTGTAATCCTTCAAAAAACCTGGCAAAATATTTCAATAATATTACTCCTTATTTACAATGCCACTAAAACTGCCTTCAAATCATCAAACTTACTACTGCTTAAATCAAAAGCACCTTTTTGCGCTGCTTCTGCTAATTTTAAGCCTGCATATTTCTTCGTCCCAGCTAAATAGGTACATAAGAAATGCCTGTTGTGGTTAATAAATCTATTTTCTCTGCCTCTGTCATTATTCACACTCAGCAAAAAATCTTCTGTCATATTACGAAGATTATAGTAATTACAATATTCAGAAGTTTCCATTTTAAGTGTATCTAAAAGCACATCCTCCAAAAATCCAGACTGCCACCGACCAGCAGCTGTTTTACAGGGAAACAGAAAATATTCATAATCAGTAAAATCTTTTAAAAAAGTATGCAATTTAGCTTTATACAGCTGATGTTCCCTATCCAATCGCTTTTTTGTCGCATCAGCAAAAATAATTACTTTTTTAATTTCATCAAACCATGTTTGTCTGGTTAACTGCTGCAATATCTGCTCAGTTTTATTGATATCGCCAATATTGATGATCTTTACAGCAGGTATTTCAACCTGATGCTTGCGTAAATAATCTATATAAACACTAATGAACTGAGCTATATCTATATGCTCACATAATAAAACTATTTCATGGGATAACTGTTTTTTCTCTGTCATTGTTCTTTTCGTGCCAGCATCTGCTCTGCCGCCTGCACCACCTGCTCTACCGTTAATCTTGTCATACACTGCATATCATCACATTTATGCTTCATACCAGATGCACATCCAAGGCACGGAGGCTGCGCCGTTACGATAACGGCATCTTCTGTATATGGTCCGTACAATTTAGGACTGGAGGGTCCATACATAGCCACAATGGGTACCTTCTGGCTGATAGCCACATGCATAGGTCCACTGTCATTAGTAATAATTAGGCTGCAGCGACGCATGGCAGCTGCTAAAGTACCGATAGTAAAAGCACCTGTTGCTACTACTGGTATCGTATGCATTTTGCTTACTGCCGCCTGTACCATTTCTTCATCCATGGTACCACCAAAAAATACTGGTTTATAACCTTTTTCAGCCAGTATATCAGCCACTTGGGCAAAACGTTCCGGCGCCCAGCGCTTGGTCACAACAGCACTGCCAATATTAAACCCAATCAGCTTATCACTGCCGAAAACACCATTTTCACGCCAAAAATTTTCCGCATGCTTAATATGATCCTCACCAGGAAAAATTTCCAAACCGTTGTGTTTTATCTCTTTAACTCCCAGCTGCTCTAAAACATTAAGGTACATATCCGCAGCGTGAATTTTTCTGTTTAAAGGAGTGAACACATCCCACAATGGTTTAAATAAAGTATGCGTAGTGCCAGCACGCACTTTAGCTTTCGTTAATGCACAGATAAAAGAGCAACGCTCATTAGGATGCAGATTTATCAATACATCAAAGTCCATACCAGAAAGTTTGCGCGCACAGGCAATCAAAGCCAATAAGCTGTTGTCTCTGCCTTTTTTATCTATAGTAATAACTTCATCTAAATATGGGTTATGCAAAACTACGTCTTTAAGTTTTTCATCAGCGAGGAAAGTGATATGAGCATCCGGCGCCGCATGCCGCAAAGCATGGATAAACGGCGTAGTTAATGTCAAATCTCCCAAATGCATTAAAAATGTCACTAATATTTTTTTGCCATTCAACTCCACCATTATATCCTCCTCAGCTTTTCTTTATAAGCCTTATATACCATTTCAGGTGTAATATCATGCATACAGTGCCAATTATTACAGGATTTTTTAAGACAACCAGCACAGTCTGCCGGAGAAAGCAGAACAGATGCTTTATCACTGCCATAAGGACCAGTCCTATCAGCTTTAGTAGGGCCATACATAGCAACGAGCGGCTTCTTTAAAGCAGCGGCAAAATGCAGCGGACCTGTATCAGCACTTATATAAACTGCACAACCTTGAATAAGTGCAGCTAATTCACGCAAGCTTGTCTGCCCGATCAGATTAGCTGCTTCCGGGCATAGCTCTTTTATTTTATTTCCCTTATCTAAGTCATCCGGTCCTCCGGCTAAAACAACTTGCATCCCTTCAGCAAGAATCATCCTGGCTAATTCAGCATAATGTTCTACCGGCCACTCCTTAGTTTGCCAGCGAGCCCCGGGTACAAATACCACATAATCTCCCGTTACATTTTGTTCAGCTAACTTTTTCTGCACACTCTGACTTTCAGAAGTCAAATCCGGCATAGGAAAATCTACTTTCTCAACCTCAGCACCAAGATAACGAGCTACATCAAGATAACGCTCGATAACATGGTCTTTGCTGTGACTACCGCAAATTGCCTTACTGATAAAGCCGCTGCCTTCACGCATTTCACAGTAACCGATACGATTGCTACAGCCGCTGATAGCAGCAAGTACAGCGCTTTTAAACAGCCCCTGCATATCTATTACTAAATCAAAATGCTTACTATGCAGCATACTGCGCATGGAAAAAAAATATTTTACTTTATCAAGTAAGCCCATTTTTTTAAATTTGACTTTATCAAAATACAATACTTCATCAATAACAGGTTTATCCGGTACAAAACCGGCAAACTGCGGATGTACCAGCCAGCTTATTTTAGCCTGTGGATAACGCTTACGCAAAGCTGCAGCAAACGGCAATGTATGCAGTATGTCTCCTAATGAACTCATTTTGATAATTAAAATATTTTTATATTCCATCTTTTTCAGCCTTTAATAATATTTTGTACAAACTGCAGCAGACTGCCGCCGGTAAATAAATAACCTTTAATACCGGCAGCCTGCGCAGCTTCGATATCTCTTTTGCTATCGCCGATTAGAAAACTTTGCTCCTTATCTATAGCGTATTCTGCCATAGCCTGTAGAATCATACCTGGTTTCGGCTTACGACAGCCACATTCTATAGCATATTCAGCAATTTTTCCTTCTTTATGATGCGGGCAATAATAAAACCTTTCTATCTGCGCACCATACTTTTGCAGTTCCTGCTGCATATAAGCATGCAGCTTATACATATCATCTACGGTGTAATAACCACGGGCAATACCGCTTTGATTAGTCACCACAAAAAGCTGATACCCTTGTTTAACTAAGTAAGCCAATGCCTCGGGAGCTTCGTCTACCCATTGAAAATCATCTATTTTATATAAATAATCAACATCTACATTTAAAACGCCATCACGGTCTAAAAATACAGCCTTAGCCTTCATATACGTAATAACCGCCAGTTTTGTCCAATAATGCACAGTATTCTGCTACTGCTTCTTCAATATCTGTAAAACCACCATCATAGCCTGCCGCCAGCAGATTAGACGGATCAGCTTCAGTAAAGCTTTGATATTTTCCTTTCAGCACTTCCGGGAAAGGAATATATTCCAGCTCGCCGCTGCCAAAGTGTTTGAGTACACCTTTAGCCAAGGTATTAAACGGATGAGCATGTCCTGTACCGCAGTTATAAATACCGCTGATTTCCGGATGATCCCAGAAGAAGAAATTAACTTTGACAACGTCTTTTACATAAATAAAATCGCGAGTTTGTTCGCCCGGGCCGTAACCGTTATATTCGCCAAAAAGGCGTACTTTTTTCTCTGCCTTCCATTGGTTATACATTTGGTAAACCATAGAAGCCATTTTGCCTTTATGATTTTCCTGCGGCCCGTAAACATTAAAGTAGCGTAAACCTACAACTTGGCTTTGAGCCTGAGGCAGTAAACGGCGCAGATAGTTATCAAAAAACAGCTTGGAAAAAGCATATACATTCAACGCTTCTTCGCAGGCAGGCTCTTCTCTGAATCCATGAGCACCACTGCCATAAGTAGAAGCAGAAGAAGCATAAATCAACTGAATCTTTCTGTCCAGGCAGAAATGCAGCAAGTTTTTAGTATACTCAAAGTTATTTTCCATCATATACTTGCCGTTATACTCCATAGTGTCGGAGCAGGCACCTTCATGGAAAATAACATCTATCTTTTCATGGTTAAATTTACCTGCTTTTAAAGCATCAGCAAAAGCAAATTTATCCATATAATCCATAACCTTCAGGCCCTGGATATTTTTAAACTTAACCATATTGGTCAGATTATCAACAACTAAAATATCGTCACGTCCGCGTTCATTTAATCCTTTGACAATATTACTGCCAATAAAGCCAGCACCGCCAGTTACAATAATCATAATTTACCCTCCTTAACCATTTGAGCAATTTTTTCTACTACTCCGGTCGTGGAATAGCCTTCTTCGAAATCTATAATTCTTACTTCGCCGGCATATTCTCTGCCAGCAACTTCTTCCGGTTTATAATCGCCGCCTTTGACAAGAATATCCGGACGAATTTTTTCAATCAGTTCTGTAGGAGTGTCCTGATCGAACAGCACTACTGCATCCACACATGCTAAAGCAGCAAGCACTCTGGCACGGTCAAGTTCATGCACCAAAGGCCGTGTTTCACCTTTCAGCCGACGAACAGAAGCATCCGTATTGAGACCGACAATAAGATGCTTGCCAAGACGCGCAGCTTTTTCCAGATAAGAAACATGTCCTACATGAAGAATATCAAAACAGCCATTAGTAAAGACAATCTTTTCTCCGCAGGCTTTCCAAGTAGCTGCAAGTGAAGCAATTTCCTGCCAACTGAGAGTACGATAACCCCGTCCCTGTTTACGATCTTCTGCCAGTAAATCCTTCAGCAGTTCATCACGATGCACAGGATAAGTACCAACCTTAGCTACTACGATTCCTGCCGCTCTGTTAGCAAGATAAATAGCATCTTCCAAGGCTACCTTGCCTGCCACAGCGGCCAGCAATGTTGCCGCTACTGTATCACCTGCACCGGAAACATCAAACACTTCAATAGCAGCAGCCGGACTATGCAGCACCTGACTTCCATTAACCAGACTCATGCCTTTTTCGCTGCGAGTTACTACTACATTGCCAATATTAAATTGCTGTCTTGCACTGCGAGCCATCTCAACTACTGCATCATCGTCGTTATCACGCTGACAGCCTGCTGCCTCACACATTTCTTTTAAGTTAGGCGTAATGAAATCGCAGCCTTCATATTTACTCCAATCTCTCCCTTTAGGATCAATTAAAACAGGAATATTATACGCTTTACCCTGTTTAATAACCCATTGACAGAAACTGTCAGAACATACTCCTTTGGCATAATCAGAAACAATAATACCGTCAAGACCATTATCCAACAAATTTTCCAGCCAATCACTCAGCGCCGAAATTTCTTCCTGATATAAATCACCAGTTTCTTCAAAATCAAGACGCAGCATTTGCTGATTGCCGCCTAAAACACGCATCTTGGTAATTGTCTTTCTTTTATTACTGCTAACCAATCCGCTGTGATCAATACCGGCTTCATCCATCAGCTTTTCTAATAAACTGCGATTTTCATCATCACCGGTAACGCCGCCCATATAAACCTTACATTCCAGATGAGCTAAGTTAGCTGCTACATTGGCAGCACCGCCTAAAACTGATTTAATGCTGTTAATCTTAGTTACCGGTACCGGAGCTTCAGGAGAAATGCGTTTTACCTCACCATGAAAATACCTGTCCAGCATTACATCACCGATAACAGCAATTTTAAGCTGCTGTATTTTTTCTGTCAGAAAGGTCGCTGCAGCAAAATCTGCCATATTATTCACCATCCACCAGTTCGCATAAAATATGTCCGATAAGGATATGCATTTCCTGTGCTCTTGCCGTTACCTGTGCCGGTACAGCAATACACTCATCACAAAGCTCTGCCAACATTCCACCGCCAGCAGCAGTCATACCTACGCAGTATATCCCTTTTTCTTTTGCCAGTTCCACAGCTTTAACTACGTTAGGGCTGTTTCCACTGGTAGAAATACCTACCAGTACATCTCCTTTTTGTCCAATTGCTTCCACTTGCCTAGCAAAAACTCTGTCAAAGCCGTAATCATTGCCTACAGCAGTCAAAATGGAAGTATCTACAGTTAATGCAATAGCAGGCAACCCCTGACGCTCTTTTTGAAAGCGTCCCACAAATTCTGCTGCCAAATGCTGACTGTCAGCTGCACTGCCGCCATTACCGCAAAACAGTACTTTATTTCCTTTAGCTAAAACTTCTTTTATAGCACCAGCAATACGTTCAATCTGCTGTAAAACATTACTTTGCATAACTGTATTGGCAACTTCCATGTGCTCTTCAAAACGCTGTCTGATAATTTTTTCCATTTCATTTAACTCCATTACCAATTCAAGAAATAATATTTTACTCTGAAAGTATCATCATTATCATAAATTTCTTTTTGATATTCAAATTCAATAGCCCAGCAACAGAAACGATGCAGCCAACGATAATCCGTCTCATATTGCTTACCTTTTTCTAAATCAAATCTGTTAATAATAGTAAAGGTATTTCTATCATCCGGTTTATATTGAATACCATTACGTAATTCTTTAGCCATATCTGGCTGTCCTAAATCAAATACACTGCTTGTTTCATCCTCTTGATAATATCCTGCCCAAGTACGCCATTTATCGCTAATTTTTTGCCCTAAAGTAGCATAATACATATTTGTAGAACGTAAATCGCTTGTTCTGCTTTCATGAACCCATTTCTTACCAATAGTTAAATTCAATACTGTATTTTTAGAATTAAACAAATAAATCGGATCATGGTTCAGATATGCAGCATATTCTGTATGCCAACTTTTTAAGCCATTACTTTCTCTTTTCCAAAGGCCGTGTTCCAGATATGCACTATATGTTAAGGGAAGATTATCAGCTATGCGATGGCGTTTATAATCTAAACGCCAGTTAGTTTCCTTTTCATACCAATTATCATCTTCCTCTTCCCAACCGGATTTCCATGTCATTTTAAAATTACGTTCATTATGCTCAACTTCGTACATAGGTTTATATCCTGCTCTGGAATAGTCAACAACGTCAGCTCGAATCGTCGTTTTATCTGACAGAGGTTTTTCTATTTCCAATTTAGCATAAAATCCATTATCTTTACCATCCCAGCCAACTCTTGGCATAATTCGTTCTTCGCTTTTATCACTTAAATTATTCTCCCAACGATCACGTGAATATACATGTTTTCCTTTAACAAAAACCTGTACATCCTTAGCAATCATTTTTTCTTTTGGATAAATTTCAAAAGTTTTAGCTTTAATGGATAAGCAAGGAGGATTCTTGACAGCCGGACATCTGGTAGTTGTTCCGCCCTGGTCTATAACCATTTTATCCGGATAGATAGTTGCATGCGGCGCTTCAAAATAATCCTTTTGTCCTTTACCATAAATCTCTTTAATTTCACCTGTTTTATTATTAAAATTATAATGAACCCACTTACCATTCATCCTTGTTCCTGGCTCAACAACAGTACCGCCTTCATTTAGCCAAACATCTCCTGTTTTCATATTGCCTACAGCACTTACTGTTTCTAAGCGTTCCAAGCCCTGGGTAATAATAACATTGCCAGTAACATAAAACTCACCACTGGTATTATCATATTCAGCATGATCACCAGTCAGATGTATTGGCAAAACATCTTTTTTTTCACGCTCACCTTTTTCCACAACATCTGAACTTTCCTTATTTTCATCAAACACTGGACTTTCATACACAGCATCACCTTGATTATCAAATTGAGCCGCATATGTTGGTAAACAAATACCAATAGTTAAAGCAGTTGCTAAAATCAGTTAGATCGGAAGAGCGT
>ENA-OVGC01002876-OVGC01002876.1-human-gut-metagenome-genome-assembly--contig:-NODE-2876-length-10986-cov-4.917848_pt1 | contig 10986 bp, 9 predicted proteins | sample MGYA00237768_ERZ505415 | MGnify/ENA primary metagenome ERZ505415 (study PRJEB26158, sample SAMN06016382) | human gut metagenome | biome: human gut; feature: ankylosing spondylitis patient; material...
TTGGTGATACTCATGAAGGTACTGCTACCATGGACTGGATGGAACAGGAGCAGGAAAGAGGTATCACAATTACATCAGCCGCTACTACATGCCACTGGACTTTGGAAGAGTTCACAAAACCAAAGAAAGGTGCTTTAGAGCATCGTATCAACATCATTGATACTCCTGGACACGTAGACTTTACTGTAGAGGTAGAGCGTTCCCTTCGTGTACTTGATGGTGCTGTCGGCGTATTCTGTGCAAAGGGTGGTGTTGAACCACAGTCAGAAAATGTATGGCGTCAGGCTGATACCTACAACGTACCTAGAATGGCTTTCATTAACAAGATGGACATCTTAGGTGCTAACTTCTACGGAGCTGTTGATCAGATTCGTACAAGATTAGGAAAAAATGCTATCTGTCTTCAGTTACCAATCGGTAAAGAGGACGATTTCAAAGGAATTATCGACTTATTCGAGATGAAGGCTTATATCTACAATGATGATAAAGGTGACGATATCACTGTAACAGATGATTTAGGTGATATGGCTGATGAAGCTGAACTTTATCATGCAGAATTAGTAGAGAAAGTCTGCGAGTTAGATGATGACTTAATGATGATGTACCTTGAGGGTGAGGAACCATCTGTTGAGGAGATGAAGAAAGTATTAAGAAAAGCTACATGTGAATGTACTGCTGTACCTGTTTGCTGTGGTTCTGCTTACAGAAACAAAGGTGTACAGAAGTTAATCGATGCAGTTATCGAGTACATGCCAGCTCCAACAGATATCCCAGCTATCAAAGGTGTTGACTTAGATGGTAATGAAGTAGAGAGACATTCTTCTGATGAAGAACCTTTCGCTGCATTAGCATTCAAGATCATGGCTGACCCATTCGTTGGTAAGCTTGCATTCTTCAGAGTTTACTCTGGTACAATGAACTCCGGTTCTTATGTATTAAATGCTACAAAAGATAAAAAAGAACGTGTTGGACGTATCTTACAGATGCATGCCAACAAACGTGCGGAATTAGACAAAGTTTACTCCGGAGATATCGCAGCTGCTGTAGGTTTCAAATTTACAACAACTGGTGATACAATCTGTGATGAACAGCATCCGGTAATCTTAGAGTCCATGGAATTCCCAGAACCAGTTATCGAGCTCGCTATCGAGCCTAAGACAAAAGCTGGACAGGGTAAAATGGGTGAGGCTCTTGCAAAACTTGCAGAAGAAGATCCTACATTCCGTGCTCACACAGATCAGGAAACTGGTCAGACAATCATTGCTGGTATGGGTGAGTTACATTTGGAAATCATCGTTGACCGTCTGCTTCGTGAATTCAAAGTAGAAGCTAACGTAGGTGCTCCACAGGTAGCTTACAAAGAGACATTTACAAAACCTGTAGATGTTGAGTACAAATATGCAAAACAGTCCGGTGGACGTGGTCAGTACGGACACTGTAAAGTTAAATTTGAGCCGATGGATCCAAACGGCGAAGAGACATTCAAATTCGAATCTACCGTTGTCGGTGGTGCTATTCCTAAGGAATACATCCCAGCAGTTGGTGAAGGTATCGAAGAAGCTGCTCAGGCAGGTATTCTTGGCGGATTCCCAGTTCTTGGTGTTCACGCTAACGTATACGATGGATCTTACCATGAGGTCGACTCTTCTGAAATGGCATTCCACATCGCTGGATCTATGGCATTCAAAGAGGCTATGGCAAAAGCTTCACCAGTATTACTTGAGCCTATCATGAAGGTAGAAGTTACAATGCCTGAAGAATACATGGGTGATGTAATCGGTGATATCAACTCCCGTCGTGGACGTATCGAGGGTATGGACGATATCGGTGGTGGTAAAATGGTTAAAGCATATGTACCACTTGCTGAGATGTTCGGTTACTCTACAGACTTACGTTCCAAGACACAGGGACGTGGTAACTACTCTATGTTCTTCGAGAAATATGAGCCAGTACCAAAATCTGTTCAGGAAAAAGTTCTTGCAGATAAATCCAAATAAATTCTGAAAAAAAGCATGGCTTATAACTGATTTCAGTTATTTCTGTGTAACAGAATCTAAAAACAATATTAAATCACAGAAATCCCTTAAAATAAGGGATTCTGTGATAAAAATAACTTGAAAAAGCTAAGATTATTTTATATAATCATAAATAGCCGAGTTATTAAATATAACAACTATAGCCAATATGGCATCAATTTAAGGAGGATATTCAAAATGGCAAAAGCTAAGTTTGAAAGAACAAAACCACATTGTAATATCGGTACCATCGGTCACGTAGATCATGGTAAAACAACTTTAACAGCAGCTATCACAAAAGTATTATCTGAAAGAGTAGCTGGTAACGCAGCTGTAGATTTCGCTAACATCGATAAAGCTCCAGAAGAAAGAGAACGTGGTATCACAATTTCTACTGCTCACGTTGAGTACGAGACAGAGAAGAGACATTACGCACACGTTGACTGTCCTGGACATGCTGACTACGTTAAGAACATGATCACTGGTGCTGCTCAGATGGATGGAGCTATCCTTGTAGTAGCTGCTACTGACGGTGTTATGGCTCAGACAAAAGAGCACATCTTATTATCCCGTCAGGTAGGTGTACCTTACATCGTAGTATTCATGAACAAATGTGATATGGTTGACGATCCAGAATTATTAGAGTTAGTTGAGATGGAAATCACAGAACAGCTCGAAGAGTACGGATTCAATGACTGCCCAATCATCCAGGGATCTGCTTTAAAAGCTCTTGAAGATCCAATGGGACCTTGGGGAGACAAGATCATGGAATTAATGGATACAGTTGATTCTTATATTCCAGATCCACAGCGTGATACAGATAAACCATTCTTAATGCCAGTAGAGGACGTATTCACAATCACAGGTCGTGGTACAGTTGCTACAGGTAGAGTAGAGAGAGGAACACTTCACTTAAATGATCCACTTGAGATCTTAGGTGTTAAAGAAGATGTTCAGTCTACAGTTGTAACTGGTATCGAGATGTTCCGTAAACAGTTAGACGAGGCTATGGCTGGTGATAACATCGGTGCATTACTTCGTGGTGTTAACCGTGACCAGATCGTTCGTGGACAGGTTCTTGCTAAACCAGGTACTGTAACATGCCACAGAAAATTCACAGCTCAGGTTTACGTATTAACAAAAGACGAAGGTGGACGTCATACTCCATTCTTCAACAACTATCGTCCACAGTTCTACTTCAGAACAACAGACGTTACAGGTGTTTGCGATTTACCAGATGGTGTTGAAATGTGTATGCCAGGTGATAACATCGAAATGACTATCGAATTAATTCACCCAGTAGCTATGGAGCAGGGTCTTACATTCGCTATCCGTGAAGGTGGACGTACAGTAGGATCTGGACGTGTTGCTACAATCATTGAGTAATACAATCTGAATATAGATTTGTTATTGCAAGATAACGTTGTGTCCAAACGTAAGATGCCCCGGAACCGTAAGGTTTCCGGGGTTTTTCTGTTGCCTGGAAAAGTTAGAAAAGTTAAATAAATCGGAAAAGAATAACGAATGATAATGAAAAGCGGTTGCCGGGAGAGTATCCTGGCAACCGTTTGTGATAACAGAATGATAACAAAAGCTAGCGTAAAATTTTACTCGGATAATAAAAATTAAAATTAGAGAACACCTAACTTTGTGATAAAGTATTTAAGGCTGACAACCAAAATACAAACAAAGGAAAGGTGTTCTCTATGTATAACAGTATAAAATATTTTGAAGAAGAATGCATTAGCAAATTTGAAAAACTTGAGGACGATTTTATAAAGGAGCCGCAAAAACTGGCAGAGTATATTCTAAACCTCACTGATGAGCTGCATAACCTTGGCCTCCGAATGATACAGGGATCTCTGGAAGAAATGAACACAATGCTTAGAAAGAGCCAGAAACGTCTGCAACATTGGGTGGTTGAATCTCATGACACCAAGCAGCTGATTACATCACTGGGAACAGTCACATTTGAAAAAACATTGTTTACAAACAAAGAGACAGGCGAAAGTGAATACCTGTTGGATCGAATTATTGGACTCGAGAAACATGAGCGAATTACAGAAGATGCGCAGGCCAGAATGCTAAAAGAGGCAGTTCAGACTTCGTATCGACGAGGTGGAGAAGAAACTAGCCTTACAACAGATGTAAAAAAACAGACAGTAAAAAATAAGATTCATGCTCTCGAATTTCCGAAAAACAACGAGAAACCTGAAAAGAAAAAGGAGATTGAATATCTCTATATCGAGGCAGATGAAGACCATGCATCCCTTCAGTTCAGAGAGAAGAAAGGTGATCTGGTTGAAAATGAAAATCATCAGAAAAACAACTGTCTGATAACCAAACTTGTTTATATTCATGAAGGAATTGAAAAAGAGGTACCCAAAAGTAAACGGCACAAACTTGTAAATCCGTACTACTTCTGTGGAACCAGCTACGGAGAAGAAAACTCAGAATTTTGGGATGAGGTGTATGAATATATCAGCCATCATTACGACTTAGATAAAGTGAAAAAAATATATTTAAGTTCAGATGGTGGAACATGGATAAAATCCGGAATGAAAAGGATTGCAGGAATCACATATGTACTGGATGAATTTCATCTTGAAAAATATCTGATTAAACTGACCAGCCACATGAAAGACAGCAGGGAAGATGCGCTGGATGAGCTGCGAACAGCGATCAGGAGTAAAACAAAACAGGATTTTGAGGAAATCGTTGACCGCTTGAGAGACTGTCTGGAGAACGAAGCGGGATTAAAGCGGATTGCTGCAGCAAGAGACTATATACTCTCGAATTGGATGGCAGCTAAACTTCGCCTGAGACACCAAAACGGTGTAAAAGGGAGCAGTACCGAAGGTCATGTAAGCCATGTATTGTCCAGCAGAATGAGTTCCAGACCAATGGGATGGAGCATTCAAGGAGCTACAAAAATGGCAAAACTAAGGGCATATGAAATGAATGGTGGAGATATGTTGGCACTGGTAAGATATCAGAAACGGGAATTGCCTAAAGCAGCCGGTGCTGAATACGAAGTTATAAACAGTAGCGATATGCTCCAAGCGGAAAAGAACAGGCATGGGGAATTAGGCAAGTACGTAGATTGCATCACACATACACTTTCGCTCCAAAACAAAAAGAAAGCTTATTTCAATTCGCATATATGGGGATTGTAAGCAGAAAATAAAAAAGGAAAAAGCCGAAAACAGCCTAGAAAGAAAGCTAGGCTTGTTTTGAGGGCAAAAAAGATGTATATTAAATCCACAAGTCGTTGTTTCATACTTTATCAGTACATCGTGGGGACTCTACACTATTATTTCCGAGGGTAAATTTACGCAACCGATAACAAAATATGAAAATTGACAATTTTCCAAACTATGTTATACTATAAATATAACACAGTTAGTAACAGGATTTGGTTCGATTCCAAACACCATCAAACCAATATTGGGAGCATTGTCGAATTGCATAGTTTCTGGATTGATTTATGATGCAGTTAAACATATTTGCAAGAAAGGACTTGATTCGATGAGAAAAGAATATATATTATTATTTGGTCTGGGAGTATGCGATGGTGAGGTGTAATGGTTGCACGGTTTAACATACTAAGCAGACTCCCACCCAGACCACCAAAAATTCAGAGCTCAAAAGGGCTCTTTTATTTTGCTAAAAATTAAGTCAAATCATATGTTTTAATCTCGTTTCCTTCGGTTCCCTTTTTGATTACGGTATGACACCCTATTGTGGTTCCCATAGCACGTAATTTCCATTCTTCTTGGGTAGCGTTCAGTTTATCCAACTCTTCCTGTCTCTTATCTTCATCTTTGATAGCTAATATTTCAGCTTTTTCCTTTTCATAGACATTTTTAAACTGACACCATTTCTTAAAGAAATCTTGCATTGTAGCATTGTCAAATGTCATTGTAATCTTCTGATCATAGGACTCTGAGAGAGAAAGGTTTACAGAGTCATCGATTGCAAACAGGATGGAGAGTACATCTCCAACTGTCTCAATATTGAAATCAAGAAAAACACTGACATTTAATCCCAGTGCAGTTGCAATCTTTTCTAACTGATCCGGCTTTGGATTCCGGATTCCCAGTTCATATTTTCTTATCGTACCAACATTAATGCCGGACAGCTCGGCTAATTGTATCTGACTGTATCCTCTGAATTCCCGGTATGCCCGGATTTTTTTACCTAGCATTATGGCTGCCTCCTTAATTATATTTGTGTTTCTATTCTAGTACAAAAGTGAATGATGTGAAAGAGGTTGTTTTTTCAGAGTGGATTGTGAAACACTGTGGAATATAAAAATTAAATTCACAAAAGTGAATTATGATAGAAAACATCAAAAGAGTCACAAAAGTGACTGGAAAGGAGGGCGCTATGAGAACTAATTATATGATGACTGTTGATGATGTCATGGAAGAATTAGGCGTAAAACGCAGTAAGGCATATTCTATTCTGAAACAACTCAATGATGAAATTGCAAAGGAAGGATATGTGGCAGTTCGTGGAAAGATTCCACGTCCCTATGGGGAAACAAAATTTTATGGATGCTCTCAGCGAGCAGTTTAAAGGAGGGTTTAGAATGTCAGCTTACAAGGACACAAAACAGGGAACCTGGTATGTGAGCTTCAGGTATATTGACTGGACAGGAAAGAAAACGCAGAAGCTGAAAAGAGGGTTCAAGACGAAGAAAGAAGCATTGAATTATGAAAAGGAATTCATGAGAAAGACTGCAGCGGATATGAAAATGGAGATGGGAAGTTTCATCAAAGTTTATTTTGAAGACAAGAGAAAAGAACTGAAAGAAAATTCAATCCGGAATAAGCAGCACATGATGAACAAACACATTGTTCCGTATTTTGGAACAAGAAAAATGAATGAGATTACACCGGCAGATGTTATCCAGTGGCAGAATACCATTCAGGAAAAAGGTTACAGCAAGACTTATGAACGCATGATTCAGAACCAGTTGAATGCATTATTCAATCATGCACAGAAAATTTACAATCTGAAAGAAAATCCATGTAAGAAAGTTAAGCGTATGGGAAAAGCAGACGCAGACAAGCTGGAATTCTGGACGAAAGAAGAATATGACCGTTTTATTACGGTGATTGATCCGGGAAGTGAGGATTATCTGATATTTGAAATTTTGTTCTGGACCGGTATAAGAGAAGGGGAACTTCTGGCACTGAGTCTTTCGGACTTTGATATGAGCGGGAACAGGCTGCATATCAACAAGACCTATAACCGAATTCAGAAGCGAGATGTGATCGATACTCCCAAAACGGAAAATTCAGTCCGCACCATTGACATTCCTAATTTTTTGAAAGAAGAAGTACAGGAATATGTGAAGAAGCGTTATGGATTTCCGGAAAACCAGAGATTATTTCCAATCGTGGCAAGAACACTGCAGAAACGACTCAAGAGATATGAAAAGCAGAGCGGTGTGAAGCAAATCAGAGTGCATGATATCCGGCACAGTCATGTTGCCTATCTGATTTATCAGGGTGTGGAACCGCTGATTATCAAGGAAAGGCTGGGGCACAAAGATATTCAGATGACATTAAACACTTATGGTCACCTGTATCCGTCACAGCAAGAAAAGGTAGCTGAGATGTTGAACAACAAACGTTAAATATGGAGGAAAAGACAAATGAAAACAAAGAAAGTAGTCAGAAAAATATTTGATACGCTCAATTACAGTAAGAAGCTGAAGATAAGTTCCATTTTACCGGATCAGGATTCAGATTATGTGATTCTTCTTGAATTAGAAGATGGAAGCAAATTTGAAATTATCATTATCCCGACAAGGAGATTTGTATAAGGAGTGGAACCATGGCTACTGACAGACAAAAAGAAAAAGCCCAGACAAAATATCTGAGCAAGTTCTCTGATAATCAGATTCACTGATATACCATCTTGGCAGATTCAGTATATCACGAATTGAACGATACAACAATTCCCGAATATCTGTTCATCAGAGACTTGCCCGGAAGGGCAGGAGGTGGATATGACAATATTTGAACAGGTAAAAGAGTGCGTAACAGCCAGGCAGGCTGCAGAGCATTACGGGATAAAAGTAAAAATAACGGAATGGCTTGCTGCCCATTTCACAGTGACAGGCATCCGAGCATGAAAGCAGATAAATGTATCATTGCTTTGGATGTGGAGCGGGTGGGGATGCGATTGATTTTACGGCGAGATTATTTGGACTATCGCAGTATGAAGCAGCAAAAAGGCTTATCGAAGATTTCAGATTGGATATTCATATCGAAGATAAGAGAAAGCGTAGAAGAATTGGAAACAGGGCTCCCCTGAAAACACAAAAGCCTAAAGTCGTATTGATCAAAGAAAAATTAGAGCAGAGGCTAAACTATGCGACAGATGTGCTGATCCGATATCTGAGGTGGATTCAGTTCTGGAAAGAATTTTATAAACCAAACCTAGAAGAATGGCACGAATTATTTACGGAGGCATTGGCAAATGAAAGAAGAATAAATGACTATCTGGATGTGCTGATGTTTGGAACCGGAGAAGAAATTATAGATTTTTTCAAAGTGAAAAGAAGGGAGGTTGAACGAATTGAAGAAAGAGTTAACAAATATCAGCGAGAAGTCCTTGATGGAATTAGAGAATATTGTGGACGAGGAAATGCTTACAGTCGAGGATGTTAATGAAATGCTGGCTCATACAGATAAAGGCAGAACCAGACAGACAATCCGAAATTGTGTGACAGTACTGCAAAAAGATCCGGTGTTGAAAAAAGCAATTCGGAGAAATGAGCTTTCCGGAAGGATAGATATTGTAAAAGAAGTACCGTGGGAACGAAGAAACAGCAGCCTTACGGAGACGGATACAGATGATTATAACCTGAAAATGTATCTGGAAGAAAACTATGAGATTACAAGTGAACGGGTAATAAAAGCGGCAGTAGATATTGTTTCCAATGAAAATAAATATCATCCGATCAGAGATTATCTGGAGAGTCTGGTATGGGACGGTGTTCCACGTATTAAGAATTTGTTGTCACGATTTCTTGGAGCTGAAAAGAACAATTATACAACTGGTGTGATGAAAATGCACATGCTGGCGGCAATATCCAGGATATATGAACCGGGAATAAAGTATGATATTATGCTCTGTCTGGTAGGAAGTCAGGGAGCCGGAAAATCTACTTTTTTCAAATATCTGGCAATAAAGGACGATTGGTTCAGTGACAATCTGGATCACCTGGATGATGAGAATATTTACCGGAAATTACAAAACCATTGGATCATAGAGATGGGAGAAATGAAAGCAACTGTGACGGCAAAGAACATTGAGCAAATCAAATCATTTCTCAGCAGACAGAAAGAAACTTACAAAGTTCCTTATGAGGTTCACCCGGAGGACAGACCACGACAGTGTGTGTTCTGCGGAACATCGAATGATTTGAATTTTCTTCCATTAGACAGAACCGGAAACAGAAGATTTGCTCCGGTTATGACGGATGTAACAAAAGCAGAAGTTCATATTATGGACGATGAAGAAGAGAGCAGAGCTTATATCGTACAGGCATGGGCTGAGGCTATGGTGGTTTATCAGCAGGAAAATGTATATCTCAGTTTTACAAAAGAAATCGAGGAAGAAGCAAAGAAACTGCAGAAAGAATTCATGCCGGAAGATACAAATGCAGGAATTATCCAGGCATTTCTTGATGATTATGAAGACGATTATGTATGTACAAAACTATTGTTTGATGATGCACTGCACCGGACAGGTGAGATGAAACAGTTGGAAAGCAAAGAAATCGCAAATATTATGAATAATGCAATTGAAGGATGGAAAGCACACGGAACTCACCGTTTCGGAAAGGAATATGGAATACAGCGGTCATGGAAACGGATGGAAGATTCGGTGAAGAAAGATAAAGACGGATTTATAGAAGTACCGGAACAGTTGGAAATACCGTTTGAGTAAAGATTATTGTAAACGATGTAAACGGAATTTGAAGGAAAAACTTAAAAAGTTAACTTTTAAAATCTTTTGAGCCCCGTTTACAAACTGGAAAGTCCAGCGGTGTGATGTCAAGAGATAAATTATAAAAAAAGCATATATTTTTGTATACATCTCATGATGACAAAAACACCCACCTAAGCCCTGTCGACCAGATTTTTAAAAATGAGCAGGGCGTAGCTCATCAGCAAGTAGATGAATCTACTTTGCCGGACAGTATAGGCGGTTGTCTTTCAGCAGTCGAAAGACTAAACGCACAAATTTACGGGCAGTTAATGCGAGTGCACGTTTGTGTTGGCATCTGTTGACCTCTTTGTATTTGAGGTGGTAGAAGTCGCTGTATTCCTTGTCGCATCTTATAAGAGAAAATGCTGCTTCACACAGATAGTACTTTAAAAATCGGTTGCCGGATGGGATGAGCCTTGTAACTTCAGCTTCGAAACCACCGGACTGGTGTTGTTTCCATGCAAGTCCTGCATATTTAGCAAGAGCAGCCTGACTGTTAAAACGATCGATCTCGCCGATTTCAGCCATGATTCCGGCTGAATATACCGGTCCGATACCCGGAATAGATATTAATACATTTGGCAAGAGTTCCATCTGGGCTTTAATAGCTTTATCGAACTCTTTGATCTGAGATTCCAATGCTTTCATGGAGGTTATGGATATAGAAAGCACCTGATTGACAGAATCATTCATCGTCTTGGGTAAACGGTAAGAACTGCGGGCAGCTTTCTGTATGGCTTTGGCTACTGCATCAGGATCAGGAAAACGATTCTTTCCTTTTTCCATGATGAAGTCAGTAAGCTCATGTAAGTCCATATTTGCCAGTGCTTCTGCGGATTCAAATTCATCGTAGACAGCAAGGGCAGTAGTGCTGAAGGTATCGTTGAAGACCTTCTCCTGCGTCGTGTGTCCAGCGAAGCTGGACCACACTAGCCGGTGTAAGTCCGGTCACGGTAAT
>ENA-OVGC01002884-OVGC01002884.1-human-gut-metagenome-genome-assembly--contig:-NODE-2884-length-10966-cov-10.842728_pt1 | contig 10966 bp, 10 predicted proteins | sample MGYA00237768_ERZ505415 | MGnify/ENA primary metagenome ERZ505415 (study PRJEB26158, sample SAMN06016382) | human gut metagenome | biome: human gut; feature: ankylosing spondylitis patient; material...
AGGTTACCCGACCTACCACAGGGTGTTCCTGTCGGTACATCTCCTGCTGGCAAAGATCATAGCAATAGAGGTACCCCTGATACTCGCCGGGAAAGGGAGTACAGCGTAGACAGAAACGGTAATTTTCTGTTTCCGCAATATAGCCATAACTCCTGCGGTCCTCTGTGATGGAGCCGCCATGCTGCCAGCAGTAGGCGTCCATGGCCCCCAGATTCTTCAGGAGTCCAGTCTGACGCAGGTCGTCCACAAATCGCTGCAGCACCTCTTTGAACTCCGGGGTGTTGAACCTATCCTCGTTATGGGGCCACCAGGTGTGCCAGAACTCCTTCTCACCATGGCCGAAATCCATGCGGAGGTGGCCTACAGTACCCAGTGCCTCGTCCAGCTTTTCTTCGGAATAGAACAGCCCCACCTCATCCAGGGAGGCGGGGCGCAGTACAAACTCACGATTATCCTGGGGGTAGGCCAGATCATGCTCCTCGCAAAACTGCTCCAGCGTCATTTCTTCTCCCAGCAGATAAAATGTGCCGTTGACCCGGCGCGAAGCAGTACCTTCATGCTTTAAAGGGATTGGAGAAAGTACGGTTCCTGCATGATAGTCAGCGGCATGATCCACCAGAGTGGTTCGGGTGCTGGGAGATTTATGTGTCCCCCGCAGGTCATAGCAGTACCACCCATCAGGAATGATATCCCGCTGAATCAGCCAGTTGGTGAACAGCACAGGTTTTCCAAGCAACGCTGCGTGTTGCATGGAGTCTGTCCAGATGTTAATGCTCATTTAATCCCTCCCATATTCACAGTGTTTTCCCACTCGTGCTGGTTCCACAGCGTATCTTGTATCTGCGTACAGGGATTAATGCATCTGCAACCCATCTTGTACTTCAGGGAACGGATCACTGAGCTTTCGGAGCAGGCCAAATTCGGTCCTTCTCACACCATCCTCCCGCATATAAAAGTTGCCCATTGCTTCGAAATCCGTAAAGCCATCGAGGGTAGAGATCAGCTCCTCGTCCGCCCCGATCCGCTCCAACACCTGCTTGCCATATTCCTCCGGATCGTCCGGTACACGCTCGTAGTCATCCAGTTCGATGGAAAACCTCAAAGCCTCCTGGAGCGTTGCCGGCTGTTCCACCTCAAGGACAGAGAGGTATTTCAGCAATGCGCCATCCTCCTGATCCATTATCCGGATATTTTCCGCCAACTCGTCCAATTGCTCCAGTCTCAGATCCATCCCCTGGAGAGGAAGACATTTCTCCAGATAGGGCCGCAGGGCCTCCGCCCGAACGATTTTCGCCATATTGAGGCTTTCCACTCCCAGAAGCTGTCTGGCGCTCTCCAATTGCTCAAAGGTCGCAGGCAGAGTGATCTGCGCTGTTTCGCTCTGTACACGAACAGGGCAGGGGTTTTCCATCCATATCCGGAAAACGCCGTCCAATCTCTCGTTCTCCAAAAGTTCAGGTGTCTTTTTCTGCACATAATTGCCGCTGGAATATTCTCCTCCATGCTTTTCCCGATATTCAGCCCCCACACGGGCATAATTGATATAGGGCTTGAAGCGATCCGGAAATGGTATGATCCCTTTGTTCACAAGGTAGATGCCCAATTCTGAATCAGACGACACATTGTTGACGAGCATATACTCATCCAGCCTGTCCGCCACAGTAAGGGCCCCCTCCAAGTTCCAGACACACTCCGCATCCAATGCCCCGGAAAAGATGGCGGCTTTCGCCGGAGAAAGTGCCTCTGTGCGTTCCGCCAGTTTTTGTAGTTTTTGAAACTGCTCCGAATCTTCTACATCCACATCGTACAGGCATCGGTAAAGGACCGGTACATTGCTGCTCACATCCAGGATGGCGGTGGCTGTGGTATCGAGGCTGATTCTGTCCAGGAAGGCAAATGTCTCCTCAATCTCAGCGGGACTGGCGGGCAGTTGCAGACGGACAGTTTCTTCTCCTTTTCCCCGGCTCAGAGTCAACAGAATCATCGTTACATTCCTCCCATCTGAAATTCCTGTTCCCGCTGGTGCTGCTCTGCCGGACCGCCGGCCATCAGCTCCCCCAATGTCAATGTGCCACAGTAGGCCACATATCCTTTCTCCGTGAAGGCTCCTGTTTCCTTCTCCATACGGAGTTTGCCGTAACGCTCATAATCATAGAACTCCTCCAGATTGGGGTCATATTCATAATGGCCGGAGTCCTGGATCATGTATCTGCCATATTCGGCGGGAGTGCGGACTTTGGGTGCAAACTCAAACAGCTCCAGATTTTTGGCCAGTTCGCGTATCTCGCCGGCACACTCCGGCTTGGCCATCTCCATGACCGCCGTCAACTTTTTCTGTTCCAAATCAGACAGTGCAGCGATGGCCGTCGCCATATCATTCAGCGCGAATAGATCCTCCCGTTGTCCCTCCAGGACCTCCTCCACCTCGGATGGAAGCAGACTGTCCTCATACCAGATGCGGGCATCGTGGATGTTAACGCCTGAGCGTGCAATTCCACGCTGGAGCTGTTGCTCGGAGCAGGGCAGGAGCAGCCAAGTGATTTGATCTGTATTTTCCGGCTCCTGCCGGGAGGAAAGCCCTACCGCCAGCAGATTCGGCTGGTAGTGGTAACAGGGGAAGTGGCGGCCGTCATAGAGCTGCTCCAGTTTCATCCCGTTATCATAGACCACGCCATAAGGGGTAATCCTTCCCTCAAGATGATTGAGGATCAGGTCCAGAGCGAACTTGCGGCCATCCAGCCGCTCGAGCTCCTCGATTCTGCAGCCCCCACCCTGCATCGTCATGTAGTGCTGCCGCCCAATGGCGTCCAGGTCGGAGAAGTCTGTGATGACCGTGGCCTGCTGGCAGCAAAAGGTCAGATTGATGAAATCCTTTATATTTGAGACGCCCAATTTGCAGGCCATTCCCTGGAACTGGGGAGCCTCACCGTCATCAAAACTGTCCAGCCGTTTGGCCAGATAGTCCAGCTCATCAAAATTGACCAATGAGCCAACCAGCCTGTTCAGTACGGTATAGAAGCTGTCCAGTTCATCCACCCGGCAATCCTGCCGGAGCGCGTCACCGATTTCCAATGGCTCCAGCAGTTCGATCATGCGGTCATATTTCTCATCGGGGATAGGGAATGGAACCGTAATCTGCCCATATTCCGGGTGCTGAGCGCTGCTCAGTACCGCTTTCAGCACATAGCCCATTCTGGTGCCTCCTTACTCGCATCCATGACCGCCTTTCCATATCTGGCAATCATGGTTGCGTAAATAATATTGTGGAAGTCCAGATCACTCACCAGTTTTGGGTGTGCCAAATCTTCTGCCTCCATGGGTGACTTCAGGTCATACAGCCGTCTGGCGGAATAAAAGATGGGGTAATCCTGTATCGCAAATCCATGGGGTTTGGATACGATGCGGCTGAAATCAATGGAATCGTGTGAAAGAGCGGGGAGCGCCGGTTGCCAGAGTCGCTCCTTTGAGGCGAGAAGATAGAGCGCCGCCAGATAGCCAGGAGGCGCATCATCCCATACCCTGTCCGCAAAGCGGCTTCTGAGGTGGACGGACACTGTGTGCAGGACTGCCTGATCCGGCCCGCTCCAGTGTTCCACAGCCTGAATCCTCTTGTGCAGGCCGGCATGAGGGATGTGTCCGAAATATTCCAGAATCAAATCCAGGTAAGCGGGATCGAACCGCTGACCTCTTGAATGCCATTCAAGCGCTCTCCCCGTACAAGCGTGTAGCGAACCCCCTAAAGGAGGTGGGGAGAGTGCTTTTGGTACACAGGACTAAGGGACTTCTTACAAGGCTTAATTCTGTAAGAAGTCCCTTAAACTATGGGTGAAGCTACTGAGTTTCTCATTCATCTAATTCTTCAACAGGCTGCTGAGGCGGTAATGAGTCCATTTCTTCACGATCTGCTAATAGATTGAAGGCCTTGACAAACTTATCTACAAACTCATCACATTCTTCGCGGTGTTCGTCATACCAAAAAGAATAAAGGATTTCTTGGTTTCCTAAAATCTCCTCTAATTGCTGGAACCATCGCTTATATTCAGTAGTGTCATATCGTTCTGGTTCAAGTGGCCAATCATTAAAACATATATCGTAATTTAGAGATTGAACTTTGGAATAGTCTTTTTGAAATTTATTGAACGCAGCATGATCCTTTAATTGCCTAAACAAATCTTTTTCGATAGTCAAAGGCAGAAACAAGAAATTATCTGCGCCAGATAATACTTTTCCTTTAGATTTTTTATATTCCCTAGTTTCAGGAACATCACCATCTAACAAAACTATATTGTTTCTAAACTCTGGAACTTTTTTCTCATAGAGTTGGACATAATTTCCCCATCCCAAGTCTATATCAACAAAATTCATATATAGTTCCAGATTGATTTGTAATACCCTTGATAGGATGTACTGAGTAAATGAAATGGCTCTGGCATCTTCGCAATAAATATTCAATTTACTTCCATTTGCGGGGCCAACGAGATTGATGTCATTCAAAACAGTATTTAGATCACTGGTCGAAGAAATATTCCTTGGCATAATTCTCCGAGTCCCCTCTGCTTCGTATTTAGGTTCCAAATATACTATGGAACTATCATACGCATAAGGAGGCAGATTTATGCCTTTTTCCGCTCTCTCTTTACGCTGATACTTGTTGACTTGTTTCAAAATAATAGGGGAATGCGTAGTAAATACAATTTGTATCTTAAAATCGTTTGCTGATTTCCACAAATAGTCAACCAATTTTTTCTGAGAAAATCCGTAAAGAGTAGCGTCTAATTCATCGATAAGCAAAATTCCACCCTTGTAGTCGCGCCCGTATTGCTCTTTAAGACGCTTGAACGAAAGAACTGCTAAAATAATCTTTGTTATATTTCCCTCGCCAGCTGAGTTTGTGAAAATATCATGTACTCCATCGCTGATTCCAGAGAATGTTCTTGATGATGTCCCTTTTTCAAGTCCGACAGAGGGTGTACCTGGAATGTTCTGAATAGAAAGAATATTCCGATAATTGTCAACACAATATGCCAGTTCTTCCTCTGTTAGTTCCGGCTTAAGACTTTGCGTCTTGCCTGATTCTCCAATTGGAAATAACCTGCTCAGACTTAAGAAATAAACCGGAAGCTGAATATATCCAGCCCCGCTTGATCGACTTTCAGCATTCCAAAATCTCAAAGTAGTCTTTTTACCACCTTGACTTCTTGCAATACTTTCAACAGAAAAATACGACTTTACATAAACATTTGAGTGAAGATTTAACTTCCATTTGTGCTCGCCAATAATATCATGTTCTTCTGACAGCTTAAACTTTTCTTTGAATTGCGAACGGAAATTATATCCGTCAATAGTCTTACAGCCATACATAGCATGGCCTTTTGAAATAGTAAAAGGCTGTCCTATCATTCCAAGCACAGTGGTTTTTTGCGTAGCGTTACGGCCGGAAATTGCTGTAATGCGTTTTCCCAAAGTGAATGAAACCTGTTGAAAGGCTCGGAATTTTTCTATCTCTATACTTCTGATAATCATTTTGTTCTCCTTGCCTACTCTCTAAAATTGATATTGATTTTTTGTGCAATCATTTGCTCTGGAGTAGGACAAAACTCAATATCTGAAAAGATCATCAATTCTGAAGCAGTCCCTTTGTTAGCTGCACTATATGTAAGATCAAACCTTCGCATAGTGTAATCTTGATACAATTCAGAAATAGCATCTACATCGTCATAAGTAATGATCCAGGGAACTTGGATTTCTTGTGCAATCACATCATGTATCCGTTTGTGATCAGTAGGTGTAAAGAAATTCTTATATAACTTTTGTCCTTTTTTATAGTAAGGAGGATCAAAGTAGATAAATAACTGGTTCCCAAAATGGGGGATATAGTTTCTAAGCAGACTTATAATATCTTTGTTATAAACAAAAATATTTTTGCGGCGCTCTGCTATCTTCTCTACTTTAGAAATCAGCGCATCACGATCAAAGCGGACATCCAATTTCCAATCTCCTGCTTGATCATAACCACCAATAGGGCCAGCTGTTAATATTCCAGACCTATTTGTTCTATTTAAGAATAGGGTGGAAAATGCCAAATCTATTGAATAAGAAGTTGAATTTACATATATCTCTTTTTGGCGGTGCCACTCTTCGATAGTTATAGGCGTGGATTGGATTTTTTCAATTAGGGCGGTTGGTTCCTGCTTTAGCGCACGCCAAAAGGAATATATTGCCTTATCATAGTCATTGATAACTATATTTTCAACAACGCCATCCAACAATAAAGAGAGCGCGACACCAGCTCCGCCAGCAAATGGTTCAATATATGTGCAATTATGAATTTGTAAGTTGCAGATTGCTTGTCCAATGAATTTTGACAATCTACTTTTTCCACCCGGATAACGGAGTGGTGAATACATCTGCATACGCTCCCCCCTTTCAAATATAATTTCTCATGTTAATTATAATACAGCAACTTCTAAAAGACAATTCTTAATCGTTTGCTGCACCACTTAATTGGACAAGAAGTGGTGTTTCTATATTTCAATATCAGAAAGGAGTGATACTTTCCCACAAGCCAGCCATTAGGCTGGTTTTTTTATGCCATCACGAAGGAGGTTAGTACATGGCAGATGACAAACTAAACACGAACCCACAGGAAAATACCCCCCCGGATGTTGTCGCTCTCCTGGGGTCGGACACTCCGCCGGAGCATGAACAGGCAGTGATTTCCGGCATGGGCGAGGATGCCCCTGCTCCTGCCGGTAAGGTGATTGACTTGTCCGGCATCAAGACTGCTGCCGATCACAGTGGCAAGGAACCTACCGCTCCCGATGTGGCCGCCAAACCGCCGGAGACTGCTCCCGATCAAAAGCGCCGTGGCCGTCCCCCGAAAGAGCAGGCCGGGGTGTCTGCGGGGAAAAAGGAGAAAGCGGCGGAGCCCCGCACAGGCCGCCCGTCTAAGGTTGACAAGGCGGCCCGTGAGGAGGCCCCGCCCTCTATTCGGGACAAAGTGTCCAGAGGTAAGAAAGCTGACAAGGGCAAGGAAACGGGCTCCGGCGGTGCGCCTGTGTCTAAATCCGGTAAGGCGATAAAGCCGGGTAAGGCCGCGCCCGTCAAAGAGGCTGCCGCTCCGCCGCCGGAGATCAATCTGCCGCCCACACCTGACGTGCCGCCCCGCCCGGTGGAAGAGGGAAAAATCGTCTATCTGAAAATGGCAGAGCTTCATCCGTTCCATACGTTTCGGGAGCACCCCTACAAGGTGCAGGACGATAAGGCGATGGAAGATCTGGTGGGGACGATCAAGGAACACGGCATTATGACCCCCGCCACCGTCCGCCCGGAAAAAGACGGCAAGGGCTATGAGATTATCGCGGGCCACCGCCGCCATCACGGTGGTACACGGGCCGGGCTGGAGGAAATGCCCTGTATCGTCCGCGAGATGACCGATCTTGAAGCTGTCCGGGAAATGCGGAACAGCAACAAGCAGCGGGGCGATCCTCTCCCCAGCGAACTGGCAAAGCTGCTGGATTTGGAGGTGGAGGCCATCAAACGCCAGGGGGCCCGCCCGAAAAGTGAGAAAGAGGCGGAGGCCCTGGGTAAGCTCTCGGTGGAGATTGTGGGCAAGGAACACGACATGAACTATAAAAAGGTCATGCGGTATATCCGGCTCAACTCCCTGGTGCCGGAGCTTCTGGACAAGGTGGACACAAAGCAGATGGGCTTTATGCCTGCGGTGGAGATCTCGTATATCAGGACGGAAAACCAGCGGCTGATTGCCGTTTCCATTGATGGGGAGCAGTCCTCCCCCTCGGTGGCCCAGGCGAAGCGGCTCCACGAGCTGGACAAGGAGGGCAAGCTCAACGGCGATGTGATCGACGGCATTTTGAGTGAAGAAAAAAAGGAGGATCGCGGTGTGATTATTTCGACTGCTGAACTGTCTAAGTATTTCGGCAAGGAGGTCACTCCTGCCAAAATGAAAGAGCAGATCATGGCGCTGCTGGACGAGTGGAAAGAGAAACAGCCACCCGAACTGGCACAGCCGGACAGGAAAAAGGACTTGGAGAAGTAACCGGGCCCCGCTTCTGGACACTTTGTCCAGAGGTGAACGCCCTGCGCCAGGGATGGGCTCTGTGGTGATATATCCCCCGTCGCCGGATATTTTGCAGCACAGCCGGGAACGGGCAGCCAAGGGGTGGAACGCCCGCCGTTTGCGGCGGCTTGCCCTTGACGGCCTGGCCCGGCTGTGCTATTCCCGGCAAGGCGGCGGGGGTATATCCTCCAGAGCCGCCCCCTTTCCCATGAATGGGAAAGGGCGGGGGGATAGGGTTGAACTACCTATTAAATATCGGAGGTGTTGACGATGAAACGATCCCTTGCTTATATCACCGCTGCGTGGCGCGGTGATCCTGCGGTGGATATGGAGCAGGCGGCGCATTACTGCCGCGTGGTCTACGATGCGGGCTATTCCCCCATCTGCCCTATGCTCTATCTGCCGTTGTTCCTCAATGACGCGGTGCCGGAGGAGCACAAGAACGGCATCGACATGGGCCGCGATCTGCTCCGGCGCTCCCGTGTGCTGGTGGTGTGCGGCCACTCCGTCACCGAGGCCATGAAAAATGATATTGCCGTGGCCCAGCGCCTGGGGATCACCGCGACTACCCTTGAGGGCATCCTGACCGTCAAGGGCCAGGGGCGGTGCTGATGGCGTCCCTGTTTGAAGCCTACATCACCAACCTTGGAAAGTATAACGAAGGTGAGCTGGTTGGCGAAACGCTGAAATTCCCCACGACTACCGAAGAAGTACAGGCCCTTTTGAAACGGATCGGTGTGGACGGGGTGCGTTATGAAGAATTTTTCATAACCAGCTTTGACGGTGATGTGCTGGGGCTCTACGACTATCTCACAGAATATGAAAACCTGGACGAGCTCAATCATCTGGCCTGTCTGCTCTCCGAGCTGGATCAGGGCGAACTGGAAAAATTTGAGGCCGTCATTGACAGCGGCGAACATACTTCCAGCGTGGCCGATCTCATCAATCTGGCGCAAAATCTGGATTGCTATGAGTTTTATCCTGGTGTCGAGGACGATGAAACCCTGGGCCGCATCTATGTGGAGGACATGGAGGCCATTGACGTGCCGGAGCACCTGCTGAATTATTTTGACTATGAGGCATACGGGCGGGACATTCGGCTTGAAGAGGACGGCCACTTTGCCCCTGGCGGCTATGTGCTGAACAACGGCGGTCAATTTATCGAGCACTATCACGGGATCGAGGACATTCCAGACGAGCACAAAGTCTTTGCCTTTCCCCAGCTCACGGTGCGGGAGCAGATGGCGGCCTACAAAGAAATTATTGACGGTTCCTCCCTGGAAGGCTATCGGAAAATTGCCGCAAAGGAACACGAGGAACGATAACGGCACTTCTGGACACTTTGTCCAGAAGTGCTTTTTTCATGGAAAGGAGGGATACGGCTGATTGACGAGGACGTTTCCAGACGTACCATAGCAGTTTCGATCAAGGCAACAAAGCTCACGGGCCGGGTGCTGGCCCAGGCGTGTCTGGCGGTGGGACGGAAGATTAAAAAAACGTACCGGGCCCGCCAGACACCCCACGGAAAACAGACGGTGCGTCAGCTCATGGGCCACGGGGCCGCTACGAACAGCATCGAGGTGGAGTCCCCAAAGGATTTTGACCGGGTGGCCCGGCGCTGGAATGTGGACTATGCCTTTTATAAGACCGGGCCGGACAAATACCTGTTGTTCTTTAAGAGCGGGCAGGCCGATGCCATCACCGCTTGCTTTTCGGAATATTCCCGGCGCGTGTTGAAGCGTTCCAAGTCCCAGCGTGTTCCCATCCGGGAACAGCTCAAACGGGCTGCCGCTGAACTGGCCCGCCAGCCGTCCCACAAGAAAGAACGTGCAAGGGAGGCGGTGCATGAGGACAGATAGCATCAAAAAGTATGTGATACCCAATATCCCGTACCTGTTTATTCTGTGGGCCTGCCTAAAGCTGGGGACGGCCTACCGTCTGGCCCCTGGAGCAGACTTTGCTCACAAGCTCGTGGGCCTGGGCCAGAGCATCGGCCCGGCCTTTGCCGACTTTGCGCCGGGGCTGGCCCCCTTTGACTGGCTCATCGGTATTGTGGGCGCGGTGGGCTTTCGCCTGCTGATCTACTTCAAAGGCAAGAACGCAAAGAAATTTCGGCGGGATGAGGAATACGGGTCGGCCCGCTGGGGCACCGAAAAAGACATCAAGCCCTTTGTCGATCCGAAGTTTGAGAACAACGTCATTTTAACAAAGACGGAGTTTCTCACTATGAACACCCGGCCCAAAAATCCCGCCAACGCCCGCAACCTCAACGCCTGTATCATTGGCTCGTCCGGCTCCGGCAAAACCCGTTTCTGGCTCACGCCCCAGCTGCTCCAGGCGCACAGCTCTTATGTGTGCGTCGATCCGAAAGGCGGGGTGCTCTCCCAGGTGGGTGCTTTTCTGCAACGCCGAGGGTATCAGGTCAAAGTGTTCAACAGCATAGATTTTTCAAAATCCATGCACTACAATCCGCTGTCCTACATCCACAACGAGGCGGACATCCTCAAATTCGTGGATACCCTCATAGCCAACACCAAAGGCGAGGGCAAGGAGGGTGATCCATTTTGGACGAAGGCGGAAACGCTTTTGTACTGCGCCTTGATTGCCTATATCATTTTCGAGGCCCCCGCCGAGGATCGGAACATCAATACCCTGGTGGATATGATTTCCGGCATGGACGTGAAAGAGGATGACGAGTCCTATATGAACGCGGTGGACTATATGTTTAAAGGCCTGGAAAAGCGCAAGCCGGATTGCTTTGCCGTAAAGCAGTACAAGAAATATAAGCTGGCAAGCGGTGATATATGCTCTAAGTGACTTCTTAATCATGATTTTGTCATGGTTAGTGAAGCAATCACTTAGAGCATTTTTGTTTCAGGAGGTACA
>ENA-OVGC01002889-OVGC01002889.1-human-gut-metagenome-genome-assembly--contig:-NODE-2889-length-10951-cov-4.431443_pt1 | contig 10951 bp, 10 predicted proteins | sample MGYA00237768_ERZ505415 | MGnify/ENA primary metagenome ERZ505415 (study PRJEB26158, sample SAMN06016382) | human gut metagenome | biome: human gut; feature: ankylosing spondylitis patient; material...
TAGGGCTTCGCCCGCATAAGAAATACCCCCGGCTAGGCCGGGGGATATTTATTGCAAGTGAGTCTGTTTTCTGTATGCGTGTGGGAAGACAAAAGCAAGGCCCGCGGCGTCTATGCCGTGGGCCTTGCTTTTACTTTCGTGTATTGGAAATAACGCTGTGGAGAATAAAGAATATGGAAGTAGACATGACCACGCCCATACTGTTGAGGATGATGTCATTGATGTCAAAGCTGCGGCCGAATATAGGCTGCAGTAGTTCAATAACAAGGGATGTGACAACGCCGATTAGGAGGGTACGTGTCCACGTGGCTTTACGATCAAACAGGGGATAGAGGATGCCGAATGGGAGGAAGAGCAGAATGTTGCCGAGACGCTCAGAGGTAAGATCATTCCAAAAGTCCGGCATAAAGTTATATTCGAAGCTGAACCAATAGCTGCCGCCGCCGCTGGGCATATGGTAGAAAAGCCAGTAATAGGCATCGCCCAGGACGTAGTAGAAAAGTGTGAGGCACAAGAGCCCAGCGAGGTAGCAGACAAAGAGGGCGGACAGCAGTGTGCGGCCAAGGGAGAGCTGGGGCCGGCGTTTGCGCTTTATTATGACATAGACGATGCCGGCCAGCAGCGCAATGGGAAGCGCTTGCAGAAAATAGCCGTAATACGTGTCAAAGAAGAAATACTGGAAGGTCATGTTATCTGGCAGGTACATTCTGGGCCTCCTTATAACAAATGTGACGTTTATTGTCTGTAAATGTAAATTTCTTTACATAAGTTGTGAATAGGGAATAAACGGGGGAAGCGGTGCGGATACGCATAGGGGCAACTCCTTTCCGGGGGAAACTGAGTCAGACTTGGTAGTATTACGTTGTAGTATACACGAAAAGCGCTGGCGGCGCAAGGTGTGATCGAGGTGTTATGTGACAAAAGACACGGTATATGGATCGTCCTTTCATGAAGTATGCATACGCCTATAATTGCAGGAATAATTAGTGGAAATACCCGTACAAAATGCTGTGCGGGCATTTTTTGCGCTAAAAGTGTAGGAAGTTGTTGTTGAAAAAGGAATGGCACAGGCCTATAATATTATCATAAATATTATTGCTTGTTGTCTGTATGACACCGGAAAAGTGCCGCAGGCGTGGGCAGTTAGGGGAACGAACCATGCAAGCAGAGAACTGGGCGGTCAAAGCGCTGGAGAACTATTGCGATCTGATCGCGGAATACGACAGGAAAAACCAGCGTTTTTTTATCTACCACGATGCCAGCAAGCCGGAGGATACCGGGAGATGGCTGCCGGTGGAAGATGTGCGGGCGCGGTTTCAAGGTGCGTATGCCACGGATATGTTCGGAGCGCGGGTCAATGAGGCTGATATGCGGGAGTGGTTCAGTCAAGGGCAGGAAAGATTTGATTTTCAGCTCCGCTTCCGCAATTACGGGCCGGAACAGAAGTGGTACTCTGTCCATATGGAGTGCGTCAGTGACGAGCTGCTCCTGCTCACCGGCAAGGATATGTACGACGAGCGGTACTACGATGCGCTGACGGGCGCGTACAACCGTAATTATTATGAGCTGCATATTAAGGATACGCCGGCCAGCGGCGGCGTGGCCGTCATTGATCTGGACGATTTTAAGCTGTACAATGACACCTATGGCCACAACGTCGGTGATATGGCGCTGTCCAAGGTGACAGAGGTGATCATGGGCGCTATGGGCCGGGCGGGCACGGTGATCCGCTACGGCGGAGATGAGTTCCTGCTGCTTATGCCGTCGGTGTCGGACGACTATTTTGAAGCAACGCTGGAATTGATCCGCAGCCGTACCAAGGCATTGCGCATACCGGGCTGCGAGGAGCTTCAGGTATCGGTGAGCATCGGTGGCGTGTCGGCAGGACTGGAGACGACGGCAGCCGCAGTGCTGCGGGCTGATCGGCTGATGTACCGGGCCAAAATGCGGAAAAACACGGTGGTCACAGACCGCACAGTGATGGAAGAACGGCAGCTGCCGGAGAAGAAGACGCCCCGTATGGGGCAAGTGCTGGTGGTGGACGATTCCGCCATGAACCGGGCTATCCTGACGGAGATGCTGGGCAGCGATTTCCGTATCCTGGAGGCATCCAACGGCAAGGAGTGCATGGAAAAGCTAAAGCAGTACGGCACGGGAATTTCTTTGGTGCTGCTGGATATGATCATGCCGGTGATGGACGGCTTCACCGTACTGGCGGAGATGAATAAAGCACACTATATTGAGGATATACCCGTGGTAACGATCTCTGTGGATGCGTCCGACAACAATACGCGGATGGCCTACGAGATGGGCGTGTCAGACTATATTAGCCGCCCCTTTGATGCGGAGGTGGTCTATCACCGGGTGGTGAACACCATTAAGCTGTATGCCAAGCAGCGTCGGCTGATTTCCATTATCTCCCAGCAGTCTCAGGCGCGGGAAAAGGACAACCGGGTGATGATCGGCATCCTCAGCGGTGTGGTGGGCTACCACAACAAGGAGAGCGCGGCGCATATGCTCCATATCCGCCGTGTGACCACGCTGCTGCTGGAGCAGCTGACCAGAAAAACCAGCCGGTATGGGCTGTCTCCCCAGGATATTGAACTGATCGGGATGGCGTCCACGCTGCATGACATCGGCAAGCTGGGCATCAGCGATGCCATCCTGAATAAGCCGGGGCCGCTGAACGAGGAAGAGAAGGCTATCATGCGGACCCACACGGTTATCGGCGAGTCCATCCTGAAGGGGATGGAGATGTACGAAAAAGAGCCGCTGCTGAAGACGGCGGCGAGGATATGCCGATGGCACCATGAGCGTGTCGACGGCGGCGGTTATCCGGACGGTCTGGCGGGCGACGAGATACCTATCAGCGTGCATGTGGTAGGGTTGGCGGATGTCTATGACGCGCTGGTCAGCGACCGGGCGTATAAGTCCGCCTATCCGGCGCAGCGCGCCATGGAGATGATTCGCAGCGGGGCTTGCGGCGTGTTTGATCCGCTGCTGGTAGAGTGCTTGGCGGATATACAGGACGTGCTCACCGAGGATGTATACCGCGAAACGCTGGACAAATAGCACAAGAGGGAAGCTCTGCGTGAAACAGGGCTTCCTTTTTGCATATTTTGTGAACAAACATGGTTTCTTCTGTGAACATTAGCACTCTCGTGTTGACAGTGCTAAAAACAGCGCTATAATAAAGGCGAACCTTGAGAGAGGGAAGTGAAAGCCCCCCGAAAGGGATATGATGTAATACAATGAGGGTAATGTAAGTGGGCGGCAGCGAAAAGCAAAGCCGCGATACGAATGGAGGTATGACATATGTTGCCCAGCATTTTTGGTGAGAATTTGTTTGATGATTTCTTTGGTGATCCCTTCGGCATGATGCCCCGCGGCCGTGATCCGCTGTACGGCAAGCACGCCAAGAACCTGATGCGCACCGATGTCCGCGAGACGGAGGATGCCTACGAGCTGGATGTGGATCTGCCCGGCTTCAAGAAGGACGAGGTAACACTGGAGCTGAAGGACGGCTGCCTGACCATTCAGGCGGCGAAGGGCCTGGATAAGGACACCTCCGATAAGAAGGGCAAGTACATCCGTCAGGAACGGTATGCCGGCGCCTGCAGCCGCAGCTTCTATGTGGGTGACGACGTTGAGCCCGAGGATGTCAGCGCCAAGTTTGAGGACGGCATCTTGACCATCACCGTGCCCAAGGCGGTGAAGAAGCAGCTGCCCAAGAGCAGCAGCATTTCCATCCAGTAACGGAGCAATGAAAAGCCCCCGGCAAGAGCCGGGGGCTTTTGTCATATAACATGGAAATCTCCGTGAATGTCTGGTATATCGTTGCCAAACTGCTTGAAGTAATCCAAAATCAGGTCGGACATTTCCGTGCCGATCTCCCGTACCACAGGGCAGCCCACGTAGCAGTCATAGCCGCCGGTGCCGCTGGCGCGGTAGCTGTTCAGGCAGATGGTGAACCGGTCGCTGTCGGCCACCGGCTTTCCCTGTACTGCCAGCGACGTAACACGCTGGCCCACCGGGCGGGATATGTCGTAGGTGTAGGTCACACCGGCGTAGTAGTCGTAATTGTAATGCTCAACCTTCGGCACAAGGAAACAGTCGGAAACGCGTAGCGTGCCGTCCGCGTCCCGGGTAAAGTACTCGGCGCTGCGCTCCATGGCCTGCCGCAGAATCTTACCGGTGATCTCCAGCACGGAGAGGGTGTTGGTGTAGGGGTAGGCGATCAGCAGATCACGTCGGCGCACCACCTGGGGCAGGCCTGCCACGTCGTTGGCCAGGCTGGCGGCGGACAGCTGTGCGCCGCTGGCCCAGAGCTGTACCGCGTTGAACAGATCGGGGAGGCCGCTGCCGTGGGCCGCCATCCGCAGCGGTGTGTCCGGCTGCAGCGGGTGGGGAAGATGGCCCACTACCTGGTCCAGCCAGTCCTGCGCGCCGTGCTCCATGCCGGCGAACTCGTCTATCCAGTCCTTGCGGCACGGTCCGCCGGCGGGAATGGTTTCGCTGGAAAAGTGCTTTTCCGTGTCGGATACCACGGCCTGGATGCGGAGGAACTCCTGCCCCCGGTCGGTGGGCTGGACCACAAAGGTGTGGTTCAGGGTCTGACCGTGGACGGTCATGTGCTGGTGGCCGGTAAGCAGGAGGTCAAAGTCAAGCTCCTGACACAGTCGGTAGGCCACATTCTCATGGGTGGCGGAAAGCACCCGGCCTGTGGCCAGATCGCGCTCAAAGCCGCCATGGTAGATGCACAGCGTCACGTCCACCTGATCCTTCAGCGCTTCCAGCGCCGCTTTGGCGGCGGGAACAGGATCGGTGATGGCTATACCGGACAGGTGCTCCGGTCGCTCCCAGATGTTCACGTAGTCGGTGACGATGCCCACGATGCCGATGCGCAGCCCGTTCTCCAGCACATGGATACGGGAGGGGAAGCGCACCCCTGCGCCGTCCCAGCGGACATTTTCACAGACGCAGCGGGCGTGCAGGGCATCCAGGTAGGTGTCCAGATAGGGCATACCGTAATTGAAGTCGTGGTTGCCCAGCGTCACATAGTCGTAGCCGCAGCGGTTCATCATTTCGGCGAAGCGGCTGGCGTTGCCCAGCGTGTCGTGGCAGAACGCGCCCAGGGGCGAGCCCTGCAGGATGTCGCCGCCGTCGATGACGAGGGTGTTGCCGTCCTTGCGGAACTGGCTGGCACATTTGAACAGGCCGATGTCCCGTATCTCACGGCTGCGGTAGTCGGTGGGGTAGATGTAGCCGTGGAGATCAGAGGTGAAATAGATGGTGAATGTCTTCTTTTCCATGGTTCACCCCCGGGCCAGCTTGACGCGGATCTTGGAGGAGATCCACTCAATGATGAGCACCAACACGATCAGACCCAGCAGGATCGCGCCTACCTCATTCCAACGGTAGGAGCTCATGGCGAAGATCAGCGGCGCGCCGATACCGCCCGCGCCCACCAGGCCCAGCACCGTGGCGTCACGCAGGTTCATGTCGAAGCGGTAGATGATGGTGGAGGTAAAATCCGCCGTCAGCTGCGGCAGAATGCCGTAGCGTATCTTTTGGAACGTGGTGCAGCCCGCCGCGTCCAGGGACTCCAGGATGCGCTTGTCAAGGTCCTCGATGCTCTCGATGAACATCTTGGAAACCATGCCGATGGAGCACAGGGACATGGTCAGCAGGCCCGCAAACGGACCAGGGCCTGTGACGCGGATGAACATCAGACCGTACACAAAGGCCGGGATGGTGCGGATGGCGGCGATAACGATGCGGCCGATCAGGGCCAGCGGCTTGGGGACCAAGTTGCTGGCGGAGATGAAGGACAGGGGCAGCGAGATCACCGCGCCCACGATCGTGCCGAGAAAGGCGATGCAGAACGTCTCCAGCAGCAGATAGGGCACGCCGTTCGTGCCCAGCGTAAAGAGCAGCTTGCCGGAGGGGTGGAAGATGCCGGAGATGATGTTGCCCGCCACCTCCAGCCCGTTGCCGGTGGGATTGCTCACCTCCACCGCCGTGCCGGACCAGGCCAGCAGGCAGGCCACGACAAAGGCGGCCAGCAGCTGCCACAGCCATGTTTTCGGGGCGGCCGCATAGGCTTTTTGAATTTTCTGTTCCATATACGTCCGCCTCCTTACGTCAAGCGCTTGCGCAGCCAGTGGCTGATGGCTTCGATGACCATGACGGCCACGAACAGGACGATGAGGATCATACCAAGGCTGTCGTACTCACGCCAGCCGATCTTTTCATTCATAATAAGGCCCAGGCCGCCTGCGCCCACATACCCAAGGATAGAGGCGTAGCGGACGTTGCCCTCCAGGCAGAACAGGGACACGGACAGATACGTGGGCAGGACCTGGGGGAACACAGCGGCGGTGAATGCGCGAAGCCGGGTCGCGCCCAGGGCCTCCATGGCCTCATAGGGGCCCATATCCACCGTCTCGATGATCTCAAAGAGCTGCTTGCCCACATAGGCAAAGGTAAACACCGCAATGGCACACGTACCGGCCATCGTGCCGAGGCCGAAAATGTATGTGGCGATCAGGGCGCATACCAGCGTGGGCAGCGTGCGCACCAGGCTGAGAAACAGGCGCACGATGAACACCACTGCACGGTTGGTGACGATGTTGCTGGCGGCGGCAATGGCAAAGGGAATGGCCAGCACCGCGCCCACGAAAGAGCCCAGGAAGGACATCTTGATGGTGTCCCACAGGGGCTGCCAGATCTTGGCCAGATACCCGGTGTTGGGCGGGAACATGGCCGTGAGAATGTCAAAAAACTTGCTGCCCTTTTTCACCAGCACCGCAAAGTTGAAGCCGGTGATATGCACAGACAGCGCACCCAGCGCCAGCACGATCAGGATGACCAGCGGCGCGCGGCTGCGCTTTTCCACCACCACCGTGCCGTTGGGCAGCGTATAGCGGCGGGGCTTGAACAGGCGGTCATACAGGCTCATACGCTTGCCTCCGCCGGGCTGTCATCGCCGTAGATGGCGTCCAGCACGGTCTGGTCCACGTTGGCGGACGGGCCGTCGTAGACGATCCTGCCGGCCCGGATGCCGATGATGCGGTCGGCGTACTCCAGCGCCAGCTCCACATGGTGGATGTTCAGCAGGATGGAGATGCCCATCTCCTGATTGATGCGCACGAAGTCCTGCATCACCTGCTTGGCCGTGACCGGGTCGAGCGCGGCCACAGGCTCGTCAGCCAGAATGATCTGCGGTCCTTGGGTCAGCGTCCGGGCCAACGCCACGCGCTGCTGCTGGCCGCCGGAGAGCTGGTCGGCCCGCATATAGGCCTTGTCCAGGATACCCACCTTGTCCAGCGACTCCAGCGCCTTGATCTTGTCCTCCTTCCGGAACGCGCCCAGCAGCACCCGCCAGAACGGCATATCCGGCACGCAGGCGGACAGGACGTTCTTGATGACGGTTGTGCGGGTCACCAGGTTGAAGGACTGGAACACCATACCGATGCCCCGGCGGAACCGGCGCAGGCTTTTGCCGGACAGGGAACTGACATCCACACCGTTCACCGTCAGCGTGCCGGAGGTGATCTGGTGCATACGGTTCACGGATCGCAGCAGCGTGGACTTACCCGCGCCGGAGCGGCCGATAATGGCCACGAATTCCCCGTCCCGGATCGTCAGATTTACATCATCCAGACCCACCGTGCCGTTGGGGTACACCTTGGATACATGGTCGAAAATGATCATACGGTTTCCTCTTTTCCTGAAATAAAAACGCGGGGAGGACAGCGGAAGGTTTGATCCTTACAGTCCTCCCCGCGCTTGGGAAAGTACGTTAGTTTGCGACGGTCAGCTCCTGGATGAGCTTCTGCGCGGCGCGCTCGTTGTCATAGTCGGAGGACTGCGCCTTCTGGTAGCCGTTGTGGCTGTAGATGGCGATGACCTGCTTGCCTTCTTCGGTGTTGCCGATGTTGATGAACGCATCCTGCAAAGCTGCGATCAGATCGGCGTCCATGATCTCAGAGTTCTTGCTGACAGAGATGGTGTCATTGTAGATCGGGGCGGTGACACCGATGACATTGGTCTCTTCCCAGATGGAGCCTTCGCGGCCGAACTCGGTGTTCCAGCGCTCAGCATAGTCGCGGCGGGCGTCAGCGTAGGTCACGAGGACGTCGACCTGGCCGGAAGCGAGGCGGGCGAATGCGCTGGCGTAGGAATCAGACTGCACGGCGCTGCTCAGATCCGAGATGCCCTTGCCGTAGCGGTCCTGCAGCCACAGAGCCGGATAGATGTAGCCGGCAGGGGAGGACGTGCCCATGACGCTCCAGTTGGCGCTGTTGAGATCGTCCCAGGTCAGCTCTTCACCGGCGTTGACCTTGGCGGCCAGCTCCTGGCCCTTGTCGGACGGGCCGGCGATGAACAGTGCGCGGTAGGAGACTGCCTGCTTGTCGGAAGCCTCGGTGGGCTGGCCGTCGTTCCAGTCCTTGGCGTTGTCGGAGTCCTTGCTCAGACCATCGCGGGTCGCGGTCAGGATGACCTCCGCGCCGTCGTCATACAGGACATAAGTACCGCCGGGGATCAGGCCGACATCGATGGTGCCGGCTTCCAGACCTTCGCCGACCGCCTCATAGGTGGTGCCGACGGTGATCTCAACTTCGCCGATGTCATAGCCTTCCTTGGCCAGCTCGTCCTTGAGCAGCTGCTTGAGCGGCTCGGTCGCGGTGATGATCTCCTGCGGCTCGCGGGAGGGAACAAAGGCGACCTTCAGCGTTTCGATGGTCTTCGCAGCCGGTTCCGCAGTCTCTTCGGTCTCGGCGGCGGCGGTGGTGTCTGTTTCAGCGGAAGTATCCGCGGGTTCTGCGGTCTCGGCAGCGGTGGTGCTGTCGGCAGTCGTCGTGTCGGTGTTTGCGCTGCAGCCGGCCAGAATGCCGATCAGCATGACGAGCGCAAGCAAAAGTGCAAGACTTTTTTTCATTGATCGTTCCTCCATCATATCTATCGATCTGTTTCATGGTGCTCCGTTGCAGAAAGCGCCGGAGCCGGTTTCCCGCGGCGGAAAAAAACCTTTCTGCCGCATTTTGATTATAGCACATCCAACGGAGAAAAAATTTTCCGCTTGCGTAAAAAAAGTATTTATTGCGCGTCCGGCGCCGGGGAGAAAAACCGGGCCATCAGCTCCTCGAAGATCAAAATGATATGCCCGAAAAACAGATTCGGCAGACTGCCCGCCAGCGTCTGCTTCGCGCCGTCGACGACGAAGACAAGGTCGGAAAGCTGCGCGAGCGTCGAGTCGCTCCGGCGCGTAAAGGAGATGATCTTCTGTCCGTGCTGCCTGGCGTGGCGCACGTCGTTGAGGACCGGCTCGGTCTCGCCGCTCTGGCTGACGGCGAACATAATTGCGCGCTCGTCCGCGTCCGCGCTCTGATGTGCCTCCTGAAAGATCATGTAGTCGTAAAAATGCACGTTGCTGAAGGCCATAAAGCCGCAGATCGACATGCGCTGGACGATATAGGCCCCGACGATGTTGGAAAAGCCCTCGCCGGTCGTAAAGATCTTCCCGCGCCTGCGCTCGTGCAGCAGCGCGCAGAAGCGGCTGATGAGGTCCGCGGAATAGTTGTCGATCAGGCACAGGAGCGTCTCCTCCGTCGGCTTTTCGGAGGCGGCGAGCTGGCGGCTGAGATGGTAGTAGAGCTCGCTGTAGCCGTCGAAGCCCAGCCGCTTGCACATCTTCACGATGCTCGCCGTGGACAGATAGTTCTCCGCAGCGATCTGCTGGATGCCCACGCGCTTCTCGCCGCGCTCGATGTGCGCCGTGATGCTGGTGATCACCTTCCGCTCATCCTCCGACAGCAGATTCGTCAACAGAAAATAATTGTCGCCCATAAAAACTCCTCCTCCACAGCCCCAACCAGATCCAACTCCCTACATTATAAAATAAGTCGCTCATATGTCAAGAAATCTGTGCGGAGAACCCGCCCCGCCTCAACACGCAGCCCCGCAGACCCGCACTGACATAAAAAGCACCGGAAAGAGCATCCTCAATCCCCCCTCCGGTGCCTCTGAAAGATTTCTCCCCTCAAACATTCTCACAAACTGTGATTGTCACTGCCGCCTCTTTACTTCTCATGCTCCTTCGCTTCTGCGATATTTCTGAAATGGCGGTCTTCCAGGATCTCGTTGGCAGCCGTTTTGTCGATGATCGCCTTTACCAGCAGATCCAGCTCCGAGAGTTCGGTATAGTCGGCCGGGGCATAATACCGGATCCGTTTATCGTGCATCATTTTATATACCTTCTCCTTGTTCTGCGTGGCAGGGTCGTACACGCCGATGGAATGCCCGCCGTACGTGTTGACAAGCTTCATGCAGGGGATATCCGTATCGCTGTCCCCGATATATACCATATTCCGGAACGGGACACGGATCTCCTCCGGTGAAAAATACGCATTCACGCCGGGATCGTTGATGTCCAGGACCCCCTTTTCAATCCGGAACAGGAACTGGGTCTTGCTTGTGTAGTTGATGACCTGCGCAGGCCATTTTGCCACGCCGCGGTCATTAAAGTAGAAGGAACTGGCGTATATTTTTTCAAATGCGCCGGCCCGGGCCATTTTTGTCCCCTCGATCATTTCCTTGAGTCCCGACGAAATGATGTAGTGCTCGACGATCACGTTTCGTGTTTTTCCATACGCCCGGATCCGCTCGAACCAGTCCTCCACGCCGTCAAACAGCTTCACCCTTGCCCCATATTCGGCGAGCTTCTCCTTGTTGAATACCATCCGGCCTTCGGATTCCTGCACCATCTTCCACATGTAGGCAAGATTGTTGTCCATATCGTTCGCCTTTGCCAGATCGTTTGACTCATCCCAAAATTTCTGGACATCATATCCAACCGACTGGATATACCCCTGCGCCTGCATGTCGTCCGGGGAAAGCGTTTTGTCAAAATCATAGCAGATTGCCAAAACCGGCCTGTCTTCCTTCC
>ENA-OVGC01002890-OVGC01002890.1-human-gut-metagenome-genome-assembly--contig:-NODE-2890-length-10941-cov-11.121900_pt1 | contig 10941 bp, 8 predicted proteins | sample MGYA00237768_ERZ505415 | MGnify/ENA primary metagenome ERZ505415 (study PRJEB26158, sample SAMN06016382) | human gut metagenome | biome: human gut; feature: ankylosing spondylitis patient; material...
TCTCCATCAGCTCAAAGGGGTCGCGGGCTTCGCGGTCCATCTTGTTGATGAAGGTGAAGATGGGGATGTGGCGCAGGGTGCACACCTTGAACAGCTTGATGGTCTGTGCCTCAACGCCCTTTGCAGCATCGATGACCATGACGGCAGAGTCTGCCGCCATCAGGGTGCGGTAGGTGTCCTCCGAGAAGTCCTGATGGCCCGGGGTGTCCAGAATGTTCACGCACTTGCCCGCGTAGTTGAACTGCAGGACAGAAGAGGTGACGGAAATACCGCGCTGCTTCTCAATGTCCATCCAGTCGGACACGGCGTGCTTTGCGCTCTGCTTGCCCTTGACGGAGCCTGCCTGATTGATGGCTCCGCCGTACAGCAGCAGCTTTTCGGTCAGAGTGGTCTTACCGGCGTCGGGATGGCTGATGATCGCAAACGTCCGGCGGCGCTCGATTTCTTCACGATTTGTCATAAACTAGTATTTCTCCTATACGGATAAAACTCCTTCCGTCATCGCTCCGCGATGCCACTGTTCCCCCTTTTGTCACTTGTGTGACATCTTCCCCCGACCGGGGGAAGTCTTTCTCAAGGAGGGAGGCTTTTGCCTTCCCGCAGCGTCAAAGGCTCCCTCCCAGAGGGAGCTGTCGAGCGAATGCGAGACTGAAGGAGTTCGTTTTTACACATACGTACCCTATTTTATCCGAAAACGCTCCATAATGCAAGTGTTTTCGTTATTTTTTCAGGATGATGCAGGGCAGAGGGGCGGTTTCGGCCCAGTTGGCAAAATCACACACCAGAACGGTAAAACTTTTGAGCGGAAGTGCCCGGAGATATTCCAGCACCGTCTGCTTTTCATCCGTGCCGATGACCTGCCCGCTGTAGAGGATGGCGCTCACCACGCCGCCGGGGCGCACGGCTTCCAAAGCCGCCTGCAGGGCGGGGATGCTGCTCTGCGCGGTGGAGAACACTGCGTGGTCGGCCCCGGGCAGCCAGCCAAAGTTGAACATCACCGCATCTGCCGTGCCGGGCTGCACAATCTGTAAAAGGTCTGCGTGGCTTTGGCAGTGCAGCTCATACCGGGCGGCAGGCACGCCCAGCTGCTCCAGATGCTTCCGGGTGGATGCAATGGCAGCTTCCTGCACGTCAAAGCCGACTACCTTTCCTTCCGGCGCGGTGATGCCGCACAGGAAGGCCGTGTCGCCGCCGTTGCCGCAGGTAGCATCGATGCAAAGGCGCGGCTGTGCCAGCCGCGCGGCCAGAAAGTCCTGCACGAACTTGACGGCGGTCAGGTCCGGCGTGCGGCGGCGCACCAGCTGCCTGCCTTCTGCCGCAAAGCCGAACTTTGCCCAGAACGCAAGCTCTGCGGCATCGGCGGGCAGCGGGGCGGTAAATACGGTAGCCTTTTCGCGGTCGTATCCGGCGTAGGCGCGCAAGGCTTCTTTTAATAGATAGGAGCCGTAGCCTTTGCGCCGCCACTGCGGTTCGATGCCAAACGCGGTGATGGCAGCCCCCTTTGCGGCGGGCGTGAGCGCGCAGAAGCCGATCTGTGTTTTTTCCTTATAGAGGGCAAAGCCCTCGTCTGTGCGGTGCAGTTCCATGGTGTGTTCCTCCTGAATTTACACTTTTACAATAGCAAGCGCAAAGGCCGCTGTCAAGGGCGGAAAGCGCGTCTTTATTTCACAGTTTCTTCACGGCGCGCGCGATTGATTTTCACAATTGACGGTTACAATAGGAGCAGTTCAAAGGAACAGGGCTCCTGTGGACGTATCCCTTACGGAAAGGAAGTATCAGCATGGACAATGAGAACAAATGGGAATATGATTATTCCTCTCAGGATAAAAACGAAAGCGGAGATACCGGTTATCCCAATGTGGGCAGCAGCGGCATGAACACCGCCAACCAGTACAACGACCCGCAGCCGGAACCGGAGACCGCTTACACCGCCCCGCAGACAGACAACGGCGCAGGCGGTGCAACGCCGCCGGTACATCCGGTACAGCCGCAGGACGCGCAGCCCCCTAAAAAGAAGAAAAAGTTCAACGGCAAGCGCGTTGCACGCAGCGCCGTGGCGCTGGTGCTGGCCGCAGCCATGGGCTTTGCCGGCGGCTTTGTGGGCGCAAAGTTCGGCGGCAGCGGTAAGGTGGTCATCCAGCAGGTGGCACCTTCCTCTACGGCCGACAGTGCATCCGGTTCGGATAGTTCTATCACCGCAGCATCCAGCAGCGGCAGCAGCCTGACCACTGAACAGGTGGCTGATCTGGTCAGCCCCAGCGTGGTGGTCATCACTACGGAGCAGGTGGTCTACTCTCAGTGGTCGTGGTACGGCCAGAATCAGGTGGAGAGCGGTGCCGGCAGCGGCGTGATCATCAGCTCGGACGGCTACATCCTCACCTGTGCACATGTGGTGGACGGCGCTTCCACCATCACCGTTACCATTGGCGACAAGGACTACACCGCCACCCTTGTGGGCGAAGATACCACCAGCGATATCGCGGTCATCAAGATCGATGCTGACGGCCTGACCCCCGCCACCGTGGGCAACAGCGACAGCCTGAAGGTGGGCCAGAGCGTGATGGCTGTGGGCAACCCGCTGGGTGAGCTGGGCGGCACCGTGACCGGCGGCATGATCAGCGCACTGAACCGTAGTGTGACCATCCAGAGCACCAACTCCACCAACACCATGTCCCTGATCCAGATGGATGCCTCGGTCAGCCCCGGCAACTCCGGCGGCGGCCTGTTCAACATGAACGGTGAGCTGGTCGGCATCGTGAACGCAAAATCCTCTTCCAGCGATGCCGAGGGCCTGGGCTTTGCCATCCCCATCAATGATGCCATCAAGGTGGCACAGGAGCTGCTGGAGAACGGCTATGTGACCGGCCGCCCCTATCTGGGCATCACCTACCTGGCTGTGACCGACGCACAGACGGCACAGCAGCTGGGCGTGAACGCCTATGGCGTCTACATCGTGGACGTGACCAAGGGCGGCCCTGCCGATCAGGCCGGTCTGAAGGCCGGTGACCGCATCGTCAGCGTGGACGGCTCGGAGATCGCCGCCAAGGATGATCTGGGCACCCTGATGCAGAAGCATGCAGCCGGTGACACGCTGTCCATCACGGTGGCCCGCGACGGCCAGATGCAGACGGTCAATGTTACGCTGGGCGAAAAGACCGCTTCCAACAGCTAAAAATCCGATAGAACAAGGGCAGACTGCCGAAAAGCAGTCTGCCCTTGTTTTTTGTTGTTTATACGGCTCCGAACACGGTGGCGCTGTACGGCATCAGAAGGGCTTCCCGTTCATAGGTGCGGCTCTCGCCCCGCCATAAGCTGGAAGAAGTGCCGTCGCTCAGCAGCTTCCACCGCCCGGTGGGCAGGGGAACGGTGCGGGCAGTGTCGGTGGGGTTGTAGAACACACACAGTGCCCGCCACCAGGCCCCGTCGCCGGGGGCAGCGGGCAGGGTCCAGCCCACCAGCGGCTGCTCCAGCGAGAAGAACTGCAGCGCCTCCGGGGCGTGGCGGTCGGTGGTGCCCAGCCGCGGGAAGGCGGCACGCAGGGCCAGCAGGCCCCGGTAGTAGTCCACCAGGGCGTGGTACTGCCCGGCGCGGGCCCAGTCCAGACGGTTCAGGGCGGGGGAGGAGCGGTAGCTGTTGCCCACGCCCTTTTTGGTGCGGGCAAACTCTTCGCCCGCCTGCAGGAAGGGCAGGCCGAAACTGGTGAGGCAGATGCCGGCGGCCAGCCGGTTCTGGGCCAGTGCCACCGGGTCAGATGCGGTGAACTCCGGCCGCTCGTAGCGCACGCAGAGCAGTTTGTCCCACAAGGTGAAGTTGTCGTGGGCGGACACATAGCTTACGATCTGGCTGGGGGCGTGGGGTGGCAGACGGTCGCTGCGGCACCAGGCGGCCACCGCGCCGCCGATGTCCCAGAAGCTGCCGGGCTTGCCCTCCGCATAGCCCGGCTCCCGGGCATTGAAACAGCCGCCCTTGATGGCGTCGCGGGTGTCGTCGCAGAAGATGCCGATGCGCTCGTTCAGCATGGCCAGATTCGCCTTGTTGGCCTCGTACCGGTGCAGCTGGCTGCCGCCGCCCTGCCACGGCTCGCCGTACATCAGGATATCCCGCCCGCCGGGCAGGGCATCCAAAGCGGCACGGGCCGCGTTCATGGTGTCCACGTCGTACAGGCCCATCAGGTCGAACCGGAAACCGTCGATGTGGTACTCCTGCGCCCAGTAGAGCAGCGAGTCGATCATATATTTGCGGGCCATGGGGCGCTCGCTGGCAAACTCGTTGCCGCAGCCGCTGCCGTTGGACAGGCTGCCGTCCTCATTCTGGCGGAAAAAGTAGTCCGGTACGGTGTTGTTCAGCACGTTTTCGTAGCGGTACATGTGGTTATACACCACATCCATGATCACGCCGATGCCCGCCGCGTGCAGGGCGGCGATCATCTCTTTGCACTCCCGCACCCGCACTTCGCCCCGGGCGGGGTCGGTGGAGTAGCTGCCCTCCGGGAAATTGTAGTTGGTGGGGTCGTAGCCCCAGTTGTACTGCCGCAGCAGCGGCTTTGCCTCGTCCACGCTGCCAAAGTCGAAGATGGGCATCAGCTGCACATAGCCCACGCCCAGCCGCTTGAGGTAGTTCAGGCAGGTGGGGTGGATGCCGTCGCCGTGCAGGGTGGTGCCGGTCTGGGTAAAGGCCAGAAATTTGCCCCGCCAGGCCGGGCGCACGCCGCTGGCCGCATCCTGCGAAAAGTCGCGCACGCTCACCTCCCACACTGACCGCCGGGCCGGGGGGATCACCGGGCGCACGTCCCGCTCCCACCCGGCAGGGGCGGTGCGGGCCAGGTCCACGATCATGCTGCGCAGGCCGTTCAGGCCGCCAGCGCGGGCGTAGGGGTCGCCGGTCTCCCGTGCGACGCCGTCCACCGTGACCGTAAAGGTATAGTAATGCCCATGCTGGTCGCCGGGCAGCCAGATGCTCCATACGCCCTGCGGGCCGCGCTGCAGCGGCAGCGTGCCGATGCAGGGGCTGTCGTGCCCCTTGCGGTACAGGTTCACCGCGGCCTGCTCCGCGGTGGGGGCCCACAGCCGCAGCCGGGTGCCGGCGGGGGTGTACTCCGGCCCAAGCGGGCCGTTATAGGTGGTTTCGCGGGCAAAGCGGGCGCTCTCGTACAGGGCGCGGCGCTGTGCCGGTGTCATTGTACCCATGGTTTCTTCATTCCTTCTTGCGAGATTTCCGCAGATTCAAACATCTGTAGTGTAAACAACCGGCGTGGATTTTGCAAGAGGCAAAATCCCTTGCAAAACGGGCCGGGGTACACTATACTGGAAGAAAACTGCAGGGAGGGCCGCACAATGGCATATACCGACGATTGGGAATCCCTTATGAACGGCGTATTCGGCGCAGGCGGGCGCGTGAAATTTGGTTCCGGAGCTGCGCAGCCGGACACAAAGGCAAAGACCGGGGGCCTGCCGGACCTGAACGCGGCCCTTCTGGAGCAGCAGAAACAGCTGGACGAGCTGCTGAAAAAGCAGAATGCCCAGCTGAAAAAGCAGGATGCCGACACCCAGACGGCGCTGGAAAACAGCCGTCAGATGCTGCGGGACATGGAGAATGACGGCCTGCTGGCCAAAGGCACCGCCGACACGAAGCCGGAGCATCTGGGCAGCTTTGAAGGGCTGGCCGCCGAGGTCAAAAAGACCGTGCTGGGGCAGGACGCCTTTGTGGACGGTGTGGTGCGGGCCATGCGGCGGCCCTTTGTGCTGGGCACCGAGGCCCCTGCCGCCCGCAACGTGATCCTGCTGAGCGGTGCGCCCGGCACCGGGCGGCACTTTGCGCTGGAGGAGACGGCCCGCATCATGGCGGCCCGCGGCCTGCTGCAGAGCGATAAGACCGCCGTGCTGGATCTGGCCCTGTATCCGGATGCCGGGTCCGAAAAGCTGTTTTTGCAGGACCTGTATGCCGCTCTGCACGCCCCCGGCGAGATTTTGATCTTTGAGCACTACGAGAGCTGCTACCCCGGCTTTTTAAAAACCATCGCCGACCTTGCTATCAAGAGCAGCGCACCGCTGTCCAGCCGGTATCTGGTCAACAAGGAGGGCATTCTGGTGGATGCCGGTACCGCGCTGGCGCCCGGTGCGGTGAGCCGCATCGACCCCTGCGGAAAGTACCTGATCTTCTTCTCCCACAAGGGCCGGGAGGTGCTGGCCGACAAGTTTGGTGCGCCCTTTGTCTCGGCGGTGGGGGATGTGTGCACCACTATCGCCTTTGCGCGGGAAGATCTGGCCGCTATGGCGGCGCAGGAGCTGAACGCGCTGGCCCAGAAGGTGCGCACCCGGCTGGGGCTCACCCTTACCGCCGGGGCAGACGTGCGGGACTATGTGGCCGCCCAGTGCTCCAAGGAAAAGGGCGCGGCAGGCCTGAAACTGTGCTGTGACCGCATCTTCCGCGCCCTGAGCGAATACTGCCTGCAGACCGATACGGCCCTTACCGGCACCGTGGCCCTGACTGCCGTGCCGGAGGGGCTGCAGTTTGCCCTGAACGGGGCCGCCCCGGCAGACCTGTTCAGCCTGCTGCCGACGGAGTACACCGGTGCTGTGGACGAGATCCGCGCCGAGCTGGACGCGCTGGTGGGTCTTGCCCCGGTCAAGGACTATGTGTTCGGTCTGGCAGACAACCTGCAGGTGCAGCAGCGCCGCGCCGCCGCCGGCTTCAAGACGGCCAGCCTGTCCATGCATATGATCTTCACCGGCAACCCCGGCACCGGCAAGACCACCATCGCCCGGCTGGTGGCAAAATACCTCAAGGCCATCGGGGCGCTCAAGGGCGGCCAACTGGTGGAGGTGAGCCGCGGCGACCTGGTGGGCCGCTACACCGGCCACACCGCCCCGCTGACCAACAGCGTCATCCAGAGTGCACTGGGCGGCGTGCTGTTCATCGACGAGGCCTACAGCCTGTACCGCGGCGAACAGGACAGCTTCGGGCTGGAGGCCATCGACACCCTTGTGAAGGGCATGGAGGATCACCGCGACGAACTGGTGGTGATCCTGGCCGGGTACACCAAAGAGATGGAAGTGTTCCTCACCGCCAACAGCGGCCTTGCCAGCCGCTTCCCGAACAAGGTGGAATTCCCGGATTACACCGCCGACGAGCTGCTGGACATTACCACCGTGCTGGCCAAAGGCAAGGGCTACCGGCTGGACGAGGGCTGCACCTTCCCGCTGCTGGGCTACTACAAGCGCCGTCAGGCGCTGGACAGCCGCACCGCCGGCAACGGCCGCCTTGCCCGCAACACGCTGGAAAAGGCCATCTTCAACCAGAGCCGCCGCCTTGTGGCAGAGCCCAACGCCCCGCTGGACCTGATTTTGCCCAGCGACCTGGAATTTGACGAATGAGAAAGAATTATTTATAACGAACGAACCCCCGGCAGGCTGCGGCCTGCCGGGGGTTCGTTGATTCTGGATCAGTTGTGCTGCTCGGCCAGCTCCTGCACCATGTCGTGCAGGCCCTGCCGTACTTCGGCGGGAGAGGTGATCTCCACCTTGCCGCCAAAACCGCAGACCCAGCCGTAAAACTGGTCGCTCACGCAGACCGGGACATCAAAGTGGAAGTACCCGTCTGCTTCCGGCAAAAAGAGTGTGTCCTGCCCGAAGCGGTCCCGCATGGCGGCTTCCAGGTCGGCGGTGCAGCGCAGAGTCACCCGGTATTCCGGCCCGCCGAACATGTTGAAATGCTTGCGCAGATAGCTGGGCAGGTCGAAGGCGGCAAAGGCCTCCTTGCCCCGGCGGGGGCGGTCCAGCACCTTGACGTAGGACATGCGGTCCACCCGGTAGTTGCGGATGTTGGCGGGATCCTTTTCATCCTGGTAGGCGATGAGGTAGTAGCAGCCGCCCTCCCAGGCCAGCTGCCAGGGGCTGACCGTCCAGGTGCTGTTGTTTTTGTAGCGGAACTGCACCAGCCGCCCGGCGCTGATGGCCGTGTGTAGCGCGTCGATGCTGTACAGCAGGGTGCGGCTGTCGGCCTTGGGGCGGCCGTCCACATACACCTGACGCTGCAGCTGGGTGCCCTCGTACTCGGAGCACAGGGCCTCCAGCTTGCGGATGAGCTTTTTGCTGGTGCGTGCTGAGATGACCTTGCTGGCCTGCACAGCGTCCACCAGCAGCTTGAGCTCGGAAAGCTCGAAGGCACGGCTGGCCATCCAGTAGCCGCCGCCGCGCCCGCGCCGCAGCTGGATGTCGTAGCCCAGCGCGCACAGGGTGTCGATGTCGCTGTAGATGCTCTTGCGCTCGGCCAGAATGCCCTGCTGTTCCAGCAGTTCCACCAGCTGGGGCACGTTCAGCAGGTGGTTTTCGTCGGTTTTCTGCTCAAAGATGTGCAGCAATGCCAGGAGCTTGGTCTTTTGTCCTTCCTGCTTGGGCATGGCGGAGTACCTCCCTTGTTTTACGGCAGCTTTTTGTCAAAGGCAGCGCGGCGCTGGGTGGATAGGCGGAACATCTCTTCCAGCTTGTCCCGGTCATCGGCCACGAGGGCGTTGCGCATTTCGCGCAGGGCCGCATCGAACTGGTCGATCTCGCTGATCAGGTTTTCCTTGTTCCACAGGAACAGTTCCGCCCACATTTTGTCGTTGATGCGGGCAATGCGGGTCAGATCCCGGAAGGAGTCACCGGTGTACTCGCACAGCGAGGTGTTGTCGTTGGCGCACATCAGGCTCACGGCGATGGCGTGGCACAGCTGGCTGACGTAGCCGATCATCCGGTCGTGCTCCTGCACGGTCAGGGTGCAGATGTGCTTGAAGCCCAGCACCTGGGCCAGCTCCTTTGCCCACTGGATGGCCTCCGGGGTGTTCTTGTCGGTGGGGGTGATGATGAAGTTGGCCGGGGCAAAGTTCACCTCGGCAGCGTGCTCCACGCTGGAGGTCTCACGGCCTGCCATGGGGTGGCTGGCAATGAACTCCACCCCTGCCGGGCACATAGCCTGCACCGGCTCCACAAGGCCGGTCTTGACGCCGGACACATCCGTGAAGATGCAGCCGGGCTTGAGGAGCGGACCGTAGGCTTTGAACCATTCCAGCAGGGCCGTGGGGTACAGGCCAAAGATGATGTGGTCGGCCTGCTGCACCAGATCTTCAAAATCATGGGTCTTGCCGCTGGCAATGTAGCCGTGGTCGAGGGCATATTGCAGGTGCCCCTCGCTGCGGTTGATGCCGTCCACATGGAAACCGGCTTTGGTCAGCTCCAGGGCATACTTGCCGCCCAGCAGACCAAGACCCACCACGAGATAACGTTTTGTTTTGTCAAGCATATTCTACCTCCACACCCAAAGGCCGGATGGCTGCAAAGAAATTCGGCCAGCTCTTCTGGATGGCTTCGGCGTCATCCACAGTCAGGGGCAGCCCGGCGGCTGCGCTCAGCACCGCAAGGCTCATGACCACCCGGTGGTCGTTGTGCCCGTGCAGAATGCCTTCCGGCGCGTGCAGATGCTCGGCGCAGCCGTGCACCGTGATGGTGCCGCCCTCGCTTTCCAGCACGCCGCCGCAGGCCCGCAGCTCGGCTTCCATGGCGGCGATGCGGTCGCTCTCCTTCAGGCGCAGGCGCTCGGCGTTGCGGATGACGGTGGTGCCCTCACACAGCAGGCCCAGCACCATGAGCACAGGGCCAAGGTCCGGGCAGTCGGCCAGGTCGATGTCCACCCCGTGCAGGGGCGCCTTTGCAAAGGTGACGGTGTCCCCCTCACGGGTGAACTGTGCGCCGCACCGGTGCAGGAGATCCAGAATGACCGCGTCGCCCTGCAGGGTGTCCGGGGAAAGGCCGGTGACGGTCACCCCGCCGCACACGGCACCCAGCACCGCCGGGAAGGCCGCCTGACTGTAGTCGCCCTCTACGGCGTAATCGCAGGGGTGATAGTGCTGGCGGCCCGGCAGGGCCAGCGTATTCCCATCCAACCAGCGGCTGGTCACCCCAAAGGCGGCCTGCACCGCGCGGGTCATGTCGATGTAGCTGCGGCTCTCCACCGGCGGGATGAGGTGCAGGGTGCTGTCGCCGTCCAGCAGGGGCAGGGCAAACAGCAGTCCGCTGATGAACTGGCTGGACACGTTGCCCGCCAGCCGGTATTCCCCCGGTGTGAGGGCACCGGCCACGGTCAGACCGGCAGAGGTCTGTTCAAACCGTAGATCCTGCTCCCGATACAACGTTTCGTAAACCGACTGGGGCCGCTCCATGAGCCGCCCGCGGCCGGTAAAGGTCACTTCCTGCCCGGTGAGGCTGGCAATGGGGATGAGGAACCGCAGGGTGCTGCCGCTCTCGCAGCAGTCCACCGGGGCAGTGAGGGGGGCAAACCGGCCCAGCCCTTCCACTACGGCATCTGCGGGGCCGGTGGTCACCCGGGCACACAGCTGGCCTGCGGCGGCCAGCGTGGCGGAGATGTCCTTACTGAATTCCAGATTCGTGATGTGGGAGCTGCCTGTGGCCAGCGCCGCACACAGCACGGCCCGGTGGGCCATGCTCTTGCTGGGCGGGGCTGTGATGCTCCCGCCGATGGGGCGGGAAGAATGAATGGTTACCAGCATAGGCCGTTACATATCGCGGCCGATGGCCCATGCCACCTGGCGGCACTTGGCCATGGCCTGTGCAAAGGCATCCGGGGTCAGGCACTGGGCACCGTCGCTCCAGGCGTGGCGGGGGTCATAGTGCACCTCCACCTCCAGACCGTCGGCACCGGCGGCCACAGCGGCGATCATCATGGGTTCCACGAGGTTTGCCTTGCCGGTGGCGTGGCTGGGGTCCACGATGACGGGCAGGTGGGTCTTTTCGTGGATGAGGGGCACGGCAGACAGGTCCAGCGTGTTGCGGGTGTACTTTTCAAAGGTGCGGATGCCGCGCTCGCACAGGATGACCTGCTCGTTGCCGCCTGCCATGATGTACTCGGCGCTCATGATCCACTCCTCGATGGTGTTGCACAGACCGC
>ENA-OVGC01002894-OVGC01002894.1-human-gut-metagenome-genome-assembly--contig:-NODE-2894-length-10937-cov-12.781290_pt1 | contig 10937 bp, 9 predicted proteins | sample MGYA00237768_ERZ505415 | MGnify/ENA primary metagenome ERZ505415 (study PRJEB26158, sample SAMN06016382) | human gut metagenome | biome: human gut; feature: ankylosing spondylitis patient; material...
TTGTTGCTCAGGCACTTATAAATAATGTTAAACTATAGTGTTGCGGAATTAAGGAAAAATAAGTCCGGGGTTAATCATTTTGCATTTTTTTATGTACTTTTGTAATTAGAAACAAGAAAGAACACCGTCGCAAGTCAAAAGAAAGGAATGGTCATGGCGGTGGATGCCTTTGAAGAGGCAATGAGATTGTTTCGAGTAATTACCCACTAAACCAACTAAAACTCATCAGTTATGGATCAGAACTATCAACCACAGCAGCCTAATCAGCAGTATAATAACGGTTATGGTAACAACAACGGCTATCAGAACAATGGCGGCTTCCAGAATAATGGTGGCTTCCAGAATGGCTTCGGCAACGGCAACATGCCTCCAAAGCCAGACAACAATATGGTGCTTGCCATCCTCGTCACTTTGTGTTGCTGTCTGCCCCTCGGCATCGTAGGTATCGTGAAGGCAAGTCAGGTGAACTCACTCTATATGGCAGGTCAGTATCAGGCAGCCGTGGCATCAGCTGCCGACGCCAAGAAATGGAGTATGATAGGACTTATCTCCGGATTGGTGATTAATGTAATTTCGTTCATATTTTATTTCATGGCAGGTATGTGCAGTGCAATGATGTAGAGCAAAACTGACAGGTGGCATACTCCAAGCGTATATATATAATAATAGGTATAACGGCGGTCATCCTGGGCGGACTGTTTCTCGTAGACCCGTCTAACGCTGTCTACGCTCCCAAATGTCCGATGAAACTCATCACCGGACTGAGCTGTCCCGCCTGTGGCATACAGCGCTTCCTGCATGCTCTGCTCCACGGCGAACCGATGGCGGCGCTGCGCTATAACTATTATCTCGCCTTTTCGCTGCCATACGCCCTGCTCTTCATAGTGGAGTGGGCGATGCCGCATGGCAAGAGGCGCGATGCCTTGGCCAGGGTGATAGAACACCGCTGCGTGGTGTGGTTCTATATCATCACCTTCTTCATCTGGATGATAGTGAGAAACATCCTTGGCATTTGATGACCATATACATATCCCCCTTGTCTACTCGTATCTTGTCACCTTGTTTACAGCCAAAGCAAATTGAAAGCCTGCGAAACTTTAAACCCAAATCGGTCATTAGGGCTTGCTTGGATTTTGATTTTTTTAGAAGGATGGATTTTGTTTGGCTTTTAATGAGTAATAGCGAGCTATTACTCATTAAAAACAAGCAAAAGACGCCTTATAAAAAGCAAAAGACTGCAAGCAGTTATAAAATATTACATTGAACGGCCTAATGACCGTTTTGGGTTAAAATAATATATTCACCCGATAACCCTCCTGTGATATGGACAGAAATCAGATAGACCAGCTGCTTATGGTATACGGCAGCAAGATTCCCGCAAACATGTATCCGATGGTGAAGAGCCGTCTGGAGACAATGGACAGCAATACCGCCAACGTCGCCTTCATGCAGATGAAAGACCCCACCATCAGTCTGCTGATATCAATATTCCTTGGCGGCTACGGCATCGACCGTATGTATATCGGCGATGTTGGTCTCGGTGTCATCAAGCTGCTCACCTGTGGCGGATGTGGAGTGTGGTGGCTCGTCGACCTCTTCCTCATCATGGACAAGACCAAGGAGAAGAACGCCCAACTGCTGCTAAACGGCGGTATGATGGGCAACGGATTCTGATCTGTCCCGGTCAATGGATTTATGTCGAAATTGGGCACGGGCGTTGCCCATTTTCCGGTGGTTTACTATCTTTTTCTAAGGTCGTGGTGTTTTATATCAGCAAGGCAAAGCCATGACACAAAAGAACTGAAACCTTGCAGATGAAAGGTCTGCCTATTGCAGATTGGTAGAATATACCCTGCTTTCTGACTATTTGTCGGTTGACAGGGCTTTTTTTATGCCTGATAGTCAGAGACTTCTGCCGATTTGTCGTGTTTCTTCGCGTGGTATGCCCTTTGCGCTATCGGTAGCGAACAGAATGAACAAAACCCGAATCGGTCATTAAGACTTGTTTGGATTTCACATCTTTAGGATATTATCTCAAACGGCCTGATGACTGTTTGATGTTAAGGTAAAAAGAATCAGGATAAAGAATAATAACAAAAGAAAGGAGATAAAAATATGACATTCGACAAGTTTACAATCAAGGCGCAGGAGGTGGTGCAGCAAGCCGTCAACACCGCGCAGCAGAACGGTCAGCAGACTATCGAACCTGTACACATCCTCAAGGGAATACTCCTCAAGGGACGTGATGTAGCCAACTTCATCTTCCAGAAGCTCGGCGTCAACGCACAGCAGATAGAGACCCTTGCCGACCAGGAGATACAACACCTGCCGAGAGTTCAGGGCGGACAGCCATATCTCTCTACCGACGCCAACAATGTGCTCGCCAAATCGCAGAGCCTTGCAAAGCAGATGGGCGACGAGTTTGTCAGCGTGGAGACGATTCTCCTGGCTGTCATTTCAGATGGAGCCACGGCAGGCAGAATATTGAAAGACGCCGGGTGCACGGAGAACGACATGCGCAAGGCAATTCTCGAATTACGGCAGGGACAGAAGGTGAGCTCGCAGAGCGGCGACGAGAACTATCAGAGTCTCGACAAATACGCCAAGAACCTCGTGGAGCAGGCACGCTCCGGCAAACTCGACCCAGTGATAGGCCGTGACGACGAAATCAGACGAGTATTGCAGATACTGTCTCGGCGTACCAAGAACAACCCGATCCTCATCGGTGAGCCGGGAACCGGTAAGACAGCCATCGTGGAAGGACTCGCCGAGCGTATCGTCAGAGGTGACGTGCCGGAGAATCTGAAAGACAAACAGCTCTATTCTCTCGATATGGGAGCACTTGTGGCAGGAGCCAAATACAAGGGCGAGTTTGAGGAAAGACTCAAGAGCGTAATCAACGAGGTGACCAAGAGCGAAGGCCGCATAATCCTCTTCATCGATGAGATACACACCCTCGTGGGAGCCGGAGGCGGAGAGGGAGCCATGGATGCCGCAAACATCCTGAAGCCGGCATTGGCACGTGGAGAACTCAGGGCCATCGGAGCCACCACACTCAACGAATATCAGAAATATTTCGAGAAGGACAAGGCTCTGGAAAGACGATTCCAGACTGTGATGGTGGACGAGCCAGACGAGATGAGCGCCATCTCAATCCTGCGTGGACTGAAGGAGCGCTACGAGAACCACCACAAGGTGCGTATACAGGATGATGCCTGCATTGCCGCCGTAAAACTCTCAGAGAGATACATCAGCGACCGTTTCCTGCCAGACAAGGCAATCGACCTCATGGATGAGGCTGCAGCAAAACTCCGTATGGAGCGTGACTCCGTGCCTGAGGAACTCGACGAGATTACGCGTAAGTTGAAACAGCTCGAGATTGAGCGCGAGGCAATAAAGCGAGAGAACGACCAGCCCAAGATTGATCAGCTCGACAAGGATATTGCCGACCTGAGAGAACAGGAGAAGCAGTATAGAGCCAAATGGGAAGGAGAGAAAGCCCTCGTGAACAAGATTCAGGAAGACAAGCAGCAGATTGAGAACCTGAAGATTGAGGCTGAACGTGCCGAGCGCGAAGGCAACTATGAGCGTGTGGCAGAGATACGCTACAGCAAACTGAAGTCGCTGCAAGAGGACATCAACGCCATACAGAGTCAGCTGCGCAACGCACAAGGTGCTGAAGCCATGGTGAGAGAGGAAGTCACTGCCGATGATATAGCAGAAGTGGTGAGCCGTTGGACCGGAATACCAGTGACGCGTATGCTGCAAAGCGAGCGTGAGAAGCTGTTGCATCTTGAAGAGGAGCTCCACAAAAGAGTAATCGGACAGGATGAGGCAATCACCGCCGTCAGCGATGCCGTGCGTCGTAGCCGTGCCGGACTGCAGGATCCCAAGAGACCTATCGCCTCGTTCATCTTCCTCGGCACCACAGGTGTGGGTAAGACGGAGCTGGCAAAGGCACTCGCCGAATACCTCTTCAACGACGAGACGATGATGACGCGTATCGACATGAGCGAATATCAAGAGAAGTTCAGTGTGTCGAGACTCATCGGAGCACCTCCAGGATATGTAGGCTATGATGAGGGAGGACAGTTGACCGAGGCAGTGCGCCGCAAACCATATTCCGTCGTACTCTTCGACGAGATAGAGAAGGCACACCCCGACGTGTTCAACATCCTGCTGCAGGTGCTCGACGACGGTAGGCTTACCGACAACAAGGGAAGGACCGTAAACTTCAAGAACACCATCGTGATAATGACCTCCAACCTCGGAAGCCAGTACATACAGCAGGAATTCGAGAAGCTCAACGCCCAGAACCGCGACGCTATCATCAGCGACACCAAGCAGAAGGTGATGGAGATGCTGAAGAAGACCATCCGTCCGGAGTTCCTCAACCGTATCGACGAGACTATCATGTTCCTGCCGCTCACGAAGCAGGAGATAGCACAGGTAGTGACGTTGCAGATGAACGCCGTGAAGAAGATGCTCGAGCCGCAGGGCTTCACGCTCAACGTGACCGATGCCGCAATACAGTATCTTGCCGACGCAGGCTTCGACCCGGAGTTCGGTGCACGTCCGGTGAAGAGAGCCATCCAGCGCCTCGTGCTCAACGATCTCTCAAAGAAAATCCTCGCCGAGGAGGTAAGCCGCGAGAAACCTATCGTTATCGATGCCAACGGCGCCGGTCTGCAGTTCAGAAACTGATGCGGGGTATAGGAATGAAACTGATTAATGAATGATAAAGAAAAAAACGGAGTATTGACCACAAAGGCCAGTATTCCGTTTTTTTGTTTCCATCCCCAATCAGCCTAATAGCCAAACGGCCATTAGAACTGAACCACAAACAGGCGTCATGATTGAACTTCTAACGGTAATTATGACTAATCCCTGATGTTCATTATGGCTAAACGTTCATTATGGCTAAACGGGGTAGATGGCCGTTGGGGAGTATTGGCGTCAAGTCCTTTTGGGCGCTTCGCTCTTGACAAACTGCATGGGAGTCATTCCCGTGTGTTGTTTGAAATAGCGGCAGAAGAACGAGAGATCGCTGAAATTGTATTCACCAGCCAACATCTTCATCGACGTGTTGCCGGAGCAGAGCGATAGCTTCAGTTGCATAACAACATATTCGTTTATCAGCGCCTTCACAGTGTTGCCCGTTATCCGCTGCGCTATAATGTTGAGATATTTTGGAGTGATGTTCAGCAGTGAGGCATAGTATGTCACATCGCGCGAATCCTTGAAATGAGTCTCGAGATACATCATGAAGAGATTGAAAAGTTCCCTTATCCTCGGACTGCCCTCTTCGGGTTTGCGCTTCTGCGGAAAACGGTAGATATAGTCGTAGAACCCTACGAAGAAAGCCTTCAGCTGGAGAAGCACGAGTTGGTTGAGACACATGGCTTCGGCACTCGTCATCATCGTGTGCAACCTGCTTGCCACGTTCCGTCTGCCGCTGCCCCTGCTTTGGATTCTGTGCGTGTTGTGTGGAATGGCAAAGATACAGGGCACCTTCGAATGCATGTCGAACATACAGTTGTGGATGACACCGAAGCGCGACTTTGCCGTGTTCTTTCCGCTGCTGCATATCGTGCTGCTCACTTCGATAGAGTTTACGGGATACCTCGCGGCATGGTTCGCCTTCGACATGCATTGGACATACATGCACTGGCTGGTCATCCTGCTGATGATAGGTGTGCTGCTCGTCCAGGCACTGCTCACTCGCCCCTTCCATGCCATGCCGCAGATGGTGCCGCTCAAGGGTATAGACTTCTTCGGTGCGGTGTTGTGGTGTGTGTTCTGGTTGCAGGTGGCATGGCTGCTCGACTATGGCGACTGGCTCGACTGGTGGCACTCTTCGCAGTTCCGCCTCGTCTCAGGCACCTCTCTGCTCACCTTTGCCGTATGCCTTCAAAGGATGCTCAATCACCCGAAGCCCTATTTCGAGTTAGCCATGTGGAGATACCACAATGTGGTGCCTGTGATATTGCTTATCGGAGTGGTGGAGGCTCTGTTCAGTACGAAGCACGTGCTCGAGATGGTATACTACGAAGAAGTGATGCATTATGCCGACCACACTTATGAGGAGCTCAACCAGTGGTCGCTGATAGGAATCTGGGCAGGTTGCCTCTTCTCGTTGGGATGGCTCAAGCTCATGCGCTGGAATGTGTACAAGCTCATCGCCGTGGCATTGTTCGCCTTCTGTCTCTATGCCGGAGGGTTCTATTTCCTCGTGGATTCAAGCATCGCCATCGAACAGCTCCGCCTGCCACTGGTGTGGCGCGGGTTCAGCTATGCCGTGTTGTGTATAGCCTTCATGTGGTGTCTGCATGAAATAATGTCGTTCGAGCATTTCTTCCAGGCGCTCGCCGTGTTCAATGTCCTCCATATGTTCGTGGGAGGACTCGTGGGAGCTTCGCTCCATGCCCGAGGGATGAAATACTATGTTGGTGACGGCTTTGCACGCTGCTCCGGCTATATCGACAGCGTGAGGAAGTCGGCACGTCATGCCGACTTCCCGGCTATGATGGAGAGCATCACCCAGGGATTCATGGCGCAGAGCATCAAGATACTGTTCGGCTGGACGCTCATCGCCGCCCTGTTCTTTGCCATATTGATGCTCTTGTGGGACATCCCTATGGTGCGCCGCCATGTGAAACATATCCCTGACTGGCCCAAGGTGGGTATGGGAGTGCTCCGCGGTTTCCATCGCCAGCAGCGTCTCAAGGAGCTGCGCCGGCAGCGCCGCCTCTCTCAGGTATAGAGCTATTGTGGCATGATGCCGCGCAGCATTCCCTATATGCCCGGAAAGCGGCTGTCGTGGCCTCTATATAATCGGTGAAACACTATATAAATTATAAAGGATGGCAGAGAAGAAAATCTACCATCCTTTTTTCTTGTTTTAATTTGGACGCTATCTCTTTTCTCTATATCTTTGCACTGGAAATTGCCGATACCCTTCGGCTTATACCATGTTACCCACATTTAAACAAAATAAAATTCTTTCTAACGATGAGCATTAAAGCATCAGCAGCTAAATTGCGAATTGACCGTGAACAGATTAAGGACTTCATGTTCTTGACCCTTGGCGTGATTATGTACGCCTTTGGTTACACAGCATTCATCTTGCCTGAGAAATTTGTGATGGGAGGCGTGTCGGGTTGCTCGGCACTTCTTTACTATGCATGGCATTTCCCACCAGCATATTCAATCTGGCTCCTCAACTTTGTCTTGCTTGGCATCGCCATCAAGACATTGTCAAGACAATTCATCGTGCGTACCGTGTTGGGAGTTACGATATTGTCTATCGTAGTGGCTGTTTTTCAGCCATTCTTCGCTGCGCATCCTGTAATCACAGCCGGCGAAGACAGATTCATGCACCTTCTTATCGGAGCGGTGCTCGGTGGTGGCGGACTCGGTCTTATCTATTCACACAACGGTTCTACCGGTGGTACCGACATCGTTATCGCCATGCTCAACAAATATTTCCGCATGAGCTTCGGAAGAGCGATGCAGTTTGTGGATATCACCATCATTTCTTCCAGCTACCTGCTCTTCCACAGCACCGAGACAATCGTATATGGTGTGGCTTTCACGCTGATTGCCAGCTATATGTGCGACTATGTGGTGAACGGAGCAAGACAGACCGTGCAGTTTATCATCATATCAAGAAAATACCAGGAGATTGCCGATGTTATCAACAACAACGTGCGCCGCGGTGTTACCGTGGTTGAGGGCAAGGGATGGTATTCAAAGAATGAGGTGAACCTCCTCGTGGTGATGGCTCGCCGTCATGAGTCACAGGATATATACAACTATATCAAGAAGATTGACTCCAATGCACTTGTGTCGCAGACCAACTGCCAGGGTATCTTCGGCGAAGGCTTTGACAATATAAAATAATAGAGATATACCCTCGGGAACGAGGGCAGCCTCAAGGCTTTGCCCATATCCCGCGGATTGACATAATAGCTGGGAACTCTCTCTCAGTAAACGGGTTGGCAAGTAAACAAGGACCCTGAACCGGATTCTGCAATGCAGCGGCCGGTGATGTTCCTTGAGAGGATAAAAGAATATCCTTGTTTACTCGCCAACTCGTCAATTCGTTTTCTGACGGAAGGTCTGGCTACAGTACAAGAGACAAGGAAAAAAGATTATAACAACAAATACACAATGATATGGAACAGAGACTTTTGATTTATAATACTCTGACAAGAAGGAAAGTGCCGTTCGAACCATTGCATGCCCCCAACGTGGGAATGTATGTCTGTGGACCTACTGTTTATGGAGATCCACATCTGGGACACGCTCGTCCTGCTATAACATTCGACCTCGTATTCCGCTATCTCAAGCATCTCGGCTACAAGGTGCGCTACGTAAGAAACATCACCGATGTGGGCCATCTGGAGCATGATGCCGACGAGGGCGACGACAAGATAGAGAAGAAGGCACGCCTCGAACAGCTCGAACCGATGGAGATAGCACAATATTACACCAACCGCTACCACGACGCCATGAAGGCGCTCAACGTGCTGCCGCCCAGCATCGAGCCACACGCCTCGGGCCACATCATAGAGCAGGAGGAACTCGTGAAGCAGATCATCGACAACGGATTCGCTTACGAGAGCAACGGCAGCGTATACTTCGACATCGAGAAATACAACAAGAAATACCAGTATGGCATACTCTCACACCGCAACCTCGACGACGTGATAAACGAGAGCCGACAGCTCGACGGAGTGGGGGAGAAGCGCAACCAGGCAGACTTCGCCCTCTGGAAGAAAGCGTCGCCGGAGCATATCATGCGTTGGCCAAGTCCTTGGAGCGACGGATTCCCGGGATGGCACTGCGAGTGTACGGCGATGGGCCGCAAATACCTCGGCGACCACTTCGACATCCACGGCGGAGGAATGGACCTCGTGTTCCCACACCACGAGTGTGAGATAGCCCAGGCTGTGGCAAGCCAGGGCGACCAGATGGTGAAATACTGGATGCACAACAACATGCTCACCATCAACGGACAGAAGATGGGCAAGAGCCTCGGAAACTTCATCACCCTGGAGCAGTTCTTCACCGGCAAGCACCGTCTGCTCGACCAGGCATACTCGCCGATGACTATCCGCTTCTTCATGCTTTCGGCACACTATCGCGGAACAGTTGACTTCTCTAATGAAGCACTGAAGGCAAGCGAGAAGGGACTGGAGAAGCTGCTCAACGGCATCAGTGACCTCGGTCATGTGAACGTGAGCGACAAGTGCGACCCGGAGACAGAGAAGCTGGTGAAGGAGCTGCGCCAGAAGTGCTACGACGCCATGAACGACGATTTCGCCACACCACAGGTGATCAGTTATCTCTTCGAGGCATGCACCGTTATCAACAAGCTCATCGACCATAAGGCAACAATATGCAGCGAGTGTCTCGACGAACTTACTTCCACTATGCACACCTTCGCCTTCGACATCCTCGGACTCAAAGACGAGCGTGCCGACAGCAGCGATGCCCGTGAGGAGGCTTTCGGCAAGGTCATGGATATGGTGCTCGACCTTCGTGCCAAGGCAAAGGCTGCCAAAGACTGGGCTACGAGCGACCAGATTCGCGATGCTCTCAAGGAGGCCGGCTTCGAGGTGAACGACACCAAGGACGGTGTGACCTGGAGACTGAACAAATAAATAAGATAGATTCCTTAATCTGCAAGCTACAAATAATGCGGATTGCTCATCCTGTAGTCAGGATTGGCAATCCGCATCATTGTTTATCCCAAATCTGTCATCAACAGATTAAGCCCTAATGACCGTTTGGGGTTTAAACCCGAATCGGTCATTAGGCCGTTTATAGAATTATTTAATGACTGCTTGCAGTCTTTTGTTTTTTATAAGGCGTCTTTTGTCTGTTTTTAATTCGCAATAGCTCGCTATTACTCATTAAAAGCCAAACAAAATCCACTCTTCTAAAAAAGCAAAATCCAAGCAAGCCCTAATGGCCGATTTGGGTTAAAGGTATTGCATCAATACATCCCAAACGGCGATGATATGGCACACACTGCCGGCGAGGACGAAGAAATGGAATACGCTGTGCATATATTTGCGCTTGTTCAGACTGTAGAACACGGCACCCGTGATGTAGCTCACTCCCTCAGCGATAATCCATATCACCGCAGCCTCGCTCACATTGTTTATCAGTGGTTTGAAAGCCACGAGGATGCTCAATCCCATACCCACGAAACACGCCGTCTCCAGATTACTGTGGTCCTTCAGTCTTCTGAAACTCATCACCGTGCCCACGATGGCACACGTCCATATAAACACGAACAGTCCCCATCCCCAAGCGCCGTCCTCTCTCAGCGCCGTCAGCGTCAGTGGCGAGTAGCTGCCCGCAATATGCCAGTAGATGGCAGCATGGTCCCATTTGCGCAATCTCTCCTTCCATACGCTTCGTGCGCTCAGCGCATGATACACCGTTGAGGCTATATACGAGCAAAGCATGCCGAAGAGATATAGCGATACGCCAGCCGTAGCCCATGCGTTCTGATGACCGATACAGAATATCAGGAACGCGATGCCTACGCCCACGCCCATCACCACACCACCGAAATGCGACCACGAGTTCCACAACTCTTCCTTATGTGAAAAGTGAATCTTCATTGTTTTCTTTTATTAATTGTTTCTTTAGTGTCGAATATAGGAAATGTTTCTTATCTTATCCCGAGCCGCAGCTTATCTTATGCAAAGATAATGCAAGGCGTGATAAGCGCAAAGCGAAACCTTCAAAAAACTTCGTGTTTCCAATCTTTTATATATAACAAACCCGTTGGCGGAATTAAGTTAATCGATATGAGTAAAAGTTGCCATAACGCTGATTTTCAGTAAAAACCAAGAATTTCACAAATTCTGGAAGATTTTTATAACCACTTTATTAGCAAGCAGTTCTGAGGATAAGGT
>ENA-OVGC01002901-OVGC01002901.1-human-gut-metagenome-genome-assembly--contig:-NODE-2901-length-10911-cov-7.702837_pt1 | contig 10911 bp, 14 predicted proteins | sample MGYA00237768_ERZ505415 | MGnify/ENA primary metagenome ERZ505415 (study PRJEB26158, sample SAMN06016382) | human gut metagenome | biome: human gut; feature: ankylosing spondylitis patient; material...
GCCAATCGCCAAATCGGTATATGTAATCCTCCCCATAGCCCATGCGCCAGCCAATGGAGTATCGCTCGATCTCCCGGTGGGCCAGCCAAGGGGGAGGCATTATTTTCTTATCTTGTAGTGCCATAGGATTTTCCTCATTTCTCTTGCAACTTTTTCAGCAACCTCACAATCCGCTCCCGGTTCTTTGCGGTTTTCATGAATGTGGGGAGATGGTCGGCCTGGGTCTTTTTCTGGTTTCCCGATGGCTTTTCTCGCAAATCAGCGCTGAGATAGTCTATCAGATAGGCAAGGTGCTCCCGGTTGAGTGCCCAGACTGGCTTACCCTGGAATGAGGTCAAAAACCACAGCTCCAGGCCAAAATAAGGTTCTCGTCCATCCCTGATTTCGCCAGTATATGAAAACGCCTCCACTGTTTTATGAATTTCTCCCGACATGGTTGTTCCACAATAGGGGCAGACCACATGGAGGACGGGAAAGTGCTGCTTTGCCCCATCTTCAATATCCACCCGATAGTACCTGCCGCAGTTTCTGCATTGGTTATGCACATCATAGCGGTAAACCGTTCTATCCTGCGTCATCCGGTGGCCGCAACTCAAGCAGCGGAAATAGGCGTTATCATCGTCTGCTGTCACCACACCCGCCCCATGGCACTTGGGGCATTTTACATGGATGCCGGTGTCAAAGGCGCTGTAGGCACTGTGGGTAAAATATGGTTTATCAACAATTCTGCTCATGCGCCCACACACTCCTTTCATAGAACTTAATTTCACAATCTAAACCGGAATTGTTTCAAATCTTTCTTTTTAACAGTTAGGTTCGTAACGCTACTTTGCAGGGCCTTTACTTGTTCCCAATACTCCACAGGAGCGTGGATCTGCTCCAGATAGCCTGAATAGCGGATAATCTGATCCAGCGCCCGTTTCCTGTATTTTGCGATTTCCCCCAAATGGGAATAACTGTGGCCTGACACGTAGCTTGGAACATCGATAGACCGAATTGTTTCTATATCAAAAACCCCCTGCTCCTCTTTCTCAGATTTGATGATGAACAGCATATCCTCCACGGAAAAACGGATACCGCGCTCGCAAAGAAACCGTAGTTCATCAAATAAGCGATTATCTACAAAATGTTCAGCTAATGGCTCAAAAATAACATCATCCTGATACCAACCGCCATGGGCACAGGAAATAAGTTCCCGATAACGCTTTTTTGTCATCCATTGTTGCAATATCTCTTTGCTTCCACGTATCCATGCCTCTAATCTAGCCTTAGTTATTTCTGGACTATCATAAGCTGTCCCATAGCATGGTAGACCATTGGCTTTCAACCACTTAGTTACTTCCTGGCTGAATTTTGTATAGCTCAATGTATCCCCTCCTCAAAAATCACGAAGTTCATCAAACTTCTCAATCAGGGAATCTTTCTGGAGCGTATTACCCGGCACGGCATCCAGAATCTCCCGCAGTGCCATGTAAATCTCATCCCGTTCCTCGGTTTCGATGAAGCCCATCTTGTTAAAGGTCTGGGTATAAGCTGCCACCACATCCAGCGCCTGGGACTGGGCGTCCTCGCCCGGTTCAGTGGCCAGCTTCATTAGCTGTGAACGGGTCTTGCGGTATTGATTAGCTGCCTTTTTCGCAGCAGCGGCAGGTATATGCTCCGCACCGTCCCAGCCCCGGAAGGGATTGTCTAGGTTTTGCGCCAGCCACTCCGATTTCCGGGGTTTAGTGATCCGCAGGTCCATTCCCAGCTTGCCTTTCCAGAGCTGCTTTGCAGCTTTTGCCGCTGTCTCCGGCAGGCTGGTCATCCAGAACCAGCGAAGCTCCGGCATCTGTTCCGGAGTAGGAATGTCAGCTGCGCCAAAGCCGAACAGATCAAAAGTAGAGAGGTTCGTCAATTCCCGGAACTCTCTCACAGCAGAGAAATTTCTCACAGTTCCCGGTGCTCCCCATAGTCTTAGCTCTTTCAGATGAGGATGTATAGCTGCCAGTCCGGTCAGTTCAAAATCCTTCAGCTCAATGCCATGTAGCCCCCATAGGTTCGGTAGTTCTGTGTGCGGGCGGTATTCCCCGATAAATTGGAGGGTCAAACCGCTGCCATCTTCGGGGGCATGGATGGTACAGGCATCCGGCCCCTTATTCTGGAACAGGAGCTGCTCCGTTCCCTCACACAGCCACAGTTCCTGAAGGCCGGTCATGTCCAGCATCAGTTTTCTGATGCTGGTACCACGCAAGTCAAGTATCCTCTGACCGTGATTTAGTAAAGTCAGTTCATCAATAAATGGGTTTTCCCGCAAAAACTCCAGCAGATCCGGGTGCCACCGCTCGCAGATGAGGTTAGTAAGACAGGGTAGCGCCTTTAATTCCAGCGCCGAATCAAATGGTGCATACTGGTCCATCACACGATGGCTGCTGACCTTCAGCGGCATGCCACCAATCTCCGTTTGCTCATCGCTCTCCATAGCCTCCTTAAAGGCACACCGACGCTTTTCCGGTATGCTCTGCCAACGAATCTGGAGGTACACATCATAGCCATCATCCCAGCTGCCATAGGAGCGGCACGGCTTATCAGTAAAGGAAGGAAGTTTCCCCACCAACGTGTACTGGAGCGGTACCTCTACTGGTACCCTTAGCAGATGAAGGTCACGGGTCCAGTACATGAAGTCCTTGTAGAGCGGTCGGAGATTTGGCAGTTTCTCTGCTGTTAGAGGAACATTACCTACCCAGTCCAGAGAGAGGATCACCGCCCAAGATTCTTTGCTCACCGTGTCCGGCGGCGCAATATAGGCCACCTGACAAGCAGTGTAGCGTTTAAGGTATTTATTATAAACAGTATAAACATCTCCAGTTTGTGCTTGCATACCTGCGCCTCCTTCTGATACTTTATAGTCCTGTGCGCTGCCAGCCGTCCAGTCGCTCTTGCACCGCGTCTATTCTCCAGCCCTCGCCCACACGCTTCATGAGGAAACGGCGGTCAAAGCCGGTGCTTTTCTCCCTAGTGTAGATGTAGAGCTTGTTTTTGGTTATCTGTTCTGCGTCAAGGAATTCTTCCCCGTTGTAAGTGCCCTGGACACTGTATGAGAGGCCCAGAGGCCGGTAACCCGGACGGGGCTTTTCGCTCACATACTTTTTCCAGATAGCCAGCAGACGTGGTACAGCCTCGGCATCGTCAAACCCGGACTGCTCCATGTACCGTTCCCATTCCGTCATTTCCACAAAGAAAGCGGACAAGACTCTTCGACATTCTTCCGCCGCTTGCTCATTCAGCTGGACAGGCTTTTTCGCCTTTTCCCGCTGGAGCTGGGAGAAGTATTCCAACTGCTCCTTAGTGAATTGCACATGGGCCACTGGCTCGATGCGGTTGTTGTTGGCAATGGCCAGCAGGCCCTCATAGGTAACAGCGGTATAATCGATCTGGATGTGGGAGAGTTTGGAGATGGATGCAGCCTTGAGCATACCGGCATCATCCAGCCCGGTATGGTTGAGTGTCACAAGGTCCAGCTTGCAGCCTTGCAAGGCAGACAGGCCGCTGCCGTGAATGGCGGCGTTGCCGTCCAACAGCAGGTAGCGCAGCTTAGGCATAGCGGAAAAAACAGGGAAACAGGCGTCGGTAAGCACACCGTCCTCCACACCGAAGTTGGCCACGCTTTTATGTCCGGCAAAGGGTGCAAGCAGTTTATCCGTCACCGGATAGCCTTTCACATGAAAGCCCACCAGGGTGTAACCGGCCAGCTGCTCCATGATCTCTGCGGTCAGTTCTGGAACTTCAAGTTGCTTTTCTCCGTCTAAGGTCAGGACACCGCTCTCCCAGTTCACTGTCCGCGCCCGTTTTGGCCAATCCATCGCTAATCCCTCCTTACGCCTGCTCTTTGTAGCTGGCTTCAATGTCGATGAAGCGCACATACACGGCGCAGATTTCGCCCTTTGCGTCATAACCAAAGTAAACCGGATAGTAGCCGTCACCCCAACCAGAGGCAAAGATGGGCATATTGTAGTCTGTGTCAGGCACCGTCCAGTTGAGCCAATCGCCGCATTCTCCCTGATATTTGGGGTGGGCTTTGGCATTTTCCTCCAGAAGATCGCAGAACAGGTCGTTGTAGGGGTCGATGTCAGGGTCTTTTTCCAAACGCTGGCCCCAATATGTCTTAAAGGCCGCTTGGGTCTGGATGTCCGCAACGCAGCCCATCCCGGCGTCTACGCCAAAGCCAAAATACTCGTCCTCGCCCAATTCCTCGTCCAGATTCTCTTTGCCGGTCATGCCCATATCATAGTGGACAGGCTTTTCCCGACTGACCTCCACCTTGACACAGGCGTAGCGGTCACCGTATTTCTCACTTGGCACCACACAAATCTTCACAGGATAAGTCCCAGCGGGGATTGTCTGTATAAAGGGCGGTGCATCCTCAAGCTCCACCAGAGGATCGCAGGCGAAGATCGCCCCGGTGGGGAAACGGATGGCACCAATGTCCAGCACATCCACGCCCATGTTTCCAATAACTTTTTCTGTGAAATGCGCGTCCAGGTCCGTTTTGCAGACCAGTTTATCTTTGATAGATTCGTATTTGTTTAACCATTCAGTAGTCCACATGGTGATTTCCTCCTGTTAATTTTGTTTGAACATCGTTCAGCTCTCTACAATGCGAACCTGTTTTCCTCCAATTTCAAATTCTAGCTTTACGCCGTAGTCCTCCGCCCACGCAGGGCACTTGCTAAGCAGGGCCAGGATGCGCTCATCCGGCTTACGGCCAAATGTCACACGCAAAATCACGGACCAGTCCCCATATTCCTTTTGAAATTCTTCGCTCTGGGCGTGGTTCAGGTAGCCCTCCATTTTGTCCAAAAGGGCTTTCTGTGTTTCCGGGGAGCCATCAATGAAACCGTTGCAGACGAGGACCATCAAAACTTCCTTTGTTTCAGGTTTTTCCGCCAGAATGTCGATTTTATCCAGTTCGCCAAACATATTTTCAATGGACATTGTTTTCACCAGTCCCTTTCCCGGATGGCCTCCTCCATATCAATGGGAATGCCAAACCATTTCAAAACGTAGTCCACGGTTATGCCGATACAATCCCTTGCCACCGTTTCGATTTCGCTGTCGTTCTCGTAAAATTCGTCCTGGAGATCATTGATGCCACAGACAGCCTCATCCAGTTTTTCCTGTATTATTTCAACATCTGTTTCACCGTTCTCAAGTAGATCTATGACTTTCTGAAGCTCGGCTTTTACCTTGTCTACCAAAAAAGTCGGATAGTAATCATCCTGATACATCTCGTCCAGCAGTTTGTAATTGGGGTCAAATGCTTTCATAGGGATTGCTCCTTTCTCATTCAAACATCAGGCCGTATGATTCGGTCAGGCTGCCATCATCCTCATGGAAAATACACTGATACAGAGGCTGGCGCTGTGTTGCTTTGCGGAACCGCTCCAGAACCGGAGCCAGCGGCTCATCGGTAGAGATGCCGAGAGTATCAGCTACCCTCCGCCAGCTGTCCACATCCATATCTTCCAAGTTGATATTGCGCTGCCTCTGTCCGTATTCCTCCAGTGTTTTGGAGTCCGCATACTCCTTTGCGTCACAGCAGTCGTGCCAGCAGATGCAGCTCACAATCAGTGAAAAAAGGTCATCCATGCTCTCAGCCAGACGGCCTGCCTCACCTTCGCTGCTATAATAGCCGATGGAACCATCTTCCAACAGGTGGTATTCTCCGCCGGAGCCATCTCTGGCAAAAGACATGCCGGGAAGTGTGAAAGTTGCTCGACCATCTGCCTCGTCCCTTGGGGACAACTCATCCAGCAGGAAGAAGTCAAAAAGGGCATCAAACTCCTCTGCCAGATCAGGGTCATCACGCAGTGTTTTCAAATAATCCATAGCCGTTTTCCTCCGTCTACTGTTCTGGTTTTAATTCATGCAGCATTTCCCGCCACAGCGGTTCTTCAATCATCTCATCGTTTTGGTAAAAATGGTATTTGTCACGGGCAAGATGGTCAGCAAGTGGAGGTGCATCCAACGGAGTACATACCGTAAAACTGTCCCGATTCGCCCCCTTAATCTCCCGGTTGAGGTAGTACACCCTCTTTGAATCACGGGAATACCAGTGACTGAGCAATTCCCATGATGGCAAATCAGCCTTGGGAAGCTGCTTACCGTAGGCATAGATTCGTTTCTCATCTCTGGCAAAATAGGTGTCGCCCAACGAGCGGAAAGAGAAAACTTCCGCACCCTTGATAATCTTCACCTTGCCGTCTCCGTTGTGGAAGTAGACATGATGACTGTCTTTTGCATATCCCTGGGGCGCACCAAATTCGTTCTGGCCATTGTCCAACACTTGGAAGGTTGCCAGCTCTACATCTGGGATTCTCCCGCTGGTGGTGTAGACAGCCGTCTGATCCATCGCGTAGGCATAGTTTAACACCCGAAACGATGCCGGGTCTGCTCCACGCAATTTAATCCCGCCGAGAAAGCAGGCCGTAGAGGATTTGCCCCAGTAATGCCAGCAGCAGAAGTCTTTGGGCAAAACACCCTTCAACAAGCCGTTTTCATATAGGCCAGAGAAATAAACAGAGCCATCTTGAAGGAAAAACTCATTTTCCACCGGCTCTATGTTTGTGATCGGCTGCAGCATTTTTTCGTGATGATCTGTAATGCTCAGCTCTATCTCATCGTCGCTATAAACTAAGTAGAGCCCATGAGGGGCCTTTCTATTGAAATGCAGTTCAATGTCATGATATTTGATAATCAAAGGTTTCCCATCGCTTCTCATGGTGGAAACAGCATTGGGCTTACCAAAGATTTCTATGACCTCATCCTGCGATATTCCGAATTTCAGCGGTGAAATGTCCCGAGGATTCTGCAATATTTGATTGCGCCAAATAGTAAAGTCCTGTTTCATATTTTTAATAGCACTGGAGAATCAGCCAGATCCGGTCAAAGCGGCGGGCGGCCAGGTCCTCTTTGGTAATGTAAAAATAGATGTGCCCGCAGTCTCCGAACATCAGCTCAAAGTCGCCAAGTTCCACGATATCCAGCTGGAACAGCAACATCCAGCGGTCACGGGCCGTTTCTTCCGCCCGCTGACGGACCTCTTTGGGGATATTAAGCCAGCCGTTGCCCAGATAGTAGCCCTGAGTCACCAGGTCGCACTCGTCAAACATGCTGTTCTGAATCACATCGGGCCAGCCCAGCAGCTGGGAGCGATCATCCGGGTTCTCGGGGTCCTCGCCAGTCAGTTCATCCAAAGCATCGTTGAAAGCGTCGTCATCCTTTTCATCTGGGAACACCTCGCTGAAGTCCTGCCATGACGGATAAGATTTTTTGGTATTCATTTTGATTTTTACCATTGGAAACTTAAAATCTTCTTCCATATCTGCAGGGAAGTTTCCAGCAGATAATTTAGAAATATCTTCAAACCAATAAACTCGGGCACAGCCTTTGTCTTTTGGGTCATAGCCCCAACATTGAGTATCTGTTTCATAGAAAAATGAAAGCAATCCATGGTCTGGCAGTAAATGACTATCATCATATTTAGCAAGTTCTTCACAGTTAAACTGAGCTAAAAAAGTAAGTGGACGATTTTTCACTCTACGCTTATAGTCTTCTCCTTCATAAGTAGGCCATATAAAATCAGCAGGAACATCAGGCTGTCCCCCAAACCTGGTAGCACCCAGTTTGTATGTTTCCTTTCCTGCTATTTTCAATTCAACGCTACTTTTAACCAGTGATTTAAGTTTTTCTTTCGTAGTCATAGTATTTCCTCACAATCACACTATCATAACTTTCCATCAAGCAACACTACAGTCTTCATAGCAACGGAATCAATTTTACATTGGCGTAAATCTCGTTCAATAAGGGCAAATACATCTGGAAAGCACTCAATCTCATCCTGGTACTCATATTTCGCATACAATTTCCCATACTCTGAGATCCAGACCTCTGCCGGGTAGTAGTAGCCGATATGACCGATGGGCTGGCATTTTTCACCGGCAGCCTGTTCGATCTCTGCCAGTTCACAGCCAGACATATCACGAAAATAAGCATCCTCCAAATTATTTTTGATGCCATTTACCAGGTAAGGAAATAAAGCAAATTGGAAATCAGCTGCCCAGTTAAGTTTCTTCTGATTCAAATACCACTCACAGCAAAGACCGAAATACTTGCGGTAAAACCGTTGGGTGGTCTTCATCATTGGGACGCCGTGCTCGGCGTAATACTGCTCTGCAATAGAGATATCTACTTTTCGTCCTTCATACCATCCAGCGTACTCCATCAGTTGCTTGACCTTGCTTTTGAGATCTCCGGAGATAGGGATGCGTTCTTTTATCATAGTGGTTACCTCCATTATTTCTCAAGTGGGTAATACCAATCCTCCGGACCATTGTAACTGACCTCAAATGCATCTGTATCAACATTCAGTTCTGATTTGGCTATTCGATAAGCTACAGCGGCGACCTGTTTCAGAATGGGGGTAGCCTTCTCCCAATAGACGGATAATGCTTCATCTTCCAACTCAGAATCTTCGTCTTCCTGTTCCTCCTCAAAATTCAAAGAAAAGGATTCATTTTGAATCTCTGCGTAAAATGGGTGTTCAAAATCCGCAGGATTGGTAATCCGGATTTCTCCGGTGGGGGCATACATCTCGGCCATACTCAGATTACCAGCTTGTAGATATTTCTGATACTGTTCTGCTTCCTTTTTGAGATACCGTTCCGAGGAGACCCGACTGTCAAAGTGGACGGCGCTTACCCCGGAGGCGAAGTCCGTTGTCAGGCTCATAGTGAACAGCTCGTAATCCGGATGCTCCGCTTTCAGTTTTTTGATGGCGGTATTCACAAGGGACTGCATTTCAAGCTGGTAAATGACCGTATTGAAATTTGTATCCATAGTCGCACTCTCCAATCATCCATTACCCCTCAATATTGGCAGTTTTGAGGCCCTTTTTCAAGGAGCCGTAGACCGTCACCGCATGATCGGTGAACATTTCGTCGCAGTCAAACCAGGCGGTGAAACTACCGCCGGAGGTAACGGACAGGCTCGTCAGGCTAATTCGATGGGCCAGTTCTTCCTCTGTGATGGGGTCTTTTTCCGGGTCACGGGGATTTTCTTCATCTTGGGAGAGCCAGCTGTTAGCCAGCTCAGTCAGGTTCTTTGCTGCAAGTTCCCGCATGGCTTTGTCCCATGTGTCACAGTCGGCCAGCAGCTTCTTGGCGGCACTGCGTGCGCGGGTCCAGGATGGCTTGCTCTCGGCATTGACCTCCAAAGAAAGGTTCACATCCGTTCCGCACCATTGGATTTCACCCTCGAAGGCATCATAGTTCTTGTCCAGAGTCAGTTCTCCCAGTACCTGATCCTGTATCACCACCGGCTTATGGTACTCGTCCAGAATGGTCTGGAGTTCCGGGCAGTCCTCATGTTCCTTGACCACCTGGGAGATACACCATGGCCGCACCACCAGATCCTTCGCCCATTCTTCCTTCATTTGGCGAATCTTCAGGCGGCATATCTGCTCGCTTTGAAAGCGTCCCCATCCCTTGTCGCTATTGCGTTCCTCATCGGTAATCGGCCAATCCAGTCGCTCCTCTTTGGTGCTGACCTTGCCAGTGTTACAGAACACCATGCCAAGTGTTACAACGGTCATTTCCCAAAAGTTGCCGTTCCAGTTATATCCGCCTCCGATACAGCGATTGATCAGAGCGACCACTTCCTGCTCCTCGGGCTCGTACATCTCATAGAATTCTTTAAACATAGGTGCAGCCTCCTTTACAGCAGTTCCAACACCTCGGCAGCAGGCTTGGCAAACTCTGCCGGAACTTGCTCCAATACATCCTGGTAGGATTTCACTACCTGCCAGGAGTAGTAATAGAAGCTGTAGAACAGGTCATCAGGAAAGACATCGTCTTCCTCATAACGCATCTCATCTTCTTCCTCGTCGTATTCCTCCGACCACAGGTATTCTTCCTTCAACAAATCGGATAATAACGGCAGCTCCTTGGCGTGCTCCATCTCATCCCCATCATGAAAGCACTGTAGTATACAGGCAAAGAAGTCAAGCAGTTCCCCAGCAAGAAAATGGGCTACAGGGTTCTGCCCGCTGTCTGCGAGGGCTTTCTCCAGAATTCGGCACAGAAACACCATGCCAAAGGGAGTAGCGTGCCACAAGGTACTCTGGTGCTCCATGTTGGTGGTAAGCTCATAGAGAGACTCTTTGACGGATACCAAATCACGCATCTGCTCCAACACCGTCAGGTGTGCTGGAAAATCCGTCCCTCTACCATAGGCGGTGGTGAGCCTGTGCCACGGAACATCAGCAACTTTAAGATAAGTAATATAGGTTCTGTTTTCATCTGTCATGTTATCGCCCTCCTTGTCCTGTTATCAGGCTGCGGTACTCCTTATCCAACGCAGTGTACCACCGTTTCAGCATAGTTTCCAGACTAGTTTTACCTTTACGATCTGTAAAAACGAGGAACTTCTCCATCAGTCTGGGGAATAGATATTTGCCCGCTTCTGTCAAGTCCTGATTGATATAGACCATCCGCAGAATACGGCCCTGCCTATCCAGAGGGTTCTTTTTCAACAGCTCTTTTTCAAAGCAGAAGCGTAGAAACACCACATTATCATCATAAAAATCCTCAACAACAGCCGCACCAATGCTGGTATAGGTGATATCATACACTAACCTGCTCCAGTCAAATTTCTCAGCATAGAGCAGTTTGAGTGCCTTCTCCCAGTGCTCCTCCGGAATCACCAGCATCCTGTGCTGAGCACTGCTGGAGTAACCACGGTAGACTGGTTCCGGCTGTCCAAGAAGTTCGCTCACACTATCAGCATAGACGAAGCAAAGTTCTTCATCGAACAGTCCTCCGATAAAGTTACCATTGCAGTACAGCATATAATTCTTGGACTTGGCCGGAGAAT
>ENA-OVGC01002908-OVGC01002908.1-human-gut-metagenome-genome-assembly--contig:-NODE-2908-length-10898-cov-3.860186_pt1 | contig 10898 bp, 9 predicted proteins | sample MGYA00237768_ERZ505415 | MGnify/ENA primary metagenome ERZ505415 (study PRJEB26158, sample SAMN06016382) | human gut metagenome | biome: human gut; feature: ankylosing spondylitis patient; material...
TTACAGCCATCTCTTTCGGTATCTCACGAAATGTACGCTATGCCTGCGCCTTCTGGGACTTTTTCTGCCTCTTACGCTTATCCATGGAATCGATGCAGATGCAACATGCGGAATCGCCCGTGATGTTGAGGGCCGTACGCATCATGTCGAGAATACGATCGACGCCTGCGACGAGAGCAATGCCTTCAACGGGCAGACCGACCGAGGTAAGAACCATGGCAAGCATAATCATGCCAGAACCAGGTACGCCCGCTGTGCCGATAGAGGCGAGGACCGTCGTCAGCACGATGATAAGCTGCTGTTGGATGGTCAGGTCGATGCCGAAGATCTGGGCGATGAAGATGGCGCACACGCCCTGGTAGATGGCGGTGCCGTCCATGTTGATGGTGGCCCCCAGGGGGAGGACAAAGCTGGAGACCTCTTTCCGGGCTCCCAGCTTCTCCGTGGCGTCCATGTTGAAGGGCAGAGTGCCCACGCTGCTGGCGCTGGAGAAGGCAAAGAGGATGGGCTCGCCCATGGCCCGGAAGAATTTCAAGGGGCTCATCTTGGCAAAGCCCCGCACCGCCAGGGAGTAGGTGAGGGCCATGTGGGCCACATAGGCCACGTAAGCCACCAGGATCACCTTCAGCAGGGGCAGCAGCACGCTGGGGCCGTTGGCGGCCACCACCGGGCAGATGAGGGCGAAGACGCCGATGGGAGAGACCTTGAGGATCATGGCCATGATCTTAAAGCTCACCTCGGCGAAGCTGTCCACCACGTCCTTGGCCACCTTTCCCTTCTCCCCCACGGCGATGATGCCGAAGCCCAGGAAGAGGGCGATGACGATCACCTGGAGCATGGTGGCGTCGGCCAGGGGCTGGAAGGCGTTGGAGGGGAAGATGTTCACAATGGTGTCCATGACGTTCAGAGGCTCGGTGGCCTCATAGGTCAGGGCCTCACCGCTGAGGGTGTAGCCCGCCCCCACCTGGAGCAGGTTGGCGGCCACCAGGCCCAGGGTAACGGCCACGGCGGTGGTGATGAGGTGCCGCCCGGTGTGGCGGCCCTGCCACACGGCGGCGGAGATGGCCCAGTTGTCCGACTCCGTGCCGCAGGAGGTGAAGTGCAGGTTCTCCGGCCGGCACCCCAGGGCCCCGGCGACAACGGCCCGGCCCTCCTCCACCAGAGCCTTGGCCTCCCGGCCCAGGGGATACTGGGAGGAGGGGTTGCCGAACTGCTCCGTCAGCACCTGATACATGGCGTCCGCCACGGGCCGGGGCACCGGCGTGGTGGCTGCGTGATCCAGATAAATCATATGCGTTTCCTCACAAATCCTCCGCCGCCGCTTGCCACCGGCGGCAGAATGCTATATAATAAGACACAAGTCTTATTATTATACCGAATTTACCCGAAAAGTGCAAGGAGAATCCCCATGCGAGCTGCCATTTACACGTTGGGCTGCAAGGTGAACCAGTACGAGACCCAGGCCATGGAGCAGGAGCTGCGCCGCCGGGGCCACGAGCTGGTGGACTTTGAGGACAGCGCCGACGCTTACATCATCAACACCTGTTCCGTCACCGCCGTCAGCGACAAAAAATCCCGCCAGATGATCCGCCGGGCCAGGCGGCGCAGTCCCGGCGCCGTGGTGGCCGCCTGCGGCTGCTATGTCCAGACCCACCCCGACGAGGCGGCGGGACTGGAGTTGGATCTGATCGCCGGAACCGGCGACCGGATGGCGTTTCTCGATCTTTTGGAACAGGCCGCCCACGAAAAGGAGCCGGTGACGCTGCTGGACGACGCCCTGCGCCGCCGCCAGTTCGAGGTGCTGCCTGCCGGCGGCATGGCGGAGCGTACCCGCGCCATGCTGAAGGTGGAGGACGGCTGCGTGAACTTCTGCACCTACTGCATCATTCCCTACGCCAGAGGGCCGGTGCGGTCGCTGCCGCTGGAAACGGCGGCGGAGCAGACGCGGCAGCTGCGGCAGGAGGGCTATCAGGAGCTGGTGCTGACGGGCATCGAGATCTCCAGCTGGGGCCACGACCTGAAGGACGGCAGCAGCTTCATTGACCTGCTGGAGACCGTCAGCGAAGCGGCAGGCAATATGCGCATACGGCTGGGCAGTCTGGAGCCCCGCACCATCACCGAGGACTTCTGCCGCCGGGCGGTGAAGCTGTCCAACCTCTGTCCCCACTTTCACCTGTCGCTGCAATCCGGCTGTGACGAAACGCTGAAGCGCATGAACCGGAAATACGATACCGCCCGCTTCTATGAATCGGTGACGCTGCTGCGGCAGTACTTCGACCACGTGGCCGTCACCACCGATCTTATTACCGGCTTCCCCGGCGAGACGGAGGAGGAGTTCTCCCAGACGCTGGCGTTTATTGAAAAGTGCGGCTTCGCCGCCATGCATATCTTTCCCTACTCCATCCGCCCCGGCACCAAAGCGGCGGCCATGCCCCAGCTGACGGCGGCGGTGAAGGAGGAACGGGCCGCACGGGCCGCGCAGGTGGCCCACCGGATGCATCAGGCCTATCTGGCAGGCTGCGTAGGCAAGACCTATCCGGTGCTGTTTGAACAGGAAAAGGACGGCCTGTATACCGGCCACGCCCCCAACTATATGGAGGTGGCGGTGCAGGGACAGGCGCTTCACAATCAGGTTTGGGAGGTGACCATCACCGCATGCAATGGAGAGACATTATTGGGAGAGCTGCTATGAAGGAAAACGACCATCACTTTTTCGCCTACATCAGCCGGATGCGGTTCATCAACCGCTGGGCGCTGATGCGCAACAGCTATACTGAAAACATTCAGGAGCACAGCCACATGACCGCCGTGCTGGCTCACGCGCTGGCGGTGATCCGCAACCAGTTCTTTGACGGCCGTGTGGACGAGGGACAGGTGGCCGTGGCAGCCCTGTACCACGACGCCGGGGAAATTCTCACCGGCGACATGCCCACCCCCATCAAGTACTACAACCCCGCCATCCGCGAGGCGTACCGGCAGGTGGAGCGGGTGGCGGAGGAAAAGCTGCTGGCCATGCTGCCTGACGAGCTGCGGCCCACCTACAGCGCCGCCCTGTCCCCCGCCGCGCCGGAGATCCAGCAGCTGGTAAAGGCCGCCGACAAGCTCAGCGCCTACATCAAGTGTCTGGAGGAGCTGAAGGCGGGCAACACCGAGTTCAAGCAGGCAGCGGAACAGACCCGCTACGCGCTGGACGACATGGAGCTGCCGGAGCTGGACTATTTTCTGGAGAACTTCCTGCCGTCGTTCAAGCTGACGCTGGATGAGTTGGAATGAAACTGGCATGAAATCTGACGATTTCATTGCCAAAGGGGATTGCGGCCGACTGCGCGCGTCCTTCGGACACACTGGCGGCCGAGAAGAATTTTTCCGACGTACACGCCGCCGGAAAAATAATTTGAATGTTTCGCGGCGTCCACGCCGCGAACTCTGCGAGGCTTTCGGGGCGGTGTAGGCATCGCCCCCTACGAAGCAACCAACGTACCCGTCCGTATGACGGCGGCGGCCTGAGGGCAGGCCGCCCTACGCACCGGCCACCGATAGAACTTCGTAGGGCGGGGTGCCCTCACCCCGCCGCACGATAATGCACCGCACCAAAAGGCCCCCTTGTGTAAAGGGGGCTGTCACCGAAGGTGACTGGGGGATTGTTGATTACCTGACAACCCCTCCGGCGCTTCGCGCCACCTCCCCTTACACAGGGGAGGCTTTGAATCCCACCCCCAACACCCCACACAGAAAGGAGGAACGTCCCATGACCCAACGTCCCAAGCAGCCTCCCGTCAAGCATGCGGAGAAAATGCGCCGCAAGTCCATCGAGCAGAAGCATTTGCAGGCCGCCAAGGGCGGACGCATCGACGTTCCCTTCCTGCTGCTGGTGCTGCTGCTGACGATCATCGGCCTTGTGATGCTGTTTTCCGCCAGCTTTCCATCCGCCTACTACGAAACCGGAACCCCCACCTACTACTTCAAGCGGCAGGCCATTTACGCCGCCGTGGGTCTGGCGGGTCTGGCGCTTGCCGCCCGGTTCAACTATCAGCGCTGGCGCGGCGCGTCCCGACTCTTGCTGATCCTCTCGCTCTTTCTGCTGATGCTGGTCATCATTCCCGGTATCGGCATCAAACACAACAACGCCCGCCGCTGGCTGGGCATCGACGGTGTCTTTACCTTCCAGCCCTCGGAGATCGCCAAGCTGGCGGTCATCGTCTATTTTGCCGACAGCATCTCCAAAAAGCGGGAGAAAATGCTGCAATGGCGGGAGGGCATTGTGCCCTATGCCGTGATTCTTGGTGTTTTTTCCATCCTGATGATGCTGGAGCCCCACCTGTCCGGTACGATCCTCATCGTGGGCACCGGCGCTATCATGATGGCGGTGGGCGGCATGCAGCGGTGGCTCATCGGCGCGGGCGTCGGCGGCGTGGCCGCCGTGGCGGTGCTGTTCGTCAAGCTGGTGGAGAAGGGCGTCATATCCTACGGCGCCAGCCGTATCGCCATGTGGCACGACCCATGGCTGGACACCAGCAAGGACGGCTACCAGATGGTGCAGAGCCTGATCGCCATCGGCTCCGGCGGCCTGCTGGGTCTGGGCTTTGGCAAGGGACGGCAGAAGTTCATGTATCTGCCGGAGGAGCACAACGACTTTATTTTCGCCATCGTATGCGAGGAGCTGGGGCTGGTGGGCGCCTGCATCATCATGCTGATCTTCGCCATGCTGCTGGTGCGGGGCTTCTGGATCGCTCTCCACGCCCGTGACCGGTTCGGCACGCTGCTGGTGGTGGGCATCATGACCCAGCTGGGTTTGCAGGTGTTCCTGAATATCGCCGTGGTGTCGGGCCTTGTGCCGGCCACCGGCATTTCGCTGCCCTTCTTCAGCTACGGCGGCACGGCATTGGCCTTGCAGCTGGGCGAAATGGGCATTGTCCTCAGCGTTTCCCGGCAGATACCCGCCCCGCGAAACGGGTAGCGACTGTTATTGGTGTGGCAATCTGCTTCCAAAGCCTCCCCTGTGTAAGGGGAGGTGTCAACGCAAAGCGTTGACGGAGGGGTTGTCTATTACGGAGACAATCCCCCAGTCAGCTTCGCTGACAGCCCCCCTTTACACAAGGGGGTCAAGTATAGATGCGCGGCTCTCTCCCTCGCAATGACACCCAAGGAGCGAAAGCGCGTACTGACCCATCCCTCCCCAAAGGAGCTGTTTGCTATGAATGTGATCTTTACCTGCGGCGGCACCGCCGGACATGTGAATCCGGCGCTGGCGCTGGCAGGCTATCTGCGGGAAAAAGACCCCGCCGCCCGCGTACTGTTCGTGGGCACCCCCAACGGCATGGAGCGGGGACTGATCGAAAAGGCGGGCTATGACTTCGCCGCCGTGGAGGTCAGCAACTTCCACCGCTCCCTGTCGCCCAAGGCGCTGCGCCACAATTTCAAGACCGCCAAGACCCTGATGACCTCCCGCCGTGAGGCGGACGCCATCATTCGCGCCTTCCAGCCGGATCTGGTGGTGGGCACCGGCGGCTACGCCAGCTATCCCGCCATCAAGGCCGCCGCCCGGCGGCATATTCCCACCGCCGTCCACGAGTCCAACATGATCCCCGGCCTGACCACCAAGCTGCTGGAGGGCTGCGTGAACTGCGTGATGGTGGGGTTCGAGGACTGCCGCCGCCACTATAAGCACCCCGAAAAGGTGGTGGTCACGGGAACGCCGGTGCGGGGCGATTTCTTCGCTCTGACGAAGCAGCAGGCCCGTGAAAAGCTGGGCTATACCGACGATAAGCCGCTGGTGGCCTCCTTCTGGGGCAGTCTGGGTGCGTCCACCATGAACGCCCGGATGCTGGACTTCTTCCGGCGGGAGCAGGCGGACGGCTTTCCCTTCCACCACATCCACGCCGCCGGAAAGAGCGACTGGCCCCATGTGTCCGGTGAGCTGGAGCGGCTGAAGCTCAGCAGTCCGCTGCTGGATGTGCGGCAGTACATCTATGACATGGCGGTGGTGATGGCTGCCGCCGATCTGGTCATCAGCCGCGCCGGAGCCAGCACCCTCAGTGAGGTGACGGCGCTGGGCATGCCCACCATACTGGTGCCCTCTCCCTACGTGGTGGCCAACCACCAGGAGAAGAACGCACGGCTGCTGGAGTCCCACGGCGGCGCGGTGGTGCTGACGGAGGAGCAGGCCACCGGCGAAGCGCTGTACGAGAGCACGAAGAACATTCTGCAAGATCCGGAGAAGCGCCGGTCCATGGCCAAGGCCATGGCAGAGCTGGGCATTCCCGACGCCACGGAGCGGATCTACAACACCTTGATGGCCCTGCTGTAACGGGGCAAGCTTCGTCTTGCATAGGATGGGTAAAACCATTGGGAAAGGCGGAGCGATATGTCTTATCTGAGGATTCAGGGAGGCCGCCCCCTCAGCGGCCATCTTACGGTGCAGCGGGCGAAAAACAGCGTCCTGCCCGTTCTGGCCGCCACGCTGCTGGCGGGCGGGGAATGCCGCATTGCGGACTGTCCCCGGCTCAGCGACGTGGAGACGGCGGCGGAGATCCTGCGGCATCTGGGGTGTCAGGCACAGTGGGACGGAAACGACCTGCTGGTGGACACCGCCTGCGTCACCCGCTGGGATATCCCGGAGGAGCTGATGCGGAAAATGCGCTCCTCGGTGATCTTTCTGGGGGCGATCCTGACACGGTGCGGCCGGGCGGAGCTGTCCTATCCCGGCGGCTGCGAGCTGGGGCCCCGGCCCATCGACCTGCACCTTACCGCCCTGCGGACGCTGGGCGCGGAGATCAGCGAGATCGGCGGCAGTCTGCTGTGCCGGGCGGAGTGCCTGCGCGGCGGTGACATTCTGCTGACGCTGCCCAGCGTGGGCGCTACGGAGAACGCCATTCTGGCAGCCTGCGGCGCAGAGGGCACTACCATCATTTCCAACGCGGCCCGTGAGCCGGAGATCGTCGACTTACAGGACTTCCTGCAAAAGCTGGGAGCCGACGTTCACGGGGCTGGCACCTCCACCATTACGGTGCGGGGCGGCGGCGTGCGCCGCGGCTGCGTCCACCGCTGCATCGGCGACCGGATCGCGGCGGCTACATACCTGTGCGCGGCGGCAGCTGCCGGCGGACAGGTGACATTGCGAGGCGTGGACTACCGCCACCTTGCCACCGTTACCACGGCGCTGGGGCAGGCGGGCTGCCGCCTGCAATGCACAGAGGATTCTATCACACTGGAGAGCGACGGCCGTCTGCGGGCTATCCCGCCGGTGCGCACCTCACCCTATCCCGGCTTTCCCACCGACGCGCAGGCGCCCCTGATGGCGGCGCTGCTGCGGTCGGAGGGCGCGGTCATGTTCGTGGAGAACATGTTCGACAGCCGCTACCGCCACGTGCCGGAGCTGGTGCGGATGGGCGCGGATATCCGCCTGGAGGGACGGGTGGCCGTGGTCTACGGCACGCGGGAGCTCCACGGCGCGGCGGTGCGCTGCACCGACCTGCGGGGCGGCGCGGCGCTGGCCATCGCGGCGCTGCAAACGCCGGACGCCACATTGATACACGAAATTTACCACATCCAACGGGGCTATCAGGACATGGCCGGCGACCTTCGGGCGCTGGGCGCGGACGCTGCCGTGGAGGTGTAACGGATACAGAAAGGATACACTATGGCCAGAAGACGCAGCTATCACCGCAAACGCCGTCAGGGACGGTTTTCGTTCCTGTATAAGATATTGATCTTTGTGGCCATCTGCGGCGCCATCGCCGTGGCGCTGGCGCTGTTCTTCAAGGTGGATACCATCACCGTCACCGGCAACAGCCGCTACACCGCCAACCAGATCATCGAGGCCAGCGGCATCGAGACGGGGGACAATATGTTCTTCCTGAACAAGTACCACGCCTCGGAGCGGATCACCGCCGCGTTGCCCTATGTGGAGACGGTGCGCATCAGCCGCCAGCTGCCCGATACACTGGTGGTGACGGTGACGGAGTGTACCGCGCCTGCCGCCGTGTCGCAGGACGGCAAGCTGTGGCTGCTGTCCGGCGACGGCAAGATCGTGGACGCCAAGACCGGCGATGGTAAGCAGTACGCCGTGGTGGAGGGGCTGACGCTGCTGGAGCCCCAGGTGGGCGCGGACCTTCAGGTGCCGGAGGAGCAGCAGCCCTCCGCCCGCCTGCTGCTGACGCTGCTGGGTCTGCTGCGGGACAAGAACATGCTGGGGGACGTGCAAACCATCGACCTCAGCGACACCGCCTCGGTGGTGATGCGGTATCTGGACAGGTTCGACGTGACCTTCCGCTGGGACGCGGATTTCGATTATAAGCTGGATTATCTGCTGGCGGTGGTGGAGCGCCTGGAGGTCAACGAAAAGGGCGCCATCGACATGACGCAGGAGGGAAAAGCCAGCTTTATCCCCGGATGACGGCCTTCCCATGAACTTTTTTTGAAAAAAGGCCGTTACCACTTGACCTGCGGCCTATTCCGCAATATAATACAAGATGTAGTATTAGCAAATAACGAATTTTCGTTTTTATACCATTTCTACCGGAGGGAACGAACATGGCTTTTGGACTGGAAACAGGCGTGGAAAACGTAGTCAGTATCAAGGTGGTCGGCGTTGGCGGCGGCGGCAACAATGTGGTCAACCGCATGGTGCGCAGCGGAGCCAAGGGCGTCGATTTTATCGCCGTGAATACGGACAAGCAGGCGCTGAACGCTTCCAGCGCCAACTATAAGCTGCAGATCGGCGAAAAGCTGACCGGCGGAAAGGGCGCGGGCTCCAACCCGGACATCGGCCGCAAGGCCGCCGAGGAGAGCCGCAACCAGATCAGCAAGGCCCTGGAGGAGACGGACATGGTGTTCGTCACCGCCGGTATGGGCGGCGGCACCGGCACCGGCGCGGCTCCTGTGGTGGCCGAGATCGCCCGCGAGCTGGGCGTGCTGACCGTGGGCGTCGTCACCAAGCCCTTCGGGTTCGAGGGCCGCAAGCGCGCTCAGCAGGCCGAGGCCGGCATCAGCGAGCTGCGGGACAAGGTGGACTCCCTTGTCATCATCCCCAACGAGCGGCTGAAGTTCGCCACCGACCAGAAGATCACCTTCGCCAACGCCTTCGAGATCGCCGACGACGTGCTGCGTCAGGCGGTGCAGTCCATTTCCGACCTGATCCGTGACACCGGCTTCATCAATCTGGACTTTGCCGACGTGACCGCCATCATGAAGGATGCGGGCATGGCTCACATGGGCGTAGGCCGCGCTGCCGGAAAGGGCAAGGCCGAGGAGGCTGCCCGTATGGCCATCTCCAGCCCGCTGCTGGAGACCTCTATCGAGGGTGCGCGGGGCGTGCTCATCAACATTACCGGCTCCACCGATATCGGTCTGGAGGAGGTGGAGCAGGCCGCCATGCTGGTGCAGCAGGCGGTGCATCCCGACGCGCTGACCATCTTCGGCGCTACCTTCGACGAATCGCTGGACGACGAGATCCGCGTCACCGTCATTGCCACCGGTTTTGCCGAGGGCCAGCAGGCCAAGACCGCCGAAGCCGAAAAGACCCCGGCAGGCCAGCCCGTCAAGCTGGATCCCCTGCCTGCCGAGGGTGAGAAGGCTGACGACGATATGGACAAGTCCTTCAACGATATCCTGAAGATCTTCCAGAAGGACAATTATTAAGGTAACTGGCGGAAATCCGCAACTCGGCCCCCTTGTGTAAAGGGGGCTGTCAGCGAAGCTGACTGGGGGATTGTCCGTCATACGACAACCCCTCCGTCAAAAATCAAAGATTTTTGACACCTCCCCTTACACAGGGGAGGCAAGGGAATCGGATTGTCACGCCAGTGTGCACCCCAAGGGCACTTGCTTCGCGGCGCGCACTGGCTCACAATGACAACACAAGGAACGCTGCTTAACAAACGAAAAAGGCCGTTTGCCTGTGCGGGCAAGCGGCCTTTATTACGGGAACAGGAGGACAACGATGAAACCCATGGAACTGCTGGCCGTGCTGCACACGGCGGAACGGTTGAAGGACACCACCCGCCATTGCTACACCTCTCAGGGCCGCCACGAGAGCGTGGCGGAGCACAGCTGGCGGGTGACGCTGATGGCGTATCTCATGCGGGACGAATTTCCGGAGCTGGATATGGACAAGGTGATGCAGATGTGCCTGATCCACGATCTGGGCGAGTGCTTCACAGGCGACATTCCCTCCTTCGAGAAAACGGCGGCGGACACCGCCAGGGAGGACGGCTTGCTGGCCCGGTGGGTGGCCGGACTGCCCCAGCCCTACTGCCGGGATATGGCGGCGCTGTACGCCGAGATGGACGCGCTGGAAACGCCGGAGGCCAAGCTCTATAAGGCGCTGGACAAGCTGGAGGCGGTGATCTCCCACAACGAATCTCCGCTGGACACGTGGCTGCCGCTGGAGTACGACCTGAACCTGACCTACGCCAACGATAATGTGGCATTCTCCCCCTACCTGACCGCCTTGCGGCAGGCCGTCCGTCAGGAGACGGAGGAAAAGGTGGCAAAAGGGGAGTAAATCCTATACGGAGCGTAATTCCATGCTGTAATTATACAACATGGAATTAAAAATCGACCCCGCGATAAGTGCAGAGGGGACGTTAAACATTCGTAGGGGCGGGGGTCTACCCCGCCCTTGGCCCCCTCTGAGAGGTGGCTGTCGAGCATAAGCGAGACTGGGGGAGAGAACAAAAGCCTTGAATTCTCTCCCTCCGTCATGACCGCAGGTCATGCCACCTCCCTCTGAGAGGGAGGCAATAAAATAACCACCGATTGACACCTGTAGGGGCCGACGACTCTGTCGGCCCTGTCGGAAACGGTACAGTCATCGTCAGGGCGGACAGGGTCGTCCGCCCCTACGGAGCTCTGACGTACCCTATTCATCCACACAAACAAAAACCGGGCTCCCTTCG
>ENA-OVGC01002914-OVGC01002914.1-human-gut-metagenome-genome-assembly--contig:-NODE-2914-length-10889-cov-6.979878_pt1 | contig 10889 bp, 11 predicted proteins | sample MGYA00237768_ERZ505415 | MGnify/ENA primary metagenome ERZ505415 (study PRJEB26158, sample SAMN06016382) | human gut metagenome | biome: human gut; feature: ankylosing spondylitis patient; material...
GCAGAGTAGATAGATTATCACTAGATAAGTTTTATGATTTTATAAATTATCTAGAAGATATTAAAGTAAATATAGAGTTAATAGAGTGTTTTAATAAGATAGTAGTAGGAGGAAACAATATTAATCCTTGTAATTATCTTGATACATTAACTCCTAAACAAGTAGCGGGTGCTAGAAGACTATATAAAAAGAAGTAAATATCTTTACACTACTAATGTAAAATAAAGTAAAAAGATATATTTATTTAAATATATATATGATATAATATATCTAGAAGAGGAGTGGGATAATGTTAACATTAACTAAATCATTATTTGCCTTAATGTTGGGCTTTATAGGAGCTACAATATTCGGATTAATCATTATACCATTTTTAAAAAAGTTAAAAGCAGGACAAAATATCAATATATATGTAGAAGCTCATAGGAATAAAGCAGGAACACCTACTATGGGAGGATTAATCTTTATAATTCCTACATTTGCTATAACATTATTTCTATTATTAACGGGTAAGATAGAATATTCAGTAAACTTAGTTATAGTATTATTTGTATTCTTATCATATGGATTAATAGGATTCTTAGATGACTTTATAAGTTTAAAAAGAAAGACAAATAAAGGACTTACACAATTTCAAAAGATATTACTTCAGTTAATAGTAGCTTTAGTATTCTATGTATTATTTAGACAATATACAGCAGGAGATTCTTATTTAAGAATATCAGCTTTAGGTATTGATTGGAACTTAGGTTGGTTCTATGGAGTATTCATCTTATTCTTATTAGTAGGATCTTCTAATGCTGTTAACTTAACTGATGGATTAGATGGTTTAGCAGGAGGATTATCTGCAATTGCTTTCTTAGCTTTTGGTTTAATTGCTATGGGTAGTTGGTGGATTGAAGGTAATAGCGATATGGGTATCTTTTGTTTTATACTAATGGGAAGTATTATGGGCTTTCTGGTATATAATTCAAATCCTGCTAAAGTATTTATGGGCGATACTGGTAGCTTAACACTTGGTGCTACAATGGCTACGATAGCTATCTTAACATCACATGAATTATCACTAGCGGTAATAGGAGGAGTATTTGTAATAGAAACATTAACTGTTATTATTCAGATATCTTCAGTTGTATTATTAAAAAGAAGAGTATTTTTAATGACTCCTATCCATCATCATTTTGAAAGATTAGGATGGAGAGAGAATGATATTGTTAAATTATTCTGGATAGTAGGTTTTATATTAAGTTTATGTGCTTTAATATATGGAGTATGGTTATAATAAGATTACTGTATTTGGTAATCTTTTTTGTGCCCCTTCATCCTAAGGTATTCCGGGGTATTTTTGAGTCTTAGTCTCAAAAATAGATTTATTTAATAAAAATAGCAATAGACTTATTGAAAATAAAAATAGTTTATGATAAAATTAATACATAAAGTATGAAAGGAGGCCCTACCTATGAAAGTATTAGATATAGTTAACAACAAGTTAATTTTCGGGGGGGGGGGTAATTTAAGTATAAATAATAATATTAATAAAGACTATGAAGTAACTAGTAGTAATACTAGTCTTTTATAGTCTTTTTACTATTGGAGGAATAATTATGAATAAATATAAATTATATATGATATTTGGAATAGTATTATTAGTATTATCTATTACTGGTAGTTTAGCTTATTATGTATGGAGTAGTAGTACTACTAGTATTGCAGGTAACTTATGTCTACCAGAGATATATTTTACTGGAGGAGCTACGATTAATGGTAAATTAAAACCAGTATCATCTAAAGAAGAAGGATTAATAAAAGAAATTGAAGTAAATTTACATAAGACATGTAATAATGATACAGCGGTTATGAACTTATATTTAAGTTTAGATCTTCTACCTACAGCATTACAAGAAAATACTTTTGTCTATGAATTATATAATGGTAATAATGAAAGAATATCGAGTGGTAACTTTAGTGATAAGAAACAAGGGGATACTATAACACTAGCTAGTAATGAAATAGTAACTAGTGATGTATCTATATATACTTTATATATTTATATAGATGGTAATAGAGATAATCCAATTACTATGAGTAATAATAATTTTAGATTTAATATCTATGGAGAAGGAACTGGAGCAATATATAAAGAGAATGTAATGCAAAACGAAACTACAACTCCATCTAGTTCATCATCAACATTTCTTAATACTGAAGTATTAAGAAATCAAATAGAATCTATAAAAATAGAAAAAAATAACATAGTACCAAGTGATGCAAAATATAGTAAAGATATATCATCAAAACAAGATGGTAGTGTAATGTTATGGTATACAGATAAAGATAATAATAGTTTATATGAAGTATCAATAGGTAGTGAGAATGGTTCTCTAGAAGCTAACACTAATGGTAGTGGTATGTTCTCTTACTTAGATAATGTAGATACTCTAGATCTAACTGGCTTAGATACTAGTAATATGACTAGTATGAGTATGATGTTTTATAAAAGTACTAGCCTTAAAAGTATTGATGTATCAGGATTCGATACATCAAAAGTAGTAAATATGAATGGAATGTTTTGGGAATGCTCTAATCTAACATCTATAGATGTATCTAATTTTAATACCAGTAAAGTAACAGATATGAATAATATGTTTGCTGAATGTTCTAATTTAATAACTTTAGATTTATCAAATTTTGATACATCTAATGTAATATATATGGGAAACCCATATTCATATAGTTATGGTGGTATGTTTAGAAATTGTAGTTCTTTAAAAGAACTAAATGTAAGTTCATTTGATACATCAAAAGTAAAACAAATGAGTAATATGTTTGATGGTTGCTCTAGTTTAACAACTTTAGATTTATCAAACTTTGACACTAGTAATGTAACGGCGATGGCATCAATGTTTGAAAAGTGCACTTCGCTTAAAAATTTAAATCTATTTAATTTTGATGTAAGTAGCGTAACCGATATGTCATTTATGTTTTGTAATTGCTCTAAATTATTAAATTTAGATCTTAGTAGTTTTAAAGAAAGCAAGGTAACTACTACAAGACAAATGTTTGGTGGATGTAAGTCTCTTGAAACTTTAAATATAAGTAATTTTGATACTAGTAATGTGACTAGTATGGTTCAAATGTTTAGAGGCTGTAGTTCGTTAACAACTTTGGATTTAAGTAATTTTAATACTAGTAAAGTAACTAATATGTATGGTGTGTTTTCTGGATGTAGTAATCTAAAAAGTATTAATTTAAGTAGTTTTGATACTTCAAATGTAATTAATATGAATAGCATGTTTTCTGATTGCAAATCTTTAACAAGTTTAGATTTAAGTAATTTTAACACAAGCAAAGTGACCAATATGAATAGTATGTTTTATGGGTGCAGTTCATTAATAAATTTAGACTTAAGTAATTTTAATACTAGCAAAGTAATCAATATGCCTGATATGTTTATTAGTTGTAAAGCACTAATTGTTTTAGATTTAAGTTCCTTTGATACATCAAATGTGGAAACAATGAATGGTATGTTTGCCTTGTGTAATAACATTAAAACTATATATGTATCAAATAAATGGAATACATCAAATGTTACTAATTCTAACAATATGTTTTTAAACAATGCTTCACTATCAGGAGCAGTTCCCTTTGACAGTACTAAGACAGATGTAAGTATGGCTAATTATACTAATGGATACTTAACATATAAAGCTAGTAGTAATTAGAATATTATTAGTTAGAAAGTATTTCACCCCGGATATAATATCTTATAATAGTTTAATTATAGACTAGAAATAGGCTATAATTAATATAAAAACTACATAACTTGTGTAAAGTTAGGTAGTTTTTTCTTTTAAAATAAAGAAATATATATTATAATATATGTAGAGGTGGTAGAAATGAAATTAAGTATTGGTGTAATATTTGGTGGTAATAGTCTAGAACATGAATTATCTATATTAACTGCTGTTCAAGCTATGGATAATATTGATAAAGAAAGATATGAGGTAGTTCCAATATATATTACTAAAGATTTAACTATTTATAGTGGTGGAATGCTTAGGTATATAGATAGTTATAAGGATTTTAGATTAATAGAAAGATATGCAGTAAAGGTTAATTTAGTTAATAAGAATGGTAAGTTTATATTACAAAGAGCTAAAGGATTAAAGAGAGATTATAAAGAAATATATCTTGCTTTTCCAATGGTACATGGTAAGAATACTGAAGATGGAGGTATAATTGGTTATCTAGAAACACTTGGTATACCATTTGTGGGTAGTGATATTTATGCTTCTAGTTTGTGTCAAGAGAAAGTATTTACTAAAGAATTATTAATGGCTAATGGACTTGCTGTTACTGATTATGTTCATTTTACTGATGATGATTATAATTTAGATAAAGAAGATATTTTTAAACAAATAGATAAATTAACATATCCATTAATTATAAAACCTGCTAGAGGTGGAAGCGGAATTGGTATTGAGATAGTTAATAGAAAAGAAGAATTGGAGTCTTCTATTGAGAAAGTTATGGAATGCGATACGCATGTTTTAGTAGAGGAATATATTAAAGATAGAAGAGAATTTAATGTGGCTATTCTTAAAAGTAAAGGTAAACTTATTGATTCATTAGTTGAAGAAATTGAAAAAGATGGATTTTGTAGTTACTATGATAAATATCATAAAGATGATGATAATGATGATACTTTTAAGAGAACATATCCTGCGGATATATCAAAGGCTTTAACGGAAGAAATATGTAAGACTGCTAAGAGGGCATACAGTTCTTTATCACTTGGTGGTGTTGCGAGAATTGATTATATTTATGATACTAAGAATAAAAAATTATATATTAATGAAATTAATACTATTCCTAATTTCTTTTCACATCATTTGTTTGAAGATAAAAATATTGATTATAGAGAATTACTTGGTATTATGATTAAAGAAGCAATAGATAAAATTCATAAAGAGGCTAAAATGATTCATTCTAATGATGATCAGTTATTTAAAAAAGTTACTAGTAAAGATGTAAGGAATATGAAATAATGTATGGTTATATTAATGGTAAGATAACTGATATTGAAGCTAGTTATGTTATACTTGAAAATAATGGTATTGGTTATTTAATTTATGTTCCTAATCCGTATGGTTTTATGATGGAGAGGGAATATACGATATATACTTATACTAAAGTAGCTGAAGATGAATATACTCTATATGGATTTAAAACTAAAGAAGAAAAAGAATTATTTTTAAAACTTATTTCTGTTAAGGGACTTGGTCCTAAGATGGCACTTCCAATGCTTGCTACTGGATCTATTAGTATGATTGAAGAGGCTATTGAAACAGAAAATATTAATTATTTAAAGAAATTTCCTAAAATTGGTGATAAGGTAGCTAGACAATTAGTACTTGATTTAAAAGGTAAATTAAATGTTATTAATACGGGATTATTTAAGAGAGAAGATCATTCTAGTGAATTATTTGATGCATTAGTGGGACTTGGATATAAACAAATAGATGTTAAAAAGATTGTTAGTAAGGTTGATCCTACTCTTGACTTAGAAAATCAAATTAAAGAAGCACTTAAGTTATTACTTAAATAGCTTCTTTTTTTGTTTACACTTTGTTAATTATGGTAAAAGTGTAAAGTGTTTACGCTATAAAATACTAAGAATATTGCAAATGTAAATTGACAACTATAATATTCTAGGTTAAAATAGATATTGATTATTAAGGAGTATTATGAAGAAAGTTACAGTATTTATTTTAACATTTATTTTATTTATACCAATAGTTAATGGTAAGAATATTAATGACTTATATGGTGAGTTAAATGCATTAGAGAATCAAAAGAATTTATATTCTTATCTAAATAGTGAAGATATTAAGTCTTTATCTAATAATGGACTAGATATACAGATAATTATTGATTCTTTAAATGATGAAATTAATGAACTTGATAAAGAAATTACTAGTAAGGAAGAATTTATTAATTCTTTAAAAGAAGAAATTGATAATGTTATGGTTTATAATCAAGTTAGTCAAGGAGAAAATATATATTTAGAATATATATTTGCTGCTGAAACATATTCAGATATGGTATATAGATATATGATAGCAGAACAAATTAGTAATTATAATAATACTGTGATAGAAGAGATGAACAAAGAGATAGAAGAATTAAATAAGAAAAAAGAAGAATTAAATGAAAAGATTAATAAACTTGATAAAGAGAGAAGTAAGTACCGGGAATTGGAAGTTATTCTTAAGAGTGTTAGTTATTTAGATGGTGATAGTATTAATAGTAGCATTGATGATGATATTACTAGTATTAAAAAGGAAATTGCTTTATATGAAAGTATAGGTTGTTCTAGATACATGGATATATCGGCATGTTTAAATATTAGAGATGGAGGTAATTTTATATTTCCTTTGGATAAGGGATGCGTAAGTCAAGATTATTTATCTAATCATAAAGGTATAGATTTAGCCTGCAACGGGGAGGGGACTAATGTATATAGTTCCGCTAAAGGGGTAGTTAGTTCTATTACTTATAAAGCAACTTATGGTGGAAATATAGTTTACATTTATCATATTATTGGTGGCAAACAGTATACTACTATCTATGGACACTTACTTGAGGTTAAAGTAAATGTTGGTGATGTAGTTGATACTGATACAGTAATAGGTTTAGTAGGAGGAGAATCTACAGCTTATATTAATGGCGGTTATGACAAAGGGACAAAAGGGGCACATCTTCATTATGTAGTAGTAGAGGGCTTTCATGTTAATGATTTTAGTAGCTATACATTAAATCCTAGATATTTTAATACTTATCCAGGTATATTAAATGGTTATTTTAGAAGAAAAAAGGCTTGACAAAATAAGAAAATGAGTATATTATATACGACTAACAAGGGACGAATATGATATACTCTTTTGTTATGGGTTTTTGGTTAAAATAATTCTAGAACATTTTTTAGTCAGAGATAATAATGAAAGAAGTTAATTATATTTAGATAATTAGTCTTTTGAAATATTTGATGGAGGGTGTTTTGGAATGAAAAAAACAAAATTATTTTTATTTGCTTTAATATCTCTATGTTTTTGTATTACTGGTGTTAAAGCAGAAGGAGTAACTGCTAAAATAGGGGATAATGAATATAATACATTAGATGCCGCTATTGAAGAGGCTAAAGATGGTGATGTCATTGAACTTATTAATGATGGAACAGTTACTAAAGCTTTTAATAAGTCATTGACTTTTAAAGGTAAATATACTATTACATTTGATGGTATGCTTGATAATACAGGTGAAGCACAATGGAGTTATAAAGGTAATATGACTTTTGATGGAACTAATTTCATCTGGGATGCTACTGATTGGAATAATACTAATGGTAGATGGGTAATGCTTGTTTTAACTGGAAGGCTAAAACTAGATAATGGTGCTATTGGTACATTTAAGTTTGATTCTTTAAATGGAGTTAAATGTGCTATCTATAGTAATGGAGGAGCTTCTATTGAAATTGATAATGCTTCTACTTTAAATATACTAGGAACTAATACAAAAGGAATAAATGGACAAGCTATTCAACTTGATAGTACTGCTGGTACTGGTATATTTGTAAAAAATGATTCTACTTTATTTATTGATGGTACTAATAGAGGTTATGTTAATAGTCCAGAGATATATGTAGAAAATTCTAAATTTATAGTACAAAATTGTACTAGTAATGCTTCAAATGGTGGAGTGTTTACCGCTATTAATTCAGAAATAAAATTCTTAAATAATAATGGTCATGGATTATCTGCTGCTACACTTACTGCAGTTAATTCTAATATTACTACTAATGGTAATGCGTTTTATGGAATAACTGTAATATCAGGGCTTAGTGCTGATAAGACAACAGAAATAATTTCTAATGAGAATGGTTATGGTTTTACAGGAGGAGCTATTAGAATATATCTTTCTAAAGCTATTGCTAAATTTGAGGCTGGTTCTGTAATTACTATGAATAAAAATTATAGAAATGCTTTAGAAAATTATGGTGTTACTACTTTTGAAGATGGAAGTATACTTACTATTACTGAAAATAATGAAACAGATAATGGTGCAGGAATATTTAATAAAGGTACTTTAACATTACCAATAAATGCTAATATTACATTAAATAAAGCAAATCAACTAGGTGGCGGTGTTTATAATGTTGGTACAATGATCATATCAAAAGATACAGATTTATATAATAATCATGCTGGAGTAGCAGGTGATGATATCTATAATATTGGTACTATTACTTTTAGTAGTGTAGGAGAAGATTGGATTCTTGATGATTGTGAACATAGAATAAATGGTTGGTACGATGATGCTGAAAATAGTAGATGGGAAGCACATGATAAAGAGAATCTTCATATTGATTTAATTGAAGGTGGAGAATATACTTCAGTTACTGAAGATGGAGAAATAGCTGGCGCTTTAGCTATTAAGGCTGCTCATGATAATATTGGTAAAGTAGTTATTAACTATTTAGATAGTGATAGTAATAAATTAACTGAAGAAGTTACTACTACTGGTGAAGTAGGTAGTGAATATACTACTGTTAAGAAAGAATTTGATGGTTATACATTTATTATGGTAGAAGGACCTACTAGTGGAGAATATATTGATGGTACAATATATGTTACTTACTATTATGATAAGAATACTGGCACTGGTGATATAATGCCTCCTCAAACTGGATTTGAGCCTAGTACTATTAATAATAATAGAGTAGAAGTTATTACTCTATATAAAAAAGAAGATTAAAAAATGTCAGAATTAACTGACATTTTTTTAGAATTTTCTATATAAACCAATTGCTTTACCTAAGATAGAAATATCTTTTAATATTATAGGTAGCATGTAATCGTTTTCGGGTTGTAATCTTATATAATCATTTTCTCTAAAGAATCTTTTAATAGTAACTTGGTTTTCTTCATCCATGGCTACTACTATATCACCATTTTTAGCTGTTTTACATCTTTCTACGATTACAATATCTTTATCTAAGATACCAGCATTAATCATAGAATCTCCTTCTACTTTGATTGTAAATACTTCTTTTCTTTTAGGAAGTAGGTATGCTGGCAGAGTAATAACTTCGTTAGGTACTTCAATTGCTTCAATTGGATTACCTGCGGTTACCTTTCCTAATAATGGAACAGTTACAACATCATCACTTTTAGTTTCAAATTCATTTGGTACTTGAAGTTCAAGTAAATGATTACTTGTTTTACCTCTTTTTAAGTATCCTTTTTCGATTAGTTTTTTTACATGTACATGAGCAGTAGCAGGAGAACTTAAATTAAAATTAGCAGATATCTCTCTAATTGATGGGGGATATTTTTTTTGTGCTGAATATTTTTTTATGTATTCTAATATTTCTTTTTGTCTTTTAGTTAATCTTCCTTCTTTAGTCATAATATGCTCCTTTCATTTATAATATTAACACATAAAGTGTAAAATGTCAAACAATTATTCGTTAAAACAGTGATTTTATATTGACACGAACATAAGTATGTGATAGTATTAAGATGTAAGGAGAAGTGATAGATATGGAATTTGTTAAAAATAATAAAGGGGTAATTATATTTTATCTTCTACTAATTGTTATTAGTTTAGTAGTAGTTAATAATACTAAGAATAATCTTAGTATAGAAAATGATTATGTCTATCTCGAAAGATAGATTCTTTTTTTATATATAAATATAAAAAAGTGAATACCTTATCAGTACTCACTTTTTTTAATTTAAATGTTCATTGTATTTTAATGTAAGTTGTTTTATTTTACAATTTTTTGCCTTAGCAATTTTTTCATGTATTTCATCTATAGACTGTTCTTTTAATATTTCTCTTATATCAACATTATTACAAGAAAGTAAATTATCATTTAGAACATATCCTTGGGTAATAATACTACCATCATTAAATAAGCTACATGCATCATGGTTTTCATAATATTCATCATAGTAATATGGATCTCTATGATATATTCTTTTCGGATATATTTTAAGTCTACAATCATTAATATCTATAAGTTTATAATGTATATCTGATATTTTATCACAACTAATATTTTGCATTTTATCAATTATACTTATTTTTAGTATAGTTTTAGAATCAATTAAAAATAAAAGTTCTTCTACCATTGGATCATCAATCCATTTTCCAACTATGTATTCATTATCTGCAAATAATGAAAATAAATCTGTTTTAATTTTTCTATAACATTCTGCTTCTTGATAATGTTTTTCAGCATAATTCATACCATAATAATGTTGTTTTGCTTTTAGAAGTAAAATATTATATGCATTATATGTAGACAATAATTTGTAAATTTCTTTAACAGTTTTAGCAGTATCAATATTTTGTAAAATTTCTAATTGCTGATTAGATAATAAATCTTTCATCTTTTCCTCCTATATATATATCTTATCATATAAAAAATGTGAATACAAGATATTTTATTTACATTTTGTTTTAATTATATTATAATTATAGGTAGGAAGAAGGTAATATGATGAAAGATAAAGTAATGAGTGAAAAGGCTGCTAAGGTATTGGTAGTAGTAAGTGCAATATTTCTTTTACTTGTTGGTTTTGGCTTGTATAAATTATTTGAATATCAAGGTATTAATAAAGATACTACTAGCAGAAAGATAGTTAATTATGATATAAAAGATTATGTGGAAACAGTACCGGTTGTGTTTAATGGTTATAGCAATGTATATAGTAAGATTAATGTATCTAGAGTTAATTTAAAAGATTTAGATAATAATGTTATTAAAAGCTTTATGGATGAGGAAGATAAATTAATAGATCGGAAGAGCGTCGTGTAGGGAA
>ENA-OVGC01002928-OVGC01002928.1-human-gut-metagenome-genome-assembly--contig:-NODE-2928-length-10844-cov-3.744925_pt1 | contig 10844 bp, 6 predicted proteins | sample MGYA00237768_ERZ505415 | MGnify/ENA primary metagenome ERZ505415 (study PRJEB26158, sample SAMN06016382) | human gut metagenome | biome: human gut; feature: ankylosing spondylitis patient; material...
TGGCGGGCCGCCGGTTCTCCCGCCCCCAAGGGCACGGCTAAGGTTCCCGCCGACGTGCTCCCCGGCAGCTACTGCTATGACGCGGTGGCATGGGCCATTGAAAACGGCGTGACCAACGGCTTTGCCGACGGCAGCTTCGGCGTCAACAGCACCTGCACTCGCGGCCAGAGCGTGACGTTCCTGTACCGCGCACTGGGCACCGACCCCACCACGGTGAACGGCTTCACCGACGTGGCAGCCGGCGACTTCTATGCAGAGGCTGTGGCCTGGGCCGTGGAGAACGGCGTGACCAACGGCACAACGGACTCCACGTTCAGCCCCAGCAACGGCTGTACCCGCGCTCAGATCGTGACCTTCCTCTATCGCGCCAAGAACTGACTCTCCGCACAGGCAGCGGGAGACCTTACACGAGGTCTCCCGCTGTTTTTCTGCTTTTTCGGACAGCTTATAGGAAATTTCCTGTATTTACCCGGTAGGGTACTTGCATATTCCGGGCGGGGGGAGTATGCTATAGATATCTATCGGCCCTGCAGCGGTAGCGGGGCACATATTTTATACTAACGGGAGGATGTAGTATGAAACGCAAATTTCTATCAATTTTGCTGACGCTGGCAATGGCCTTGACGCTGCTGCCTGTTTCGGCAATGGCGGAAGGAGAGAATTATGATTGTAAAGGAGGCCCTGACTGTCATCATAAGGTAGCCAAGATAGATGATAGCCCCTTTTCTAATGAAGAAGTAGCACATTTTGATACGTTGACGGATGCTATCCGGCTTGGGCAGATGGAAACCCCTCCCACGTTTAAACTGTTGGATGATCTGACAGAAGATGTGGTGGTTCCCGCTCATAAAGACATTTATCTGGATCTGAACGGCCACAAACTTACCAATGCCAGCGGCCACACCATTACGGTTGAAAATGGCGGCGAGTTGAATATCAGCGACAGTGTTGGCACTGGTGTTGTGGACAACACCAGCCACGGAAAGGCTGCTATCTACAACGAGGGCGAGGTAACGCTCAACGGCGGCACCTTTGAGCGTTCTGCGGAAGTGGGTACTGCATCTCCTGACTCCGCAAATGGTAACTCTTGGTACACCGTGAAAAACTTTGGCACCATGGAGATCAACAGCGGCGTTACTATCAAAAATAAGGGTAGTTTCTCCAGCACCATTGCCAACGGCTGGCAAAATGCTGCTACGGCTGGAGAGGGAAATGAACCTGCCCATAGCGCCGATGCGGTTCTGACTATCAACGGTGGCAATATCAGTGGCGGCAAGATTACTGTCAAAAATGATGACTGTGGTAAATTAACCATTAACAATGGTACTTTCACTCAGAGTGAGAGCAATCTTTACTGTGTCTATAATGCCAATGTTGCGGAAATCACAGGTGGTACGATTAAAGGTTATGTTGGCAATATTGAGAGTAATTCTAGCGAATACAATAAAGGCGAATTTACTATCACTGGCGGTACCTTTAATACTGATGTGTCCGAGTTTGTCGCGGATGGCTATATCCTGAACAATGGCACTGTGGAGAAATTGGGCGAGACCAACTCCGTGGCCAAGGTCGGCGATACCTATTATAAGACCCTCGCCGAGGCTGTCGCAGCGGCTAAGGATGGCGGTACGATTGATTTATTAAGTAATGTTTCGGAGCGTCTGTGGATAAAAAACAATGAAGATGTAACTATCAATCTGAACGGCCATACGATTTCGTCGGAGAAACAGACTGCTAACGTGCGACATGGTAAACTGACGGTTAATGGTCCTGGTACTATTAAGGAAGATACGCCTTATTTTGGTGCACTTTTAATTAAGGGTTCTACAAATCAGAGCGATACTGATTATGCTGTTGCAACTATTAACAAGAATGTAACGTTGGAAGGTTGGGCACCTGTCTTTATCGATCAGTTCGATGATCAAAAGAATGCAGGTAAGGCATATGGTATCACGGTAAATCTAAATGGTGCTGTATTAAATGGTAAGAAAGATAGCACTGGCGATTTGGGTTCTGGCATTTATGTTAATGGTAATATTAAAGATGCTACGAATGCACCGGTAATCAATTTGGATTCTACTACGGTTACTTCGGAAGGCCAGGGCATGTATCTGGCTGGTTATGCAACTACTACTGTTAATGGTGGCAGTGTTAGTGGCAGCGAGACAGGTATTGAAATTCGTGCAGGTAAGCTGACAGTAAATGGCGCAACTGTAACTGGCAATGGAATTCCGACCAGTGTAACACCGAATGGTAATGGTTCTACTTCGGTTGGTGCAGGCATTGCAGTTGCACAGCACACAACCAAGCTGCCTATTGAAGTCACCATCAACAGCGGCGCGATTTCCGGTTATACTGCATTCTATGAGAGCAACCCGCAGAACAACGCCGCAGGAGACCTTGCTAAGATCAATATCGCTGTAAAGGGCGGCGAGTTCAAGGCTATCAATGGCGGTACGAATGCTGTTTACAGTCAGAATAAGACCGGCTTTATCACCGGCGGTACATTCACTGGTGAAACTGCTGAGGAATATCTCGATGAAGGCTGCAAGTTGGAGAACGGCAAGGTTGTTCCCGCTGATGACTCCGTAGCAAAGATCGGCAATAAGGGTTACAAGACCCTCGCCGGTGCCCTGAACGCAGTCAAGGACGGCGAGACCATCACGCTGCTGAAGGATACCGAACTGAAAGATGCACAGTATACCATCGATAAATCTGTGACCATCAATGGTTCCGGAAAGATTTCCTGCACAGTAAAATCGGGTGAAGCAACACGTGCGTTTGTTGTTGAAAACAACGGCAGCTTGACCCTGGATGGCGTGGAATTGGATATTCAGGGTACAAAGAATTCTGATACTAAAAAGAACAATGATGGCACAGGCATTGATGTGCAGTATGGCGGCAGCCTGATCCTGAAGAATCAGGCGGTTCTGAAGCTGCATGATCTTGAGCGCGGAACTGTTTTCAGCGAACCGGAAGGAACTACGGCGAAACCCGGTCAGGTTGTTATCAACAACAGTACATTTAACAGTACCGATATTGACGGCAACGCGTCCAATGGCGGTGACTGGAAGGTTACCAATGGATCTACTGTCAATATCGATAATTGCGGTTCTTATGGATTGAGTGTGGACTCCTTGACGACTGAGCAGTCCACGGTGAACGTCAGCGGGACAGGTTATTCCGCAATTTATGGAAAGAATCTGCAATTTAAGAATGGCAGCAACGTGCTGATCAGTGGTGCTGGCACTAAACTTCCTCTCCAGAGTCAATGGAGCGATGCAAGATCGCCGATTCAAACCGATAAAAATGGTGGCACTATCGTTGTCGATTCCGGCGCAGTTGTGACCGTTCAGAATTGTGAGAACAAAGAGGGGAAGGCCAACAACACCATTTATCTGCCGAAGAACACAACCTACACGAATAACGGCACCGTGAACGCCACGATCATAACTGATACTGCGCCTGAGGGCTCTTGTGTGGTGACTCTGGTAAGCGACGGCAAGACTATCGGCGTACAGACTGTCTCGAAAGACTTCAAGTTTGCTCTGCCTGAGGCTCCCGCAAAGAACAACTACACTTTCAAGGGCTGGTCTGACGGTTCCGCAACTTACAAAGTAGGCGATGAGGTCGTTATTACCAAGGACACCACCTTTACCGCTCTGTGGAGCTATAACGGCTCTTCTTCCGGCGGTGGTTCCAGCTCTTCCTCCAGACGCTATGACGTCTCCGCGCCCTCTGTCAAGCACGGCGATGTGACCGTCAGCCCCAAGAACGCCTCCAAGGGCGATACCGTGACCATCACCGTCAAGCCCGACAGCGGCTATGAGCTGGACACCCTGACCGTGAAGGACGCCAGCGGCAGCAAGATCAAGGTGAAGGACAAGGGCGACGGCAAGTTTACCTTTACCATGCCCGCCTCCAAGGTGACGGTTTCTGCGGAATTTGCTGAGATCGAGACGCTGGACTTCGCGGACGTTTCCACCGACGCCTACTACTATGAGGCCGTGAAGTGGGCCGCCAAGAAGGGCATCACCGGCGGTACCGGCGACGGCACCTTCAACCCCAACGGCTCCTGCACCCGCGCCCACATCGTCACCTTCCTGTGGCGCGCCGCCGGCTCTCCCGAGCCTAAGAGCACGGTGAGCTTCGCGGATGTCCCCGCAGGCAGCTACTACGCCAAGGCTGTGGCCTGGGCTGTGGAGAACGGCATCACGCTGGGTACCGGCGATGGCACCTTCAGCCCCAACGCCACCTGCACCCGCGCTCAGAGCGTGACGTTCCTGTATCGCGCACTGGGCACCGCGCCCACCACGGTGAACGGCTTCACCGACGTGACGGCTGATGCTTTCTATGCTGACGCAGTGGCCTGGGCCGTGGAGAGCGGCGTGACCAACGGTACGTCCGCTTCCACCTTCAGCCCCAACAACGGCTGCACCCGCGCCCAGATCGTGACCTTCCTGTATCGCACCATGAAGTAACTTCATACGCAAGCAGCGGGAGACCTTACACGAGGTCTCCCGCTGTTTTTTTCTGCCCGGCCGGGGGCGGTTTACAGGGACCGACTCATCCGACTTTTGCAAAATGCGCCTAAGCGCCTCATAATCCACCGTCTGGCAAGATCAAAGTAACCGTCAAAGCTAACGGCGTATAGACTCCTATGGGATAATAGTGGTGGGACGTTTCGCAACGTTCCACCACTATTAACGTCAGGGTGGATACGCCATGACATCCATAGAGTTGAAGCATCAGGCACGGCTGCAGGAATGGGCGGGAGCCATTCGGGATTGCAGAAGCAGCGGATTGTCAGTCAGGCAGTGGTGCAGGGAGAGAGGAACCACACCAACTACATACTATCGCTGGGAACGTGAGCTATTGTCTGTTGCCAGTACAGCGAAGGCACTGTCTGAAACGTCTGCGGTTGCATTTGCAGAATTACCAGTACCGAAACAGGTGTGCTGCAACACAACGGAACGTTCCGCTACGCTGCGCATCGGCAAAGAACGATTACCTACTGTCAAGAGATGGTAGGTAAAAGACGTTCAATGCGGAAATGAAGAAACCGGAATTGGCCTTCAAGTGTTTTATCCGCTTTTTGCTGGCGCGGGCGGCGATGACCTGGGGCGTGGAACTGATGGCAGGAGCCTTTCGAGTATATCAATTCTATCGACAAGGGCGTATGGGGCGTGTTATAATCATGAAAAACGCGGCGAAGGGAGGCGGCGGAGGGGATGACAGACGAAGCATTATACCGCCGTTACCTCGGCGGAGATGAGGATGCCTTGGGCGCGCTTATGGAGCGTTACGGCACCAAGCTGACCCTCTATCTGGACGGCTATCTCTGCGACCTTCACGAGGCGGAGGACCTGATGATCGAGGCCTTTGCCTATCTCATCGCCAAAAGACCGGCCATCCGGGACGGCGGCTTTCGCGCCTACCTCTACCAGTCAGCGCGGCATATGGCCCTGCGGCTGCTGCACAAAAAGCGGGCGAGAAACTGCTTCTCGCTGGACGCGCTGACGGAGGAACCGGAGGCCCGGGAGCTGGTGGAGGAAACCGTGCAGTCGGCGGAGCGGGCGCGGCTCCTGCGGACCTGCATGGCAGAGCTGCACGAGGACTATCGGGAGGCGCTGTTCCTTGTCTATTTTGAGGGACTGAGCCACGCGGAGACCGCCGCCGTCATGGGCAAGCGGGAAAAGCAGGTGGCGGACCTCATTTACCGTGGAAAAAACGCGCTGCGAAAGCGGCTGGAACAGGAGGGGATCACGGATGCGTACAACGGCTGAACGACTGGCCGCAGTCAAACAGCGGGCAAGGGAACTGGAACGGCAGCGGCAGCGCCGCCGTGCCCGTGGGATCCTCTGCGCCGGTACGGCGGCCTGTTTCGTCGTGATCGTTTCCCTCGCGCTAGTCATGCCCGGCATCACAGAGGGATTTTCCGACACGGCGCTGGGCGGCGGCATGGCCGCCAGCATTTTCAGCGGCCGGAGCCTGGGCTATCTCGTGGTGGGCCTGCTGGCCTTCGCGTTAGGCGTGTGCGTGACGGTGCTGTGCGTCCGACTGCGCGGGCATGAGGGGGACTCGGCGGACGAGGAGCGGTACGATGATTGAGTTTTGGGACTATCTCTCGCAGTTTCTCGCCGTGACGGCGGGCTTCTGCGCCGCTTTGCGGGCGTATCTCAAGAGCCGCAGACAGCCGTGGTTTCTGCTGACCTGCTTTTACGGAACCTTCGCCCTGGGTACCCTCTACTGGACGCTGCACCTGCTGCTGCGTCAGGAGACCCCGCAGGTTTTTTACGTCTCCGACCTTGCGTGGCTGGCAAGCTATGTCTTTTTGCTCGCCCTGACGTTGACGCTGGCGGACGCGGGGGAGCGGCGGTGCCGGACGGGGCTGTGCTGGCTGGCGCCGGTGTTCTGCCTGCCACAGTTTGGGCTGTATGTCACCTACGGCGATCTGCTTTTCAACGTCCTCATGTGCGGCTTGACGATGATGCTGGCGTGGTGCGCGGTGCGGGGCCTCGTCTGGGCGAAACGGACGGAAAACGGGCGGCTGCGCCGGTTTCACGGAACGGTACTGGCCTTCATCGCGCTGGAGTACGCCCTGTGGACGGCCTCCTGCTTCTGGGTGAGCGACACCCTGACGAATCCCTATTTCTGGTTCGATTTCCTGCTGACCCTCGTTTTGCTTTTGTTTCTGCCCGCGGTGCGAAAGGCGGTGGAGGCGTGACCTATATGGAAAATGTATTCGTCTGCATGGCGGCCCCGCTGGTGGTGGCGCTGCTGTCCCTAAAACGGGGACAGCGCGCCGCGCTGGTGTTCTGCCTTGCGGGGATGGGGGCCTGTCTGCTCTCCGCCTATCTCAACACCTTTTTCGCCCGGCTGTATCAGGCGGATGCCGTCAATGCCGCCACCCAGATTGCGCCTGTGGTGGAGGAGATCATGAAGCTGCTGCCGCTGCTGTTCTTTCTGGCTGTGTTTGAGCCGACGTTTGCCCGCTTCCGGCTGGCCGCCGTCATCGTGGCCGCCAGCTTTGCCACCTTTGAAAACATCTGTTTCCTCACGCAGAACGGCGCGGACCAGATCCTCTTTCTGCTGATCCGGGGCTTTGGCACCGGCGCGATGCATGTGGTCTGCGGGAATGTGTACGGCGGCGCGCTGCGCCCTGTGTGGGACAGCCGCCCCCTGCGGGCGGCCTGCCTGTTCGCGCTTTTGTGCGTGGCCATCATTTACCACGCCATCTACAACCTTCTGGTCAGCGCCGGGGGGACGCCTCAGCTCATCGCCTACTTTGTCCCGCTGCCCACGGCGCTGTGCTTCCGGCTGCTGGCGCGGAAGGCCGAGGCGTAAATACAGTCTCATCAGATCGTCCGACAGGACGGTCTGATTTTTTTTGAAATTTTTTCAATTTTTGGTGCGTAGTTTTCTCCGTTTTTGTCCCTATGGTAATGTAAGGACTTTTTTTCGGGAAGGAGGAAGGGGCATGTATGACACCACGGAGCGCGTCCGGCGTGTGAAGCAGACGGCCCTGCGGCTGATCCAAAAGCGGGAGCGGGCGGCCCTGCGGCGGCTGGGAACGCTGTGCACCGTGCTGGCTCTGGGCCTGACCGGCGCGCTGGCTCATTTCATTGATGGGGCACCCGGCGCCGCCGTCCAGGGGGCCTACGGCGCGACGCTGCTGGCGGACAGCGCAGGCGGCTATGTGCTGGTGGGCGTTGCGGCGTTCGCAGCGGCCGTTGTGCTGACGGTCGTTTGTATGCGGCTGCATGAACGGGAAAAGCAAAAAAGAAAACACGAGGAGGACGCAACATGAAAAAATTTCTATCCCTGCTTTTGAGCCTTTGCCTGCTGCTGGGCGCGCTGCCCATGCAGGTGCTGGCTTTGCCGGGGAACATTTTTCCGTCTGAAGGGGCGGTAAAAACCGTCACACTGGATGACGGCTCGCTTTCCCTGCAAAACGAGTACATATATATGACGTTTCGCAAATTATGGGGTACTTATGCCTATCTCACAGTTGCGCCCGCAGCAAAGCCCGATGAGGAAGGCGTGTTAATCGGGCAGACGCCGCGCTGCACCTTTATCACCTATGACCAAAGCGGGGAAAAGAAAGAGGGCGTGGTGACTGAGCCGATAAAAGCGGAATTTGTGACCAAAACGCCCAACGGCAGCGCGAATGCCATCAAGGTGGAGTATTCGCTGCTGACCGCCCTCAGCCTGATCAAGGCAAAGGCAACGGTCTACTATGAGCTTGTCCGGCTCCAGGAAAACGGGGCATCGTCCAACGACACATGGGGTGTGCTGGCGTCGGTCGGTACGATTTACATCGACAAAGACAGTATGCCACAAGATTGGAATCGTGACTACGGTTTTCAATGGGGGTATTCGTTCAACTGCTTTACCGCCACGGGACATACTTCCACGCTGGAAAAGTCGGGCGGTCCTGCCATTAAAATGAGCCGTATCACCGTGCCGGAGGGGGAGAACCCGCAAATTACCACCGAAAACTCGGTATTCACCGCGCCCGTGGAAGATCTGCGCACCAAAACCGTTCCCAAAGGGTATTCCAGCTGGGGCGATAAGGACGGCATTTACATCACCGAAGTCTATACGGATGGCTACCCTTGGGCAAATCCCTTTGTGGGACTGTCAGATTACTATGAACAAGAGATCACCTCCGTCAGCGGCAAGCCGATTCGCGTTGCCTTGGCGCAGACCGTCAGTGTAACACCGGGCGATAAGCCGCTGGATACCTGGGTGCAGTGTGACAGCGCTGCCTATGCCACACAGGGAGAAGACGGCAGTTCGGAACAGGAAGAAGGCAGCGGTTCGGAATATTACTCCCACTTCCTTTGGGGCTTTCATGATCTGATCAAGGCGGGCGCGGAGAATGTCCCCTCCCGGCCGGATGCGGTGGATGCTGCCATCAACGCCAAACGGCTTGCCGCGTTCGCCGTAAACGGCGGCGTGACGGTGGAGTATGTGGCGGACGATGCCGCGCTGCAAGCACTGAAAAAGCGGTACGGAGAACCCGTTGCACTTATCAGCGGCGACTATGAGAGCAAAAACGGCACGGAATTCACCTTTACCGGCGGCGCGGCGATGCTCTCGCCCTCCGTCACCGCAACATGGAATAAGAGCAGCGGAAAGCTGGTCATCAAAAAGGACGGCACGATCGAACACAGCGGCGTAAGCCTGAACGCGCCGAGCTTCAAGTTCTATCAGCCGAAAAACGGCGCGGAAAATGACCTGCAAATTTCGCTTACAAAGGACGGCTTTGCGTTCCAAATTGAACCCGACAAGAACGACGCCATCGTCTTTGTGGACATTCCCTATGCCGCGATCAAGTTGGAAAACGCAAAAGCCGACGCGGCGGGGAACCTTGTGTTCAGCGGCAACATCGGTTTCCGAACCATCTTCAATGGTGCCGAGTTCTCGATGGAAAAGCTGGGCTACGGCTTGAATGCCAAAAACAACGAGTTCAAGGTCAACGGCGTAAAGGCCACAGGCAGCTTTGACACCGCAAAGCTGATGGCGCTGGAGCTTGCCAGCATCAGCGGCGAGGTCAACACCTTCAAGGGTGAGGAAAGCTATGCCTTTGAGTTGGAGCTGAACGCCTTCGACCTGTTTGAAACGGAAGCATCTTTGGCGCTGGTACGCAGCAAAAAGGACGGCTCGCTCATTCCCGATGATCTGTGGTTCTATGTCAAGTCCAGCCCCGGCATCCCCCTTGTGCCGCCCGTTCCTGTCGGGCAGCTTAACGGCGGCGGCGCGGGGTTTAAGGATCTGGCAAAAACCGTGAACGGCGACTACTTCGCCATCCCGCCCATCAAGCTGCGGGGTGCGCTGACAGGTACCTATATGCATCTGATTGAGGGTACAGGCAATGTCGTTCTGGGACCCAGTGAAATTTCCCTCAAGGCAACGGATGTCGGCATCGTCGGGCTGGGAAAGAACGCGCAGATCATCGACAGCTTCGGCTATTCTCTGCAGCTCAACGGGCAGGAGCGTACTTATAATGGAGTTACCTACAAGGGCATCTACTTCGGCGGTTCGGAGGAACTTGCCCTCAATCTGCCAAGCAATACGCTGGACATCTTTGCTATAAACAACGCAATCAAGCTGGGCGCGTTCGGCGGCGCAGACCAAAACAAGGACACCGTGTATCTCGGCATCGGCGCCAACGGTATTGTCAAGGGCAGACTGCAGATTCCGAGCAGCCTTGGCATCCCGTTTCTCAGCGGTATTAAACTTTCCAGCACGGACATCGATCTGATCGTGGGCGGGCAGACAACCTTCCCCGTCAAAAACGCAACCGTCAGCGAGAGCATGGAGCAGGCGTTTAAGAATGTAGATGTCTACCTCGGCGCGATGGCGGGCGTAGACATAAAAATTATTGACGCCCGCGTGTGGGTGCTTGTGCCGCACATTGTGCAGACCAATTTCCGCATGGGCGGCGGCTGGGACATCGAAACCAAGTGGCTCGGCAAGCTGCCCGAATGGGACTGGTCGTCCAAGGGCGTTGAGCCGCTGGTGCAGGGCGTATCGCTGGAAAACAGCGGGGAAGAGCCTGCCATGCTGATGGAGCTGGAAACAGCGCCGCCTGCAAACGGCGGCAGTACGGCAAACATCACGGTTTCTGCCGATTCGGGCGAAACGCCGTACATCGTGCTGGCGTTTGACAACAGTGTTGCCGACGCGGAAATCCAAAGCAATTTGACAGTTGCCAAGGATGGCTCGCCCATGTCCATCAACTGGATTGCCAACGACGGCGATATTGACCCCAATGCGGACATCAATGCGACCATTCTGGCGGACATGAAAAAGTCGGCAGATGACGGCAAGCAATA
>ENA-OVGC01002938-OVGC01002938.1-human-gut-metagenome-genome-assembly--contig:-NODE-2938-length-10812-cov-5.884633_pt1 | contig 10812 bp, 9 predicted proteins | sample MGYA00237768_ERZ505415 | MGnify/ENA primary metagenome ERZ505415 (study PRJEB26158, sample SAMN06016382) | human gut metagenome | biome: human gut; feature: ankylosing spondylitis patient; material...
CGTGTGCTCTTCCGATCTGTGAATCCTTAGATGCTGTAACTGATTCCGGAAATAACCTTGGATTTGGATTTCATCAAAAAGGAGAAAAAATGTATCTGATTTCGGCTTATTTTGATGAAAATACAACAAGGCAGTTACAGCGGTTTATTGATGCAGTTGCACAAAATACGGGAAATACTTATATGATTGACAATAATGTGCCACCGCATCTTACAATATCAAGTTTTGAGACAAGAAATCCACAAAATCTCTGCGATGATTTTGTGAAGCTGTCGGAATTGGAATCCCATGATATAAATATATTTTCTGTAGGCGAATTTTTGCCATATGTTATTTATGTGACGCCCGTATTGGATTTGCATTTGCAGCAAACAGCAGAAAAGGTTTATAATATTTTAGCAGTGCGTGAGGATGTGACAATTAACCGTTGTTATAAACCGTATAGTTGGTTTCCGCATATTACATTGGGAAAGAAACTTGAAAAAGAGCAAATGATTGCGGCTGTAAGAGCAATGCAGACACATTTTATACCGCTTAAAGGTAAAATTGTGAGATTGGGGCTTGCACAGACGAATCCACACAGAGATATTTGCACGGTTAATTTGAAGTGATTGATTGTTGAGAGATATGATGATATATGAAGTGATTGATTGCTGAAATATATAAAAATATTTAATGGAGACAATATTATGAAATTTACGATAGATACACACACACATACGTTAGTCAGTGGACATGCGTATAACACAATAGATGAGATGGCGGCATTTGCTGCCGAAAAAGGCGTTACACATCTTGCTATAACAGATCATGCACCAAAGATGCCAGGAAGTACAGGTGTTTTTTATTTTTCAAACTAGAGCGTTATGTGTTGTTACTCTAGCAATAACCTCCTTATTTTCAGATTTCGCCCATTCTTAGATTTGTACTTTTACTCAAATATTATTAATGAATTTCTTTGAAAAAGTCTTCAAAAAATTCATTAATTTGGTAGGCCTTAATATCGCAATAAGTATACTATATGGATTAGTACTTGTCAACAGGTTTTTGTTAATTTTGTCAATTTTTGTCAAATTTATTTAATCTGTCCACAGGCAGTGTGGATAATTCTATATTTTATAAGGCTTTTCATATGTAAAATAGTGTAAACTTTAATAATACTTTTATGAAGAAGACTAATCTTAAGGCTTACTCATTTTATGATAGAGACAAAATTATTTGGCTCTATCATACCACGGAAAACATAAACTTGTTTATGGTTAAAGTGGACAAAAAAAGAAAATATATGGTTATATACTTTTCTTATTATTAATCATTATATTATATATCTCATTTATAAAGGGACTACGGTTATCAGCATCTTTATTTACTAATAGATATACATTATTCTTGGTTCTCGTTAAGGCTACATAAAATAATCTTCGTTCTTCTGCAAATGGTATTTTTTCTTCATACCAATTATTTTTATATATTTCTTTAAGCCAAAAATCACCATAATATGGTTTAGGAAACCTACTATCTAAGCCTATTATTATTACTTCATCACTAGTTAGTCCTTTAGATTTATGAATTGTCATTCCATCAATATCTATATCACCATATCCTTGATACTTTACTTTTGTTTCCATATCATCTATTAACTCTGGTTCTTCATACATAGTATCTATTATTTTGTTTGTTCTTCCTAGTATTAATATGTGACTATTTTTGTTGTTTTTATGAATAGCAAGAATTAATTCTTTTAACTTTTGGTATTCTTTTCCTTCTTCAAAAAAAACAAATTTTATAGGACTTGGATTTTCTTTAGTTGACAATAGTTGTTTAGATATTTGATCAGTATTTTTCATTATAAAATCACTAGAATACTTTATTAGTTGCCTACTGTTACGATAAGCTTTTGATATTTTTAATATTTTGGCTGTTGGGAAATATGATAGAAAATTATATGTATATTCTATTTTGGAACCTGCAAATGAAAATATTGATTGCCAATCATCGCCTACCGCTACTACTTTAGCAGTATTTACTGTGGATACATTTTTGGCGAGGATATAGCGATCTTCGGATATATCTTGATATTCATCTATTATTATGTACTGGAATTTTAAGTTCGTGTTTGTACCAATATTATTTATGTATAGATTGGAGTAATATATCATGTCACTGAAGTCAAAACCATAGTTTTCACTGCCATATAATTTCTTCTGATAATATAGATAGAAATCGTTTATATAGGTATATTGTTTTTGACACATTTCGGTTTCTTCTAGTGAAGTTAAGGTGTTTATATATTTTACTGCCAACTTTGAATAGTCTTTTCTATTTTTTGATGACTTTATCCCATCTATTACTGAGTAGAGAAAATCTCTAAAGTGGAATAATTGTGATACTTCGTTATTATCTAGAATTCTATTATATATTTCGATATTTGTTTTTTTCTTTAATATAAAGCCCATCTTTGTTAGTTCTTCTCTTAGGGTGTTTTCTAAATTTTCTCCTCTTTGATAATCTATCTTTATGAACTTGGTATGGTGCCTAGCATGGTAGTCTTCTTTTATTTTTCTTATTTTATTGTATCTATTTAATTCATCATCTTTATAATTCGATAATCCAAAGTATTCAACATATACCTCTTCTCCTCCTAAATTTAAAGTGAAGTCGGGTTTATATGTTTTGTTATCAGGCATTAATTTTTCATATACTTTTTCATATTCATAGTCAATGCTATTTATGTATAGAAAATTGGCTATTATGGCTTCACCTTTAGATTTGACCATTTCTCCACGAATGGTATATATTACTTCGGAATCGTTTATGTCTTTATTTATTCTATCTTCTAGCCATTTGTCTAAGTCAGGTATTTCTTTTAATCTATCTATTTTATAGTTTTGAAAATATTCTTGGAAAGTGTTGTATTTTTGATAGTTTCTTTGGAAGTAATCTCCGAATAACCATATTTTTTTAACGGTACTGGTAGTGAATAATTCTAGTAGTTCTTTTACTTTGTTTTTATAGGGAAAGATGTTTTCTTTGAAATATTCTAGAAAGATGCTGTTGCGAATGTTTTTATCTACTACGTAGCATTTATGTGGTTTAAATATTTCTCTTATGTACATTAGGCCTAGGGAGTGGAAAGTTGTTACTTCTGCTGGTATGTTAAAATCCACTACTATTCTTTTTTGTAATTCTTCAGTGGCTTTCTTGGTAAAACTTATGGCTAGGATTTCGTTTGGTGGTATTTTCTTGATGTCTACTAAATATTTTATTTTGGAAGCCATTGTGGTTGTTTTACCAGTTCCTGCTCCCGCTATTATAAGGGAGTATTCTTCATCTGTTAGGATAGCTTTTATTTGGTCTTCGTCTAGATGAATATTTGGGTCTATATTGTTATACATATTTTGAAAATAGTCTTTATATTTGATTTGGTCGCTTGCTAATACTTCATTATTGTATATGTCAAGATTAAAATTATTTGGTATTAGTGATGGGATTTCTTTTTGAACTTTTAGATATAAATATTTTTATATATATTCTTTATTATTTAATTTTTTTATAAATTCTTCTTTCACCTGCTACACCTACTTTATTATATTATATCATAGGTGTTTATTTTTTTATAGAAAAAAATTTGTTTTTGATAATAAGCATAATGAGGAAGACTAATCTTAGACTTACTCATTTTATGATAGAGACAAAATTATTTGGCTCTATCATACCACGGAAAACATAAACTTGTTTATGGTTAAAGTGGACAAAAAAAAGAAAATATATGGTTATATACTTTCTATATTATCTTACTATTAGTATTTGACCTATTGATAATAAATTTGATTTTAGATTGTTTAACTGTTTTAATCTATCAACAGTAGTATCATATTTTTTGGCTATACTATATAGTGAATCTCCTTTCTGAACGGTGTAAGTTGTCTCTAGGTTGGTATCTGTTGGTATTAGTAATACTTGACCTATTGATAATAAATTAGTTGTTAGATTATTTAAATCTTTTATTTTATCAATGGTAGTAGAATATTTTCTGGCTATGCTATATAATGAGTCACCTTTTTGGACTGTATAACTAATGGTATTTTCTTCCTTCTCTACATCGCTTACTTTATCACTTGGTAATTTTAATACCTGACCAATACTTAGAATATTACTTGTTAAGTTATTGATTCTCTTTAGTTCATCAACGGTAGTATTATATTTATTGGCAATTGAATATAAGGAATCGCCTTTCTTTACAATGTATGTTGACTCTGGTAATAATGCACTTGGTATTTTTAGTAATTGTCCAGTCGATAGAATATTGGATGTTAGATTATTTGCTTTCTTTAATTCATCCACGGTAGTATTGTTGGCTGCCGCTATCGAGTATAAGGTATCACCTTTTTTGACTATGTAGATATTTTCTTCTCCTTCATATATTTCTTTAGTTGGAATACGAAGAACCTGACCTATTTGTAATGTATTTGTTGTTAAGTTATTCTCTTTTTTTAGTTCTGAAACAGTAGTACCTAATTTATTTGCTATGCTATATAGTGAATCGCCTTTTTGAACAACATAGGTATTGGTTGTTATTCCCTCTGGTGGTGTGTATGGTACTCCTATATAGTTTGCTACTGCTGATATGACGGCTTCTGCTAGTTCTTTGTAGTTTTCTTTTAGGAATTCGACATCTTTGGCACTATCTATAAAGCCATACTCTACAATTAGTGGTTCTAGATTGCCAGTATTTCGATGTATGAAATAGTAGTCTTTAGAGGTGTCACTTGGTAGTCTTCTTTGGTAATATTTTCTTGTTTCTTGTCCAGTGGCTCCTATATTTTCTAGTATTCTTTTAGCTAGGGTATCTCTATTTCTTAGAGCATAGATGACTTCGGCTCCTTCGCCACCTGGTGATAGTCATTGTGTAACTATTTTCTATTTTTTCTTACATATTTTTTTCTAATATAAAATCTTTTTATCTCATTGCTATACGTGGTATTCGCAAAACTAAGCTCAACAGAATTTTTTACATAAATAATCTTTCCTACATATTGTTTATATGTATCCATAACTATTAGTAAGTAATAAACAGTATTCAATAACATTATTGTATCTATCTTTCTATTCGAAAAATATTTCCCATGTTGACTAGGATTTCTTCTAACTTTTTTATTTGTTTTAATTTTAATTCTTTTATTAAAATCAACAGTTTCATATATTACATTAATATTATCATTTAGCACTAAGATCGGAATTACTTCAAAATTGTCATCCGATGTATTATCAATTATTTCTACTATAGGTAGCATTATATCTTTTCTTTTTAAGCAACCCTTATCTGATAAAAATTGCGAGCATAATTCATCTATTACTGATAATATTCCTGTATTAGCCAATGCATAATCCTTCTGATAAAACGAATTTTTTATTTGTTTTAATATTGTTTTATGTCTATATGGAATTTTGAATAATAATTCATTAAACAATTTTTCAAGTTTTGCTTTATCAAAATACTTTAACATATATTTATCAAATTCTTTTTCTGAATTTACTATGGTTGTCAGGCTTTTTAATTCGTCAGAAGAAATGTCATAAGGGATAGTCCAAATATATTCACTTAACTTTTCTGAATATTCTATCCAATTTAGCAAACTATCTGGATTTTCCCTCGCTTTTTCCAAACTCTTTGATAATTCATCAAAATATGATGTCATTTTAGGTAAACTATCAATTACTTGTGATGTAATCGGTTTTAAAGCTTCTGAAAGTTTTTTTGCAATTTCTTGCATTGGATTCATCTGTTTTACTATGCTAGAAATCAGTTCGTTTTGCATAGAAATAATTGGTTTCATTGTTTCCACTAATCTATGATTAAAATCAAAATAACTAGGTTTTATACTCTCTAAAATTGATTCTGAAAACTTTTGTAGTGGAGAAGATAAATTAGTATTAATTAAATCACTAAAATAATTATTTATTTTTATTGCTGGTAATAAATTTTTACTAAAACTATTGGATATGGATAATGGTGAAGGAATTTTAACTATAGGGAAATCATTTTTTATAACATTTGAATTCAAAGGGCTAGATAATAAGTGATTGGAATTTTCTTTCTCATATTCAGATAACTCTATAACATCATCTGGATTCCCTATTCTTTTAATATATTCTAGACCACCATCTACTGCTATGCTACCACAAGTACATCTTTTTAAATCATTAGTATCTTTTGACTCAATAATATCTTTACATTTTTTACATTGTGCTTTATTACTTATTATTTTATTTTCCATACTACTTACTCCATAATAATTAAAATATAACTTTATTTCATTTCAATTTCTTTTTCATCTACATATTCGTAGTTTAGCGCATTATTACTAGTAACTACACTTTCACCAATTTCTTTTTCTAAGTCTTCTCTGGCATTACCAGCAATTTTACCACCACGTCTTGCTACTTCAATATTTTCATTTATGCCTTTTGGATTTTTCTTTTTAGCTATTTCTCTTGTTGCAATTTCTCCTAAATCAGCTAATGCTACTTCAACATCTGTCATATTATCTCTTAATGATTCCTTTCTAAGACCTTTAAATGATTTATATTGTTTTGCAGTCATTCCAGACCATTCTTTATAAATTTCATTTGTTAGAATTGCATATTCTTTTGATTTGGTTATTCCGCCATCTTTCCATACATCAGTAAGTTGTTTTCTATCTTGAATACCCTTAATTCTTTTAGCAATCCATTTTTCATCAAAACCTTTGGATCTATATAAGTCGATCGCTCTTTGTGCTGCTAGCGATGGATCAAATGTCTCATCTATTCTCTCACTACCTAATTTTGCTAGCCATTGTTTAATTGGCTCTGCATTCTTACTAGGAATTGATTCAATAATTCTAAACATTCCTTCAATATCAACTACATCAGTATTATAATATTTACCATCAGAAGATTTTAATTTCAGTTGGTTACAACTTGTAACCGACTCATTTCCTTCTTGTTTTAATCTATGTTTTAAAACTTTCCAATAATTTCTTGGGTTATCACTTTCTGAAACAACTCCAACTATATCAACAACACTAATATAATATTTTTCATCTTCTTTATCCCATACAGTTCTAATAGTTTCATTTTTAAATATTTTATTTACTAAATGCATTTTATCTTGATTCATAAGTTACCTCCTACTCTATTTCAAATTCAGATAATACAATTATATCTTCAAAATTTTATTAAATAAATCTTTATGCTTTAAATCTATACTATTCGTACATCATATCTATATAATTCATTACACTATCTTTAATACCCATTTTTTCAGCATATGAAGATAGTTTAACAAGATCCTTATCCTTTCTTTTTATATACTCTTTTATACTATGTTTAATATGTTCAGAATCCATTCTATTTTTAGATCTAATAATATCACATATACATCTTTCAACGTCATATGCTTTAACTTTATTACCCATAGGTGTTTCTACTTCAACAAGTCCAAGTTCATAAATATCATTATCAACATAAAACACATTATGTTTTCTTAAATGAGCACTATTATAACTTCGTTTTACTGTTATATCATATACATCAGTTGAAGCCTCTATAGATAGACCATGAAAATATAAAGCAGTCATATGAGAATATATTATATTAGGCATACTTAAACCAAAGACATAATAATTATCTTCAATTTTATTAGTATCAATATAAATACCGGTTGCTACTTTTTTTATAAGTTCTTTTTCTTGCATAATTGAAAGATACATCCTGTGTATATCAAACATATCTAATTCCTTTGAAGTAATATATCCATTATTTTTTTTCATAAGTTCTTCAATAATTTCGATATTACTTTTATCTTGAAATTCTTTTATAGTTAATTTTTCCATACTATACCTCTTTTGACTTTTCTACTGAAATTGTATCATATTCAGTGATTTTGTCAAGCAATATAACTACTTTTATTTTTTTATTAGTTTTGCTGACTTTGAATTTAAAAATTTATGGTATAATAGAAAGCATTTAGGAGGTTCTAGTATGTTTAAAACTATAGAAAAGAATTACAAAAAGAATTTAAGAGAAACTAAATTCAATAAATTTTATTGGACTACATCAATTTTATTAATTTTAAGTTCTTCGTTATTACAAATTTCTGATAATATTAAGCCATATTTTATTTATATCTTACTTTTAATTTTTGTTATAGGATACTTTATGATAAATTACAAGAAAACTATGAAAAATGTTAATATAAAAAATAAAACCAATTTTATAGAAAAATTAAAGATTTATAACAACGAAATTGAAAAGCAAAATTTTAATAAAATTATACTATTATTAAAACAATACAACTTCAAGACAAAAAATGATTTGAAATTAGCTATTGATTATTATAATAGTGAAAAACCTATTAAAATAGAATCTGATTATTTAGGATGGATTATTTCTATTGCATTAACATTATCATCTTTTATTGAAATTGCATATAATACTAAAACTCAGACAATAGATACAACCAAAATATCAGTTATATTGAGTTCAACTTTAGGAATTATAATTGGATTTTTAATACCCATAATTATTTTTAAGATATTCATAAACAATTTATTTATTTCAAAGAAAACAATTCGTTCAAACTTAAGTGATGATTTATCATATATATATTTAAATTTTGATAAGTATAAAAATCAGCTATCAAAAAAGTAATAAGTATAACTATATAATATTCAACTTCTACCCATCCTGGGTAGAAGTTTTAACTTGTGCCCATCCTTGGTAGAAGTTTTAACTTGTGCCCAAGTTGAACATAAGTTATAATTTGGCTTACAAAAAATTATATTACATGTTAATTTGTCATTTTTTAACCCTGTAGCAATATGCAACGAAGTTATAACTTCCGACCAACACGGTCGTATGTTACCCTTGTCCCAATTTGGGACAAAGTTATTTATCTTTAGACTTCGGACCAATTTGGACCGAAGTAATAATTGTGATATATACGAGTTTTAATTTTATGTACTATTCTGTGCATAATGCACAGAATTTTTTAAATCATGAATCTATAGAAAATTTCAATATTTTTATCTTTATCAATTTCAATTTTATCAATTAATGTTTGTAAAAGTTCTCTAGTAGGCTTCTTTATATCTATTAATTCTCTTATTCTTTTTTCATATTCTTCTAATTCTTTAGTTTTAACACTTTCATTTTTACTACCTTTATATTTTTCTAAATCCAATTGAGCTTTATTTAATAGACTTTCCGTTTCCTGAGATAATCTTTTATAAGTAGCATCTGATATGTTACCTTTAAATTTATCTTCATACAACATATCAATTTTTGAGATATATTCCTTTATCTTATTTTCTAAATATTTTATCTTTTCTTTATTATCTTCTATTCTGTTATTTTTATTTGCTATTTCTTTAGATAATGATTTAGAATCAATTTGCTTAATATAATTTTTACAAGTTGTTCTTACTACTTCAAGCATGGCTTTTTCTAATTTATCATATGGCATAAAATGTGGTTCACATAGTCTTCTTCTTGGATCTCTTGCATATTTATTACAATTAATAGTCCAATAATTGTGATTTTTTCGGTACGTAATAGTTAATGCATTTCCACATTCTTTGCAAAATAGTAAATTTTCAAATAATCTTTTGTCTCTTTTGCTTATACTTTTATTAGTTCTTTTAACATTACCTTGTATTCTTTCAAATGTTAGTTTATCAACTAATGGTTCATGTGTTCCAGGAACTATATCCCAATTACTCTTTGGAAGAGTTTTTTTCTTTTTTGATTTATAATTTACCTTAGTTTGCACGCTTTGAACCATATCTCCTGTATACATTCTATTTTTTAGTATCTTCTTAACTGATGATATAGTCCACTCTTCATTGTATCTCATTTTAGAATTAGGATTTTTTCGTTTTAAACTACTTGGTGTTTTAATTTTATTATCATTTAGGTATGAAGTTATATCAGATAATCCTACACCATTTGCAGCCATTTCAAATATTTTTTTAACCACTGGTGCATATTCTGGATCTGGTATTAAATGACCTTTTTCTTCTGGGTCTTTCATATAACCATAACTTGGATTACTTCCAATAAACTTTCCTTTCTTTCTTTTATCATTTAAAACACTTCTAATTTTAATAGAATTTTGCCTACTATAATAATCATTACAAGCAATTATAAATGTTGATGAATCATTACTTGCTTGATTAATTGCACTATCGTAGTTTTCCTGTAATGATATAAATCTTATATTATTTTCTGGGAAAAAGTTTTCGATATAATATCCTGTCATAACATGATCTCTACCTAATCTTGATAGATCTTTTACTATAACCAAATTAGCCATTTTGTTTTTGATATCTTCAATCATTTTAGTAAACCCAGGTCTTTCAAAATTAGTACCAGAATATCCATCATCAACATATTCTCCAACAAATATAAATCCTTTTTCTTTTACAAAATTCATTAATAAATTTCTTTGATTAGTAATACTTTCACTTTCTGATTCATAAGATTTTCCTTCATCTGCTTCAGATAATCTTATATATATGACAGCTCTATAAATATTATTTGGCATTTGTATCAATCCGTTATACATTTAGTACTCCTTTCTTTTTTGTATAACATTCAAAGCCATTTAAAGTATAATACTTTATTTTCAAACTCGCGAATGTGCTAATTTTTAATTAGTACACTTTTTATATATTTATTTAACAAATCTACCAAATTAAGAGCATTATCATCCTTTTTAAAAGTTTCCGTAATTTTAAACATAAGCCACCTCATAAAATTTTATGAGTG
>ENA-OVGC01002945-OVGC01002945.1-human-gut-metagenome-genome-assembly--contig:-NODE-2945-length-10789-cov-8.916154_pt1 | contig 10789 bp, 9 predicted proteins | sample MGYA00237768_ERZ505415 | MGnify/ENA primary metagenome ERZ505415 (study PRJEB26158, sample SAMN06016382) | human gut metagenome | biome: human gut; feature: ankylosing spondylitis patient; material...
GATTCAAGTGTGACTGGAGTTCAGACGTGTGCTCTTCCGATCTCAGCTCCTGGGCTTTTTCCTGCGCCTCCTGCTCCGTCCTGTCGACCCGCAGGGCGATGGCAATCTGCTTGTTCAGATTGTACATCACATCCTCAATGAGCATGGAGAGGTTGTGCTTCGTGTTGTAGATGCGGTAAGCCTTGTCCCGGGAGGCGCCCGGGTAGACGATGCGCAGGAGCTTGCCGATCATGTCGATGACCACGGCCTTGTCCGGGTGCTGGAAGGGGTCGAGCTTGTCGATGTCCCGGCCGTGGCGGTAATCCTCCAGAATGCCGTCCACAATGCCTTCGATTTCCTTTTCAATGGGGGTCATAGGGATTCCTCCTTGTATTCTTAATCTCAGTTTAACATATGCGGGAAACAAAGTCAATGAAACACTCCGGCACATTCCTCTTGCATTTCCCGGCCGTATCGGGTATAATCATCCCAAAATCAATCCCAATATCAGGAGGGACTCTTTATGGAAAACGAAAACCTGGAGCAGGAAGAAAGCATCCTGACCCTGACCGATGAAAACGGACAGGATATGGACTTTGAGTATCTGGACTGCCTGCCCTACGAGGGCAAGGAATATCTGGTGCTGATGCCCGCGGACGAGCCGTCCACCGAGATCGTGGTTCTCGAGGTGGAGCCGGTGGACGAGGAAAATGAAAATTACCTCGCCGTAGAGGACGAGGCAACTTTGGACGCGGTCTACGGCCTGTTCAAGGAAAAGTACAAGGACATTCTGACCTTCGAGGAAGAGTAAGCCGGGGCAGCGCTGCCCGCCCGGAAAAAAGCAGCCGTTTTGGCTGCTTTTTCAAATCTCCGGCGCACCCGATGCGATGTCCCGCACCACTTCTCCCGCCAGAATCAGCCCCGCCGTCCCCGGCACAAAGGCCGAGCTGCCGGGAATCTGACGCTTGCCCAGGGCGGCGGCCTCCGCCTCCCAGCCGGTGGGGGAGATGGCTTCCTCCTTGGAATAGACGACCTTCAAGTGGCGGATGCCCCGCTTGCCCAGCTCCCGGCGCATAACCCGCGCCAGAGGACACATGGAGGTCTTGGTGATATCCGCCACCTCAAACGCGGAGGCATCCAGCTTGTTGCCGGTACCCATGCAGCTGATGATGGGCGTCCCGGCGTCGTGGGCATTTTGAACCAGCGCCAGCTTGCCGGTGACGGTGTCGATGGCGTCCACCACATAGTCGAACTGGGAGAAGTCGAAGCTGTCCTGGGTCTCCGGGCCGAAGAAGGTCTTGTAGGTAGTGACCTTGATGTCCGGGTCAATGTCGTGGACGCGCTCCTCGGCCACATCCACCTTGAATTTGCCCACGGTCTTGCGGGTGGCAACGATCTGGCGGTTGAGGTTGGTCAGGCAGACCTTATCATCGTCGATGAGGTCCAGTGCGCCCACACCGCTGCGGGCCAGTGCCTCCACCGTGTAGCCGCCCACACCGCCGATGCCGAACACGGCCACGCGGGAATTGTGCAGCTTTTCCATTGCCTCTGCGCCCAGCAGCAGCTGGGTGCGGGAATACTGATCTTGCATTGCGTTTTGTCTCCTTGTTACTTTTCCACTCTCGTAATGATGCCGCCGCCCAGCACCACATCCCCCTGATACAGCACCACCGACTGGCCGGGCGTGGGGGCGCGCTGGGGCTGGTCGAACTCCAGCCGGAAGCCGTTTTCCGCCGGGTAAACGGTGGCGGCCTGCTCGGTCTGGTGGTAGCGGGTGCGGGCCGTGACCCGCAGCGGCTCTTTCAGCTCCGGGATGGCGATCCAGTTCACATCCTCCGCATAGACGATGCGGTCGAACAAAGCACTCTCCGGGCCGACGGTGACCGTGTTGGCCTGCATGTCCTTGCCGCAGACGTACACCGGGGCCCCCAGTGCCAGCCCAAGGCCCTTGCGCTGGCCCAGCGTGTAACGCACCGCACCGTTGTGGGTGCCCACCACCTTGCCGCTCTCGTCCAGAAAATCACCGGCAGGGTAGTGCTTACCGGTAAAGCCCTCCATGAAGCGGGCATAGTCGCCGTCGGGCACAAAGCAGATGTCCTGGCTGTCGTGTTTGCGGGCATTGATGAAATGATGCTGTTCGGCGATGGCACGCACCTCGGTCTTGTGCAGGGCCCCCAGCGGCAGGCGCACATGAGCCAATTGCTGCTGGGTGAGGTTGTACAGCACATAGCTCTGATCCTTGCCCTCATCCAGCCCCTTTTTGAGCAGCCAGCGGCCGGTGTCCGGGTCCTGTTCCACCCGGGCATAGTGGCCGGTGACCACATATTCCATGCCGTGGGCCTGCGCCCAGTTCAACAAATGGTTGAACTTCATGTATTTATTACAATCAATGCAGGGGTTTGGGGTGCCGCCGGCCTCATACACCCGAACAAACTTCTCGATGATCTGTTCCCGGAAGTCGGCGGTGAAGTCCAGCACCTCGTAAGGGATATCCAGGGCAAAGGCCACCTCGGCGGCGTCCTCGATGTCCTTTTCCGAGCAGCAAGTGTGGAAACCGGACTGCCCCAGCATCTCGTTGTGGGTCAGGCGCATGGTGATGCCGGTGCAGTCGTACCCGTCCCGCTGCATCAGCCAGGCAGCCACCGAGCTGTCCACGCCGCCGCTCATGGCAATGAGAGCGCGCGGGGGCCGGGGCGCAGAGTTCTGTGTGGTCATAGCTTCTCCTTTGGCGTGTTCAACACACTAAAATAGTAGTATAATAGTAACGCGGCAAAAACCAGTTGTCAAGAAGCAGAAATTTGCCCTGCGGCGTCCAGCAGGCACTGCCGCTCGTTGAGCAGCTGCCCCCGGATGACCGCGTCCAGCAGGGCTTCCAGCGTCCTGCGCAGGCCGGGCCCTGCCGGGATGCCCGCCGCCATCAGGTCGCGGCCGTTCACGGCCAGCTGGCTGACCCGGCAGCACACGCCGTCGGCGTCCAGCTGTGCGGCCAATTCTGCCTGCGCGGCAAAATCAGCTGCCTGTTCCGGCTCCATGGCAGCGCCCAGCGCCGCCAGCCTCTGTACGGTGTGCAGGTCGTACCGGCCCAGCAGTTTTCGGATGCAGATGGCCGTATCGGGGGCAGCGGGAGCTTGTCCGAGGCCCGTCCGGGAGTTTCTCTGAGGACCGTCCGGAGGGTGGGACCCTGCTGCCGCAGGCAGTAGGGTGGGGGATGGAATGCCCCAATTCGTGTCCGAAGAGAAAGCTCCCGGATGGACCTCTCTCACCAGCACCGCCGTCTGCTCGATGCAGGCGTTGGAGCAGCGCAGGCGCTTCAGGGCCTTGCGGGTGCCGTCCTCGCCAAGGCTCATCAGCAATGCGGCCCACCGCACGGGCAGATCCTCTGTGCCCGCCGGGCAGGCATCCACCACCGGCTTTGCGGCCTGCAATGCCGGGGCGGAAAGCTCCGGAATAATAACTTTTAGTATTTTTTCATCAAGATATGCCGCCGGGGCGGGTGCTGCCAGCAATTTAGACAACTCTTCTTCGATTCGCTCCACCGACACGCAGTCCAGATGGGCACACAGTGCCCGGGCCGCCTGCCCGGTGGGCGGGTCGATGGCAAAGCCGAACCGCGCCGCGAACCGGTACAGCCGCAGGATGCGCAGGGCATCCTCTTCAAAGCGGGTGGCGGGGTCGCCCACGGCCCGCAGGATGCCCTGCTGCAGGTCCTGCTGCCCTCCAAAGGGGTCGATGAGCCCCTCGGCATCGTTGTAGGCCATGGCATTGATGGTAAAGTCCCGCCGGGCCAGGTCCTGCCGCACATCCGGCACAAAGTGTACCTCGTCCGGGTGGCGGCCGTCGGTATAGGCCCCCTCGGTGCGGAAGGTAGTGGTCTCGTACAGCTGGCCGCCGTATTTGATGGTCACGGTGCCGTGCTGCAGCCCGGTGGGGATGCACTGCCCCTCCCCGAACAATGCCAGCACCTGCTCCGGCCGGGCACTGGTGCAAAGGTCCCAGTCCTGCGGGGTGCGCCCCAGCAGACTGTCCCGCACGCAGCCGCCCACCGCGTAGGCCGCATATCCGGCCCCGTGCAGCCGGGCCAGCAGAGCCGCCGCACCGGCGTCCAATCGGATGTTTTGCATGGGTCACGCCTCCTCGTACTGCAGGGTGATCTGCATCCCGTCTGCGCCGCACACTGCCGCCGGGAAGATGCTCTGCGCCTGGGGCAGGTATGCTTCCGGGTCGGTGATCATGGGGGAATAGTGGGTCAGCCAGAGGCGATGCGCCCCGGCGCGGGCCGCCAACGCGGCGCTCTGCCCAAAGGTGCTGTGCCCCCACTGAGCTGCCTGGGCTTCCTGTTCCGGAAGCGCATAGGTAGCGTCGCAAATCAGCAGGTCAGCGCCCTGTGCGGCCTGCTCCAGCGCGGCGCAGGGGGCCGTGTCGCCGGAGAATACCATGCTCAGCCCCCGGCGCGGCGCGCCCAGCACCTCCGCCGGGGCCACGGTGCGGCCTTTCACGAGAACGCTCTGCCCCTGCTGCAGAAGTTTCCATTGCTGCACCGGCACCCCCAGCGCCCGGGCCCGGGCCGGGTCGAACCGGCCTGCCCGGGGCAGCTCCAACCGATAACCCACGCTGGGCACCCGGTGCCGGGTGGCAAAAGGGCGCAGCACAGCACCCGCCGGCCAGCCCTCCGACAGCGCATCCAGTGCCAGCGGCCCGTCTGCTTCCTGCAGGCGCACGGCATAGGGCAGCGGCCCGGTGAGGGCACGCACGGCGCTCCAGATGCCGGCAAGCCCTTTCGGCCCCACCAGCAGCAGCGGCCGGGTGCGGCCCTGGGCCCCCAGCGTCTGCAGCAGACCCGGCAGGCCGAAGATGTGGTCGCCGTGATAATGGGTCAGACAGACGGCGTCCGCACGCATCAGGTTGACCCCGGCACGGCGGGCCGCCGCCTGAGTGCCCTCGCCGCAGTCGAACAGCAGGCCGTGGCCGCCGCAGGCCGCAAAGGCCGCACTGAGGGCACGGTCCGGCAGCGGCATGGTGGCCGCCGTGCCCAGTAAGGTGATCGTCAGCATAAAAACTCCTTTGGATGAATGGTTCTCCCTTTATCTTACCACAGCGGCCCCGCCTGCACAATCGTCTGCGGCCCTGCATAGGATGGGCAAATGCAAAAAAGGAGGCGCAGACCATGCGATACCGGCCCGGAGCACACCGTTCCTTCCGCCCACGGCACCGGCACTGGCTGCGGTGGCTGGTGCTGGCCGTGCTGGTGCTGGCGGTGCTGTTTCTGTTGTACGGCTGCGCCGTGCAGCGGCTGATCTATTCTTCCCGCGGGACAATGATCTTTCTGCCGGAACGGCCGCTGCTCTGAACAGCAAAAGAGGGACGACTGCCGTCGTCCCTCTGGGGTGGGTCACATCAGTAATTGATCTTCTTCAGCTCAAAGTAGCTCTGGGGGTGTGCGCACACCGGGCACTTGAGCGGAGCCGACTTGCCGATGAAGGTGTAGCCGCAGTTCCGGCACTGCCACAGCTGCTGCTCTTCGCGAGCGAACACCTTCTGGTTCTTCAGGTTCTCGGCCAGGGCGCGGTAGCGCTCCTCGTGCTCCTTCTCGATCTGTGCCACCATGGTGAACAGGGCTGCGATCTGGTTGAAGCCCTCTTCCTTGGCCTCCTTGGCCATGCGGGGGTACATCTCGGTCCACTCGTCGTGCTCGCCGCCGGCGGCCATGTCCAGGCAGGTGAGCGTGTCGGGGATGGCACCGCCGCACAGCAGCTTGAACCAGATCTTGGCATGCTCCTTCTCGTTGCCGGCGGTCTCCTCAAAGATGGCAGCCAGCTGCTCATAGCCTTCCTTCTTGGCCATGCTGGCAAAGTAGGTGTACTTGTTGCGTGCCTGGCTCTCGCCTGCAAAGGCTTCCCACAGGTTTTTCTCGGTCTTGGTACCCTTGAGTTCCATACTCTCTCTTCTCCTTTTGTTATTCGGTGTCTGTATCGGCAGCCCCACTGCGGGGCTTCAGGTCCTTGTCTCTGAACAGAGTATACCACAAACGGTGAAAGAAATCAAGAATCATTCCTATTTATTTTGAGAATTATTTTCAGTTATGCTGTTTCAGGGCGCACACGGCGATGCTCAGGGCGCTCCATGCCGCCTGATACATCAGCACATAGGTCACCGGCAGCTGCCAGATGCTGCGGGCGCTGGTGAGCAGCACCGCAATGGCCACCGAGAACAGCACCGACACCATCTGCACCGTGGTGGCCGTGGTCTCGGCGTTCTGGGCCTTGTCGGCTGCGCGCAGGCCGCCGGTCAGGCTGGCAAAGCCTTTCTGATGGTACATGCAGCCGGGCGCATCCTCGGCCGGGGCGGCCTCGAGGGCGGCGCACTGCTCCTGATCCAGCAGGGTGACCATGCCCTCCGGCAGGCGGTAGGCCTCGGTGATATGCTTTGCGGTCAGGCTGGGGTCCAGACTGGTGACCAGCAGACGGATGTTCTCCTGCTGCAGGGCGGCAAGGCTGCGGGCGATGTTGCGGCCGCCCACATAGCGGATCACGAACATGGCATGCACGTTGCCGGACACCGCCAGATACAGGATCTGCAGCTCCCCGTTTTTGGAGTGCTGGTTCTCGTAGTCCTCGTCCGGCAGGGCCACGCCCTCCTGCTCCAGGAAACGGCGGGTGCCGATCTGGATGTGGTTGTTGTCGCACCAGGCGGCAAAGCCCAGCCCGCGGTGGATCTCCAGATCCTTGACCGGGAACAGGATGTCGGTGCGGTCCTCAATGATCTGACGGAACAGCCCCTGCAGAGTACCGCCGCTCTGGTTGAGCACGCTGGCCGCGTACAGGATGGCGCGGTCGATGCGGCCGCCCTTGAAGATGCGGATATCCTCCAGCACCACGCTGTCGGCGGCAAACAGGTCCTCGGCATCCACCTGAAGGGTGTCGATGCCGCCCAGTTCCTGAATGGCCGCCCAGCCGGGCACCACGGCCCCCACGGCACCGGCGGTACGCTGCAGGCGCAGCGCGGACATGCCGGCGATGAGGGTGGAGGACAGGGGTGCGCCCATGCACAGCACCGCCGTCAGGGCGGCGGCGGCCAGCTTCACGTCACGGCCTACCACCAGACACAGCAGGGCGCTGAGCAGGGCCACGCCCAGCAGGATGTACCCGTTCTTCTGTGCACGGCGTTCCCCGGCGCGCTCGTCCAGGCTCTGTGCCACAAAGCCTTCGTCCGCCGTCCGGGGGCGGCTCAGCAGCACCCAGGGGTCCTTCTGTTCCAGATCCCGTGCCAGTGCCCGGATCAGGTCCTTGTCCCGGGTGCGATACGCACCCTGCAGGTCGGTGGCTTCGCCCAGCAGTTCATAGCCGCCACGCACGGCAGACAGCATCACCCGGCTGCCCAGCAGCGCCAGGAACAGCCCCAGGGCTGCAACGCCGGTGAGGATGGACAGGCCCTCGGTGGTGCGGTAGGAGTTGGCCGTGAGCAGGGCCGTGACGGCCTGCAGCAGCGCCGCCACAGCGGCCAGTGCGGGCATCGTCTCTGCCGAGGGGCGGCCCCGCAGGCCGTTCAGGCCGTCGCGCAGGACCGGGAAGCTCACCACCAGGCTGGCGGCATACAGCAGCAGATTGGCGGCGTAGAAGGCCGCCGGGGCGGCATCCGGGTCCAGTGCGGCCAGCGGCGGCAGCAGCCGGTCGGCCACCAGGCCCACATGCAGCAGCACCACGGCCAGGATCCCGGCCAGTACACAGCGCAGGGTAAGCTCTGCACTCATGCGGCGCAGCTTCTCGCCCACGCTCTCGGGGGCTTCGTCCTCCGCCGGCAGGGCGTCCTCCGCCTCGGTTTTCAGCTCCGTCTCTCCGGCACGTTCCGCTTCGGCAGTGTCTGCGGCGGGCGCAGCCACCGGCGTTTCGGTCGGTTCCGTCTCCGGAGCGTCCAGCGGTTCCAGCGGCAGGCTCATGGTATCTTCGTCCGGTTTGGTTTCCGGCTCTGCCTCGGGGGCTTTCACCGGCGCGGCGGGAGATGTTTTCTCCGGGGCTGCCGGTTCTTCCGGGACTTCCGGCTTTTTCTCGTCATCGGCGTCGCCGAACATCCGGAACACCGATTTCTTTTCCGGCAGCGGCTTGTCGGCTGCAAACACCATGGTGGGCCGGGGCGGCTCCGGAGCCTTTTCCGGGGTCTCCGGCTCCTCCGGGTCATCCAGCGGCACATCCACGCTGCGGATGGGCTCCAGCGTTTCCTCCACCGGCTTCGGTTTTGCAGCCATGCCGTTCAGCATATCCTTGAGCTGCTGCATCTCCTGCTGCTCCTGCTGTTCCTGCGGCAGCAGCACGTCCGGGGCGTTCTTGGGGTTCTGTGCAGCCTTCTTCCGGGGCTTTTCCGGCTGCGGAGCCGGGGCGGCGGGAGCCTTGGGCGGCTCCGGCTTGTTCTCCGGGGCAGGCTGCGGGGCCGGTCTGTCCGGCACGGCAGGTTTTTCCGGGGCAGCAGGCCCTTCGGCTTTGGGCTGGGGGAAATCCGTGCCCGGGTCTGCGGTGCGCAGGGTCAGGTCCAGATCCAGCGGTTCCTCCCCGTCGTGCTTTGCTAGGGCATCTGTGCCCAGCAGCACCTCGCCGGTGGGCAGTTCCAGGTCCGTCCCGGCCTGCGGAGCCTGCTTCGGTTTTGCATGGCCGAACAGCCGCCCGAACAGCCCCTTGTGCTCTTCCGCCGCTTCTTCCTCCCGGCGCACCATCTCGGCCGGGATATCTGCCACAGTGGTGGTGAAGAAATCGCGGAATTTCTCATCGCTTGCGGCGGCACTCTTGTGTTGATTTTTTTCCTTAGGCATCCTTGTTCCTCCCGTTCTTCAGATTGGGGTTACGGATCACGCCTGTCACGCATTCTGTGCTGCGCGCTGCGACTGGATCTCGTACAGGATAATGCCGGCCGCCACCGAGACGTTGTAGCTGTCCACACCGGTGCCCTGTGCGGCCATGTCCAGCCGCACCACACCGTCGCACAACTTCTTGACCAGCTGCGACACGCCGCTGCCCTCGCTGCCCAGCACCAGCGCGATGGGGCCGGTGAGGTTGTTCTTGCGCAGGGGCACGCCGTCCATGTCGGCACAGTACACGAACACGCCCTGCTCCTTGAGGCGGCGGATCGTCTCGCCGATGTTGGCCACGCGGGCCACCGGCAGCCGCTCAGCGGCACCTGCGCTGGACTTGATGACCGTGGGGGTGACCGATGCGCCGCCCCGCTTGGGGATCACGATGCCGTGGGCACCGCACAGCAGAGCGCTGCGCATCACGGCACCCAGGTTGTGGGGGTCCTCAATGCCATCGCTCAGCACCAGGAACGGCGGCTCGCCCTTGGCTTTGGCCGCCGCCAGCAGGTCCTCCACGGTGGCATACGCGATCTCGCTGGCAAAGGCGGCCACACCCTGATGGCTCTCGGTGCCGGTCATCAGGCGCAGCTTGTTGGGGTTCACCCGTTTGACGGCTGCCCCGGCCTCCTTGGCCAGTGCGGTATAGTAGGCCGCCACGGCGGGGGCCATGCTCTCCGAAATGAGCACCGTATCCACGCCGGAACCACTCTTCAGCAGCTCGGTCACCGGATTCTTGCCGTAGACCAGGCTCTCATTCCGGGTCTGCTCTTCCGGTGCACGGCGCGGGCGGCGGGGCTGATTTTTCTCTTCCATTCTATGTTCTCCTTCCGTTTCTATCGGAACGATGCAGCGCATGTTCCCCAGGGCGCGCCGCACCGCTTGCGCAGGCAGCCAGCCCGACGATTTTATCAGATGATAATCCAAGGTAAAGTATAGCATAAGCCGACCGGGTTTGCCAGCAAATTGCCGCTTTTTTGTCGGCCCGACCGGATTTTTTCACAGCTTGCCTGCGCCCCGGCCCGGTTTTGCAGAATTGTCCCTTGCTGCTGCGCCTTCTGCCCCTGCCGGGACCTGCCGTTTTGCCGGTCCGAAAAGTTTTCCACAAAAGAGGGCTATACATTCCGTAGAAGGACCCGATTTTTTCCACATGTTGAAAACCCGGTGGAGAAAGTTCAAAAGTCCTGCTGCAAAGCCTGTTTTCCCTGTGGAATTTAACATTCTCCACTGAGTTTTCCACAATCTGGTTCGACATTCCCCCGCAGGGTGCGTACAATTTGTAATTTTCAAGTCGGAAATATGACAATTTTTTGATGCGGAACCACGCACCTTTTGCAATTTTCTCCAATATCAAATTGACGAATGTGGATTTGTGTTGAAAATCCCACGGTTTCTCCCATCACTGGGACATTCTGCAAAAGTGGTGCAGGACCTTCAAAATTGTTGCAGATTCCCGCATTTCGGACCTTTTCCGCCCGCAAATGCCGCATTCCGCCCGGCGTTTGAAGAGAAAAACCGCCTGTTTGGATTGATTTTAAGAAGGGTTTGGGGTATACTAGTTTTGTAGGTTTGTTAAGCCGTGCACAATACGGCGCGGCATGACCGAAAACCCCGATCATATTTGGAGGTAATGAATAATGTTGGTAAATGCAACCGAGATGCTGCTCAAAGCACGCGATGGCCACTACGGTGTGCCTCAGTTCAACATCAATAACCTGGAGTGGACCAAGGCAGTCCTGACCGCCTGCGAGGAAATGAAGAGCCCCGTCATTCTGGGTGTTTCCGAGGGTGCAGGTAAGTACATGACCGGCTTCAAGACTGTTGCCGCTATGGTCAGCGCCATGGTCGATTCCATGGGCATCACTGTTCCCGTTGCTCTGCATCTGGATCACGGCACCTACGAGGGCTGCAAGGCCTGCGTTGAGGCCGGCTTCTCTTCCATCATGTTCGATGGCAGCCACTACTCCATCGAGGAGA
>ENA-OVGC01002972-OVGC01002972.1-human-gut-metagenome-genome-assembly--contig:-NODE-2972-length-10741-cov-15.894348_pt1 | contig 10741 bp, 7 predicted proteins | sample MGYA00237768_ERZ505415 | MGnify/ENA primary metagenome ERZ505415 (study PRJEB26158, sample SAMN06016382) | human gut metagenome | biome: human gut; feature: ankylosing spondylitis patient; material...
GAAGGTGAATTGCCGCAAAGCGGCAAGAGAAGCCGCCCTGGGGCGTGTGCGTCAGAAAAAACACTTCTCAGCCCGCAAGTGTGGAATTTGCCCGCCAAGGCGGGCAAATTATGCGCGCAGCGGGCTGCATCCCCCTCAAAAAAGAAAGGCTGTCCTTTCGGACAGCCTTTCTTTTTTGAAGCAAAATTATTCGTAGATGGGGTACTTCTTCGTCAGGGCGACGACGGCCTCCTGAGCCTTCTCCTTGCTGCCCTCGAAGTCGCGGGCGACCATACCCATGATGCGGGCGATCTCCTTCATGTCCTCTTCCTTCAGGCCGCGGGTGGTGGCAGCGGGGGTGCCGACGCGGATGCCGGAAGTGACGAACGGCTTCTCGGGGTCGTTGGGGATGGCGTTCTTGTTGACGGTGATGAAGCACTCGTCCAAGCGACGCTCGATCTCCTTACCGGTGATGTTGAAGTTGCGGACGTCGACGAGCATGAGGTGGTTGTCGGTGCCGCCGGAGACCAGACGGAAGCCTTCAGCCTTCAGGCCCTCGGCAAGAACGGCAGCGTTCTTGACGACCTGCTCACCGTAGGCCTTGAACTCGGGCTTGAGCGCCTCGCCGAAGCAGATGGCCTTGGCAGCGATGATGTGCTCGAGCGGGCCGCCCTGGGTGCCGGGGAACACGGCGGAGTCGATCTTCTTGGCCAGGTTGATGGTCTCCATCTCGCCGGTCTCGATGTTCTTCTTGGTGATCTCGTTCTTGCACAGGATCATGCCGCCGCGGGGGCCGCGCAGGGTCTTGTGGGTGGTGGTGGTGACAACGTCGGCATAGGGCACGGGGCTCTCGTGAACGCCAGCGGCGACGAGACCGGCGATGTGGGCCATATCGACCATGAAGAAAGCGCCGACGGAATCAGCGATCTCACGGAACTTGGCGAAGTCGATCTTGCGGGGATAGGCGGAAGCGCCGGCAAGGATCATCTTGGGCTTGCACTCCTGCGCGATGCGGTAGACCTCGTCGTAGTCGATCATTTCGGTCTCATCGTTGAGGGAGTAGGGGACCTGATGGAAGTACTGGCCGGAGATGTTGACCGGGCTGCCGTGGGACAGGTGGCCGCCGTGGGCGAGGTTCATGCCCATGAAGGTGTCGCCGGGCTGGAGCATAGCCTTGAACGCGGCCAGGTTGGCGGAAGCGCCGGAGTGGGGCTGGACGTTGGCATGCTCAGCGCCGAACAGCTTGCAGGCGCGCTGACGGGCGATCTCTTCGGTCTCGTCGACGCAGTAGCAGCCGCCGTAGTAGCGCTTGCCGGGATAGCCCTCGGCGTACTTGTTGGTCAGGCACGTGCCCATAGCCATCATGACAGCCGGGGAGACGATGTTTTCGGAGGCGATCAGCTCGATGTTGCGCTGCTCGCGGTGATACTCCTTCTCAATAGTGGCGCCGACTTCGGGGTCATACTGGGACAGGAATTCCATGGTTTCTTTGATCATGGTGCGTGTTCCTCCTCTGATTTTTCAGTCGATTGATATCTTACCGGCGGCTAAGCTGAAAAGTGCGAACTTACGCCGGTTCTCTCACACCTTAGAATAGCAAAAAAAGTAAGGCCCTGTCAAGGAAAACCGGGCCTTGGTGGGACTGAATTTATTAGGGAAAAGAGGAATATCACCTTAAAAACGTAAAAGTGTGCAAAAAGGGGCGAAAAGGGATTGACGTGCGTTGTGCAGTCTGCTATGCTGTGCCTGCATAAAGTTCAAATTTTTAAGAGCCTTATGCGTCGGCAGAGTAGGAAACCATGTGTTTACGCGAAGAGCGAATAGTGCCGTCGGGATGGGAAGTTGCCCGCGGACGAAAAACCCATGGTTTGCAGTATGGTTTCCGCATCCGCTTGCCACTCAGAAGAGAGTTTAAGTGAGGCCTCTCCTCCGCGTGGTTCCTGCCATCCGGAGGGAGAGGTGTTTTCTTTTTTCACCGGATCAAGCCGTTCCGCGCGGCACCGCAGCCGCGGGAAGATCTTTTTATGAAAAAAGGAGGTCCTCACAATGTCCCTTCAGATCGAAGCGCTTTCCCCCATCATGTGGACGATCATCATCGCGGTCGCCCTCGTGCTCATCGCCGCAGTGGTCTTCACGTGGAAGTCCTCGGCCATGTCCACGCGCAAAATGGTCACCATCGCCATGCTGACCGCAGTTTACGTTGTGCTGAACTTTGCCGGTACGGTGCGCCTTGGCTGGATTAACATCTCCGTCGCGTCGCTGCCCGTCATCGTGGGCGCGATGCTCTACGGTCCGGTCGGCGGCCTGCTCGTCGGTCTTCTCGGCGCATTCATGGGTCAGCTTCTCACCTATGGCGTGACCGCGACCACGATCCTGTGGATCCTGCCGCAGGCAGCGCGCGGCCTGCTCGTCGGCGTGTATGCCAAGCACTGCGGCTACAAGTTCTCCAGCGGTCAGCTCACGCTTGCGCTGATCGGCACGGCGCTGGTCGTGACGGCGCTCAACACGGGAGCGATGTATATCGACAGCGTGATCTACAACTACTACAGCTACGCCTATGTTTTCGGCGGCCTGGTGGTGCGTATCATCTCCGGCGCGGCTACGGCGGTGCTGATGGTGTTCGTGGCTCCGCCGGTCGTGAACCTGCTGAACCGCTCGCTCGACACGGTGCGCACGGCGCAATAAAAAAATATTCAAAAAAGAGGGACGCAGTTGAAAACTGCGTCCCTCTTTTTTGAGAAAGATTGCACTCCGCGGCAGCGCACGCGCCATAGGCGCGCACGTTTGCGGAGTGAGAAGAGTTTTTCTGACGCGCACGCCCCAGGGCGGCTTCTCTTGCCGCTTTGCGACAATTCACCTTCTGTCGTCAGAAAAACGATTTTAATTTCTTTCGCGTCTGCGGACGCCTGGGCAGCCGTTAGCAGCTTTGCTGCTTTACGGATGCCGCGTACCCCTTGCGGGTAAAAACTCTGCGACGCGTTTTATTGCCGCTCGTTTTCGACCAGCGAGAGTAGAGTCTGCTCAAAGCCGTATTGGTCGCGGAGACGGCGGGACTCGGTGAGTTTTTTGGTGCCGCGGTGGCCGGTACGGTGACAGCGGAGCATCAGATTTTTGGGCGAGTGGGCGAAGTCGATGAACTCGATGACGTCGACGTCGTAGCCTTCGTCCTCCAGGACCGCTGCGCGGATGGCGTCGGTCAGCAGCGCCGAGAAGCGCTCCTGAAACAGCCCGTGGGAGAGCAGAATGTCGAAATCGCCGCCCTTTTGGATGGTCTTATTGACCTCGTGCTGGCAGCAGGGGACGGAGAAGATGTGCTCGACGCCGCGGGAGATGGCGTAGTGCAGGGCGTAGTCGGTCGCGACGTCGCAGGCATGGAGCGTGACAAGCATGTCAATGTGCTCGCTGTAGAGCACATCGCGCGTAACATCAGCCACGACGAAGTGAAGATCTGAATAGCCGTAGCGCGCGGCGACCTCATTGCAGTGCTCGACGACATCCTCTTTTAAGTCATAGCCGATGATCTTGGCGCGCACGCCGCGCTTGACGGCGAAATAGTAGTACAGCACGAACGTGAGGTACGATTTGCCGCAGCCAAAATCGAGAATCGTGATCTCGTCGCACCCGTAGGCGCGGAACGCGTCGTCCACGAGCTCGATGAAGCGGTTGATCTGCTTATATTTGTCGTATTTCGCCTTGACGATCTTGAAGTCCGGCGTGAAGACGCCGAGATCGACGAGGGCGGGGATGTTCTCCCCCTCCTGCAAAATGTACTCTTTTTTGCGGTTGTGCGAGGCGGCCACGGCGGCGCGGGCCGCGCCGGACTTGGCGGTGCACTTGTACGCGCCGTTCGTCTTGCGGACGTACTGGCGCGTCTCCGTTTCGGTGCAGAGTGTGACAGAGCGGAACAGACCGTCAAGCTCCTGCTCGAACGTTTCGAGCAGCGCGCCGCGTGCGACGTTGCGGTGCGCGACCTTCTGCCCCTGCTGGTATTCGAGCTGGAAAAAAGCTTTTCCGCGCAGCTTCAGGGGCCGCACGGTGACACGCGAGTGTCCGATGCGCGCGACCGGCTCGGCGAGGACGAGCTTGGTGAGCGTGTCGAGCCGTTCGGAGAGGTCGGAGACTACAATGCTCATGCGCCAAACCTCTCTTTGAGCGCAAGGTGCGCAGCGTACAGCTCATTTTTGCTGTAGGTGTTGTTCTCGTCCTTGAGGAGCATTTTGATGGCGTCCTTGGCCGTGCAGTCATTGCGCACCATGCAGTCGACGAGCAGCGCCTCAGGCGAGGTGATGTGCTCGACCTCGCGCAGGCGGTAGTCATCGCAGACCTCGACAATGAGGGCATATTCACCCTTTTCGTAGGTCTCCTTCGCAATGAGCTGGTCCTTGACCTCCTGCGGCGTGCCGCGGAAGGTCATCTCGTGGAGCTTTGTCATGTCGTTGCAGAGGCACAGGCGCAGCTGCGCGTTTTCCTCGATGAAGAAGTCGATGACGCTCATGATGCGCTTGGGAGATTCGTAAAAGGCGTAGGTCGCGGTGTCGCCCTTGCGCATCATCAGCAGCACGCGGCGGCGGTCGGCCGTCTCGCGCGGGAAAAAGCCATAGAAGAGGAAGCTCGAGAGGTCAAAGCCCGAGATCGATAGCGCGTTGACCGCGGCGCAGCAGCCGGGCACGCCGACGACGCGAATGCCGTTTTCGACCGCGGCGCGGATGAGCTCGTTGCCGGGGTCGGAGATGCAGGGCGTGCCCGCGTCGGTGATGACGGCGATGTCCTTGCCGGAGGCAAGCTGTTCGATGAACCACTTCGCCTTGCCGTATTCGTTGAACTTGTGGTTGGCGCTCAGGCTGTTGCCGCGGATGCCGAGCTTGTTGAGCAGCACCACGCTGCGGCGGGTGTCCTCGGCGGCGATGATGTCGGCGGTGGACAGGATTTCGCGTCCGCGCTCGGACATGTCGCGCGAGTTGCCGATGGGCGTTGCGACGATATAAAGGGTGCCGGTGGTCTTCTGCTCGTCCATAATATCCTCCAAAAAGCAAAAATTTCTCATTATGCTGACAGTATAGCCTATTTTCGCCCGCTTGGCAAGGCGGGAGAAGCGGCGGGATTTGCGATTGCTTTTTGCCGCGGGCACGGTATAATGGAGAAAACTGCCGAACAAAGGAGAATCGGGCATGAAAAAGAGACTGTTCCGCCTGGGCGCGCTCTGCTGCGTTGCGGCGATGACGATAACGACCAGCGCGCAGGCGCTCAGCGTGGAGGAGGCCTACGATATTTTGCAGCGCAGCTATGTTGATAAGCTGCCGCGCGCCGCGCAGGACGCGAAGTCGCTCGACGAGCTCTTTTCCTACACGGACGACTACACGTACTACATGACGGCGGAGGAGTATCAGGCGTTTTTGCAGGGCGTCGAGGGTGATGTGAGCTTCGCCGGCATCGGCGCGGAGATCACCTATGTGCCCGAGGGCATCCGTATCGTCTCCGTCCTCAAGGGCGGCGGCGCGGAGAAGGCGGGCCTTGCCGCGGGCGACATTATCATCGCCATTGAGAGCGAGTCCTGCGCGCCGGGCGGCGCGGAGCACCGCGCCAAGCTCCTCGGCGAAGCGGGGACGAGCGTGACCATCACCGTCCGCCACGCGGACGGCACGCAGGCGGATTATACCGTTACGCGCGCGCTCGTCACGCAGACGAATACGACCGTCTCGGTCACGGGCGGCGTGGGCTACATCGACTGCGACAGCTTCGGCACGCAGACGGGGACGTATTTTCAAGAGGGCGTGCGCGGGAATGACAGCGCTGTGCACGCGTGGATCGTCGACCTTCGCGGCAACGGCGGAGGGCTGACCTCCGCGGCGGTGTCGGCGCTCGGCGCGTTTTCGGGCGAGGGAGACCTCATCTACTTTGTCGATCAGGATGGCGAGAGTACCGCGCAGAGCTATTCGGGCAAGGACCTGACGGACAAGCCCGCCATCGTGCTGATGGACAGCGGCAGTGCCAGCGCGTCGGAGATCTTTGCGGGCGGCGTGCTCGGCACGGGCAGCGGCATCGTCATCGGCACGCGCAGCTATGGCAAGGGCGTGGCGCAGGTCCTATACGATGAGTCGAACTGCCCGTATCTGCACGGCGACGCCGTGAAGGTGACGGCGTACCGCTTCTACTGCGCGGGCGGCAACACGACCGACCGCATCGGCGTGGTGCCGACGCTCTATATCCCGCAGGATCAGGTCGTTGCGGCGGCGCGCCTGCTGAGCGGCGAGAAGACGAAAGACAGCACGTATCTCCGCCTGGTGCTGAACGGCTGCGACTTTTACATCGACATTCCCGCGGGGAAGGAGAGCTCTTCCGCCGCGCTTGAGGCCATTTTGGCGGCGCTGACGCCGGACGCCGTGCTTTACTGGGGCGAAAACGGCGGCGAAAGGAAGCTCACGCTCGCGCAGGCGCGTGAAAAGTGCGGCTTTGCCGCATCGTCCGCGCTCGATTTTTCCGACGTGGCGGACAGCGAGTACGCGCAGGAGATCGATTCGCTTGCGGCGAGCCGCATCGTCTTTGGCGATGGCGGCAAGTTCCGCCCCGGCGCGACGATGACGCGCGCAGAGGTCTGTGCGCTGCTCGCGCAGGCGCTTGACCTCTACTCCACGGCGAACGGGTACTTTACCGACGTTGCCAAGGGGAGCTGGTACGCGCCCTCTGTGAACGCGATGGCGGCCATCGGTCTTGTCTCCGGCGTGGGCGGGGGAAAATTCGACCCGAACGCGACGATGACACAGGAGGAATTCATTACGGTGCTGGGCAGGCTCGTGGAATTCGTGAATCTGGATGCGCGGGAATTTTTGGACAAGAACCCGCTGGCCATTTTGCAGCCGCTGCCGAAGTATAAGAGCTTTTCACACTGGGCCATCCGCAGCGCGGAGCTTTTGACGAATTCCGTGTTCGATGAAAACGGCGATGCTGTGAATATGTACTGCATGAGCCTTGAAGATATCGAGCCCCAGGTCCCCATCCTGCGCGAGCAGGCTGCGGCGGCGCTCTATAACGCGCTGCGCACGACGGGCGTGCTCAAGTATTGAGATGGACTGGTACGTCTACATGCTGCGCTGCGAGGATGGCTCGCTCTACACCGGCATTGCCTCAGACGTGGAAAAGCGCTTTGCCATGCACAAGAGCGGGCACGGGGCGAAGTACACTCGCTCGCACCCGCCTGTCGCGGTCGTGTACCGCGAGCAATGCAGCGACAAGGGCGCGGCGCTGCGGCGCGAGGCCGCCATCAAGAAGCTGCCGCGCGCGAAAAAACTCGAACTGACGGAGGAAAACTGCGATGCGTGAAACGATCGTCGACCGCGCGTACGCCAAGACGCTCCTGCCGCCGCGCAAAGAAGATGGGCACAAGGGCGACTTCGGCAAGCTCTTAGTCCTCGGCGGCAGCGTGGGCTATACGGGCGCGCCGTATCTGGCGGCGAGCGCGGCGGTGCATTCGGGCTGCGGGCTCGTGTATCTCGGCGTGCCGGAGAGCATCTGGGCGGTTGAGGCGCAAAAGTGCGTGAGCGCAATGCCGTTCCCGCTGCCGGAGACAGACGGAAGGCTCTGTCTCGCCGCGCTCGACAAGATGCAGGACAAGCTCAAAGGCTGTGATGTTTTAGCGCTCGGTCCCGGCCTTGGCCGCGGAAAAGAGACAGAGCAGCTCGTCCACGCGCTTTTGTGGCAGGTGAAAGAGCCGCTGGTGCTGGACGCCGACGGTCTGAACGCCTTACAGGGCTGTACGGAAAAGCTGGACGTCCGCCGCGGACGCGTGACGATTTTGACGCCGCACGACGGCGAATTTGCGCGCCTGACGGACCGGACGCTCCGGGAGATCGCGTCGAGCGAACGGACAGAGCTTGCGAGCCGCTTTGCCTGCGAGCACGGCTGTATCTTGGTGCTCAAGGGGCACCGGACGCGCATTGCGCTGCCGGACGGGCGGATGCTCGTCAACACGAGCGGCTGCTCGGCGCTCTCAAAGGGCGGGAGCGGGGACGTGCTGACAGGCTTGATCGCGTCGCTTCTGTGCCAGGGCGTGGGCGCGGCAGAGGCCGCGGCGCTCGGCGTGTGGCTCCACGGCCGCGCGGGAGAGCTTCTGGCGCAGGAAATGACCGCGTATTGTGCGAGCCCGCGGGAGCTCGTGACGCGGGGACTGGGCCTCGCGTTTCGGGAGCTGCTGGAAGCATAAAAAGGCAAAGAGGAACAAGGCCGCCGCATCGAATGATTCGGCGGCCTGTTTGATAGAAGTGAAGACAGGAAAAGCGCCCCCGAACGAATCGGGGGCGCTTTTGCCTATTTTAACAGAGAATGGAAAGGTTCACTTTTTGCCGGGGATGCGGTTCGGGTCATCGGCGTGCTTGACAACAAGGCTGGTGAGAGCGAACAGCGCAACGGCGTTGGGGATGACCATGAGGTTGTTGAACATATCGCTCAGCTCCCAGACGAGGTCGTTGGACATCATCGTGCCGAGGAAGATGAACACGAGCGCGAGGACGGTGTAGACCACGGTGCTCTTCTTGCCGAAGAGGTAGGCAACGTTGATCTTGCCGAAGAGGTTCCAGCTCAGGATCGTGGAGAAGGCGAAGAAGAACAGGCAGACGGCGACGAACATGTTGCCCGCGCTCTCGCCGAAGACGACGCCGAAGGCGGTCTGGGCGAGGTTGGCCTTGCCGAGCACGCCGGTGACATCGCCGACATAGCCGCTCGCGAGAGGGCCGTCCGCCGTGTAAAGGGTGGAGATGATGACGAGCGCGTTGAGCGTCAGGACGACGAAGGTGTCGATGAACACGCCGATCATGGCGACGACACCCTGGTCGTGCGGGCAGTCAACATTCGCGAGGGCGTGGGCATGCGGGGTGGAGCCCATACCGGCCTCGTTGGAGAACAGGCCGCGCTTGGCACCCTGGGAGATCGCGGTCTTGATGGCGTAGCCGAAGCCGCCGCCGATGATGGCCTGGGGCTGGAAGGCATACTTGAAGATCATGCCGATGGTGGCGGGGACGTACTTGATGCGGACGACCAGGACGATCAGGCCGCCGAGCAGGAAGATAGCCGCCATGATGGGGACGACCTTCTCCGTGACGGAGGCGAGGCGCTGCACGCCGCCAAGGAAGATGAACGCGCAGATCGCGACGAGGACGATACCGACGATCCAGGAGGGAATGCCGAAGGCGGTCTGCATCGTGGAGCCGATGGAGTTGGACTGCACCATGCAGCCGAAGAAGCCGAGTGCCAGCGTGATGGCGACGGCGAAGAAGCCGGCGAGGAACTTGCCGAAGCCGCCCTTAAAGGCCGTCGTGATGTAGTAGACAGGACCGCCCTTGACGTTGCCGTCCTTTTCGACGATGCGGGTCTCCTGGGCGAGCGTTGCTTCCGCGTAGATCGTGGCCATGCCGAGGAAGGCGATCAGCCACATCCAGAAGATGGCGCCGGGGCCGCCGGAGATCATGGCGGTGGCGCAGCCGGTGATGTTGCCTGTGCCCACCTGGGCGGCGATAGAGGTTGCCACCGCCTGGAAGGAGCTCATGCCCTCCTTGCCGGCCTTCTCGCCGTTGAGGTTCACGCTGCCGAACAGCCGCCGGAAGCCGGCGCCGAATTTGCGCACCTGGATGAACCGGGTGCGGATGGTGAAGATGATGCCGGTACCCACCAGCAGATACAGCAGCAGGCCGTTCCACACAAAGCCGGCCAGTTCGCTGACCTTTGCGGCCAACAGATCCATGTCCATGTTTTCTCTCTCCTTGTCCGCAAACGAAAAGGGCCGGACAGACCCTGCCCAGCCCAACAAAGCGCCGGCCCCCTCCGCTGTGCGGAAGGGCCTGCCCTTTACTCTGTCCTTTTACCTGAGAGATTCAGCGGGATTTCCCGCCTTGCACCTTCGGTACTCATCTGAGCTTCTCCAGAGCCACATCCATCCCTAGTCCTCATCCCGTGCCGGGACACCTGAGAGTTTCACTCCTTCGGCAGGCTTGCGCCGTTTCTCTAGGGACTTCGTTTGCCTTTATGTAATTGACACTTGTTACCTTATCACGGACAATACCCGTTGTCAATGGAGTTTTTGTACAGGAGCCGTCCGCTGTCTGCGGACGGCTCCTGTGCCTTCTCAATAAAACTCCCGGATATAATCCAGCACATCCTGTCGGGTGCCCTGGAAGGGGCCCGGCGTCTCCATCTTCAGAGAGACCAGGGCCGTGCAGTACCGCAGGGCCTCCTCCACCCCGGCCCGCTGGCGCTCCGAGATATAGCCGGCGAAGGTGGTGTCGCCCCGCCCGGTCCGGCCGGAGAGGTTCCGTGCCTTGATGGGACAGGTGTAGGTGGTCACCCCGTCGTAGGCCAGCACCTCGGTGTTGTGGGTGATGAGGACCTCCTTGGCGCCCCAGCTGTGCAGGAGCTTGGCGGCCTCCGCCCGATCGGTGAGGCCCGTCAGGATCTCCGCCTCCGCCGCGTCGGTCTTGAGGTAGTCGATCACCGGCAGGTACTGCTTCTTTTCCGCCCAGTCGTGGAAGGCCATGGTCCTGTCCGCCTCCACATGGCGCAGCAGGCACTGGACATCCACCGCCACCTTGCCGTGCCTGGCTGCCTCGGCAAAGAGGGCACCGTCGAAGTCGCCGTACACCAGGCCGGCGAAGTGATAGATCTTGGTCTCGATATCCGGCAGCTCATCGAACCGGAAGGGATCGCACACCCCCATGGAGGTGCAGGCCCGCTTTTCTTTGTCGGCGGTGAAATACTGGTTGCGGATGGAGCAGGTGGC
>ENA-OVGC01002977-OVGC01002977.1-human-gut-metagenome-genome-assembly--contig:-NODE-2977-length-10729-cov-4.108675_pt1 | contig 10729 bp, 8 predicted proteins | sample MGYA00237768_ERZ505415 | MGnify/ENA primary metagenome ERZ505415 (study PRJEB26158, sample SAMN06016382) | human gut metagenome | biome: human gut; feature: ankylosing spondylitis patient; material...
CATACGAGATTCAAGTGTGACTGGAGTTCAGACGTGTGCTCTTCCGATCTCGCTGGCGCTCGCCAATACCGGCGAGCGGTTCGGCTACTACACCATGCTGGCCGTCTTCGCGCTCTTCCTGCGTGCCAACTTCGGTTTGGAGGCCGGTGTGGCGGGAGCCATTTACAGTACGTTCCTCGGCCTCGTCTATTTCATGCCGCTCGTCGGCGGTGTTCTGGCCGACAAGTTCGGCTACGGAAAGATGGTGACCATCGGTATTACCGTGATGTTTGCCGGCTATCTGTTGCTCTCGCTTCCGCTTGGCAGCGACACGCTGGCGATGATCGGCATGTTGGCAGCCTTGATTTTCATCAGTGTCGGCACAGGGCTTTTCAAGGGCAACCTGCAAGTGATGGTCGGCAATCTCTACGACGATCCGAAGTATGCCTCGAAGCGCGACGAGGCTTTTTCGATCTTCTACATGGCCATCAACGTGGGGGCCCTCTTCGCTCCGACGGCCGCCGTCGAGATCAAGGAGTGGGCTGAGACGAGCCTCGGGTTCTCATCGAACGACGCCTACCACTTCTCGTTCGCCGTGGCGTGCGTGGCGCTTATCATCTCAATGGGGATTTATTACACCTTCCGCTCCTCCTTCCGCCACATCGAGGGCGGCAAGAGCAAGAGCGGCGAGAAGGCCGTGGCAGAGAAAAAACTTTCGGCTGGCGAGATGCGCCAGCGTATCATCGCCCTCTGCCTCGTTTTCGCCGTGGTGATTTTCTTCTGGATGGCTTTCCACCAGAATGGGCTGACACTGACCTACTTCGCCAATGAGTTCAACGAAAAGAGCTCGGAGGGTTTCCAGAGCATGTTTTTCAGCGTGTGGAACCTCGTGCTGATCATCATCGGGGTCTACGCTCTCTTTTCGCTCTTTCAGTCCGAGACGACCCGAGGCCGCGTCGTTGCCGGCAGCATCGTGGCGGGCGTGGTGGCTGTCCTCTATTATAAATATCTGAATCTGAACGGACCTGTTGCCGTTTCGGCCCCGATCTTTCAGCAGTTCAATCCTTTCTATGTCGTAGCGCTCACGCCGGTTTCGATAGCTATCTTCTCGGCACTGGCCCGCAGGGGCAAGGAACCTTCGGCGCCGCGTAAGATCGCCTACGGGATGCTGGTGGCTTCGGCGGGGTTCGCCATCATGGCCGTCGGTTCGCTCGGATTGCTCACGCCCGATGCGCAGGAAGCGGCTGTGGAGGCTGGCGAGCAAGTGCCGCTCGTCTCGTCGAACTGGCTCATCTCGACCTATCTCGTGTTGACTTTCGCCGAACTGTTGCTTTCACCGATGGGTATTTCGTTCGTCTCGAAAGTGGCGCCTCCCCAATATAAGGGGATGATGATGGGTGGCTGGTTCGGTGCTACGGCCATCGGCAATCTGCTCGTAGCCGTCGGCGGGTTCCTTTGGGGCGGAATTCCTCTGTGGGCCGTCTGGACGGTATTCATCGTCCTCTGTCTCCTCTCTGCGGTCTTTATGTTCTCGATGATGAAGAAACTCGAGAGCGTCACGACAGACGCATAGGACTCCGTGCGGTACACGCGATATATCCGTGAAAACGGCAGACCTTCGGGTCTGCTGTTTTTGTTGCAGGCGGTCGTCGCACTTCCTTGTGCGCGTGCGGGCGATGGTCTGGCTGTGCAGGGGAGGCGGTACAGGGTGGAACGGGCTGAGGATGTGCGGACTGACGTTCGTAACCGGCCGAAAATCTGAACAATCCCGGAAATCCGGTCTTTTTTGCTTTTTCGAGGAAGGCGGTGACGGTTCTGCGATTTTTTCTCTATATTTGTACATGGCGGGAATGAATCCCGACGGTTCCGGGCCGCGGCGGAGGGCGGCGGCCGGACGGCAACGGTTGAAAACAAATCCTCTTGTGCGATGAAATGGTGGCTCAAATGTATGCGTAACTACGTCAATTTCCGCGGGCGCGCCCGCCGGCGGGAGTTCTGGATGTTTACGCTGTTCAACACGCTCGTCTATCTGTTGCTTCTGGCGGTCGGTCTCGTCCTGCTCGGAGCGGTGATCTATAAGAGCGTTGCCGAAGGCGGGGATGCGGCGGAGCATGCGACGGCCTATACGTTGGCTGTCGCCGGGTTGCTCCTGCTCGTGTACGGCTGGATGCTCGCCACCTTCCTGCCCGGGTTGGCCGTGCGGGTGCGTCGGCTGCACGACATCGGGCTGAGCGGCAAATGGCTGCTGGGCTACTATGCGCTTTATTGGGTCTGCTTTTATTGGATGTCGACATCGTATATGCAATTTGCCGAGGACGGTGCTTTGGAAGGTCTGTCTGGACAGCAGTCGGCTGCGGCGATCTGGATCGTAGCGCGGCCGATGCTGCTGGCATTGGCGCTGTTGTCGGCGGCGGGTATCGCGGCGATGTGCATCGGTTCCGAGAAAGGGGAGAATCGGTATGGCGCCGATCCCACGGCGGAGATTCCGGCGGCGGACGCAGGGGATGCGGAGTGTGTTACGGATCGTTTAACTTAAAATCGATAGCTTATGAAATGGTGGTTGACTTGTATTAGGAAGTATGTGACTTTCGAGGGCCGTGCGCGCCGCAAGGAGTACTGGATGTTCACGTTGTTCAATGTGGTTTTCGTGGTCGTGACGATGCTGCTCGATATTCTGCTTTTCGGGGCGACTCCCGACAATCCGACGTCGCCGCGCTATCTGACGACGCTTTACGGGCTCTTCGTTTTTCTGCCGACATTGACAGTGGTGGTACGCCGTCTGCACGATATCGGTCGCAGCGGCTGGTGGCTGGCCGGCTACTACGGCGTGGCGTTCGTCTGTACGATCCTGATGATGATCGGCAGCGTGCTGATGCTGGGCGGAAAGGGCAGCGGAATGGCGTTGACGGGGGTCGGATTCGCAGTGCTGATGATCACTGCCGTCTGGATGATCGTCTGGATGTGTTTCGATTCGCAGGCGGGCGAGAACAAGTACGGCCCCAACCCCAAGCAGATCGCCGCTCCGGTCGAATCCGCGGCGCCTGCCGCCGCTGCCGAGCCGTCGGAGCCGGAGACTCCGAAAGCGGAGTAACCGGATTCCGTCGGCGGATTTGCGTCGTTCCCGCGCGGAACGACGCTCTTTTTTTCTACTTTTGCGGAGATGAATGTGAATGAAGAGTTGATCCGGTATGTCGAACGCGAGATTCTGCCTCGTTACGATGCGTTCGATCGGGCGCACCGGCGCGACCATGCGCTGACGGTGATCGCTGCGAGCCTGCGTTTGGCTCGATATTACGAGGTGAATCCCGATATGGTCTATGCCGTGGCGGCCTACCACGATACGGGGCTGCGGGAGGGGCGCGGGCGGCACCACGAGGCGTCGGCGCGCATCGTGCGCGGGGATCGGAACCTGCGGCGCTGGTTCACGGAGGCGGAGGTGGCGACGATCGCCGAGGCGGCGGAGGATCACCGCGCGTCGTCGGGACGTCCGCCCCGAACGATCTATGGCCGTATCGTGGCCGAAGCCGATCGGGTGATCGACTGTGAAACGACATTGCGGCGGACGGTGCAGTACGGGTTGGAACACGCTCCCGAACTCGATCGGGAGGGGCAGTTCGCCCGTTTTGCCGAACATCTGCGGACGAAGTACGGCGAAGGCGGGTATTTGCGTCTGTGGCTGCCCGAATCGGAAAACGCCTCCCGTCTGGACGAGTTGCGTGCCGTTATCCGCGACGACCGGCAGTTGCGTGTGCGGTTCGACGAACTCTACGACGACGAACTTCGCCGCGAGGCGTGACCACTGCCGTTTCCAGCCCCTCAGCCGTTGCCGGCGACGGTCGGCAGGCGCGAGTGAACCCCGTTGTGCCGGGCCGCCGCAATCCGGCCGGTATTCTTTCTCGGCGGGTTTCCGGCCATACCTGCCTGTCGGACAGGAGGTGCCGGATGTCTCGCCTGCGGTTCGCCGTGCGTGTGATGCGACCGCTGCCGTTTCCCGATTTTTCATACTCCTTTTTTGCGGTATATCGTCGTTCCGGATGACGCTTCACCGCCCGCCGGAGCCTGTGTCTGTATGCGGGGCGGAATAATGGAGACAGGGTTGGGCGGGGATGAATTGCCTGATGGAATTCTTTCGTTCGGGGTCGTGTCTTTTCAGAAGCTCCTTTTAGGCGGCTGGACGTGGTATGAAGAGCGAGTTGTCGCAGATATAATATCTGATAGTGCGACGTGAAAATATGGTTTTGATCTTTTTTTAAATATCTGAAATATAGCATATTGATCCTGAAATAAGCCGAATCGGAGAGTTCTTCCGGAAAATTCATCGCAAAAAAGAGAAAACTATTTTTTGTTTTCTTGTCTACCTTTGCTGCCGTACCAGTGAGGAGATGAGTATGCAACGTGAGACCATTATTCAATTGGCGGCCGAAATGTTTGTCGGACAAGGCATCAAGGCGGTGCGGATGGACGATATCGCCCGTCATATAGGCGTCTCGAAACGGACGATTTACGAACAGTTCGGCGACAAGGAGGAGTTGCTCTACCAGTGTCTGAGCTATTATGTGCGCGAGCAGGACCGGCGGCACGCCGAGTTGGGTGCACAGGCGAAGAACGTGCTCGAAGCGATGCTGCTGGTCTTCGGCGACGTAATGGATAAGGCGGAGATAAGCCACCGGCTGCAAAGCAACCTGCGGCGCTTCTATCCCAAAGTCTACGAGCGGCTCGTCGCCGAACGCCGCAACCGGGACGGGTTGGAGCAGTTCAAGATCGCACTGTCGCGCGGCGTGGAAGAAGGCTATTTCCAGGGAATCGTCAACTTCGATCTGGCCATTACGCTGCTGCGTTATTCGGTCGAGGGGTTGATCGTGCGCAAGGACGTGTTGCTGTCGCACAACATGTCGACGAACGAGGCGCTGGTGTTTCTGGTCGTGAATTTCCTGCGGGGTATTTCGACCGAAAAGGGGATGCGCCTGATCGACGATTTCCTCGAAAAACAGAACGGAAAGAAATAACTTACAGATGAGAAGAACGGGTATGAAGCGATTGATTTTAGCACTGACTTTCGGTGCGTTTGCAGCGGGAAGTGCCTCGGCGCAGCTCCGGTTGACGCTGGACGACGCGATCCAGATGGCCCTCAGCGAGAACCCCACGATCAAGGTGGCCGATCTCGACGTGGAGCGCTACGATTACGTGAAGAAGGAGACGCGCGGCAATCTGCTGCCGTCGCTGTCGGCGAGCGGGGAGTACACCCGCGCGATCGAAAAGTCGACGATGCGCGGCGGTATCTCGTTCGGCGCCGACAATACCTTTACCGGTACGGCCAGCCTCTCGGTGCCGCTCTTCGCGCCGGCAGTCTATCGGACGTTGAAGCTGAACCGCACGCAGATCGCATCGGCCGTCGAGGCGGCGCGGTCGTCGCGCATTACGCTGGTGGCCGAGGTGAAAAAGGCCTTCTACAACATCCTGCTGGCCGAACAGTCGCTGGCGACGCTCGAAGAGTCGCGTGCGACGATCCAGCGCACGGTGGACGATACGAAGGTGAAGTTCGAACAGGGCGTGGCCTCGGAGTACGACTACCTGACGGCGCAGGTGGAGCTGAGCAATCTGCTTCCGACCATTACGCAGACGAAGAATTCGATTCGGGTGGCCATGCTGCAACTCAAAATGTACCTGTCGGTTCCCGAGGCGTTGTCGATCGAGCTGGTCGGCAACCTTGACGAGATGAAAGACGTCGTTCTCGCGGGCGGCGAAACGCTCTCGACCGACGTGTCGCGGAACAGCGATCTGCGCGCATTGGATATTCAGGCCGAAATGCTCCGCTACCAGTTGAAAACGACCAATGCCGCCCGTATCCCGACCGTCGCGGCGTTCGGTTCGGCGACCATTACCGGTAACGACATGGAGGATTTCCGCAAAATGGTGAGCGGGGGTGCCGAAGCGGGTACGGGCGAGGCCGTGGCCGATCTGAACAGCAGCAAGTATTTCTGGACGCATCCGATTTCGGTCGGTGTCCAGATCTCGATTCCGATCTTTTCAGGGTTGAAGAACAGCTATAAGTCCCGTCAGGTGAAGAATCAGATCGAGCAGCTCGATTTGCAGCGCGACTATGCGCAGCGCCAGACGACGGTCGCCGTGGAGTCGGCGATCAACAACCTGCTGACGGCGCGCGAGATGATGCTGGCGCAGGCGCGGACGATGGCACAGGCCGACAAAGCCTACCACATCTCCGACACGCGGTTCCGTGCGGGCGCAGGCACGATTCTCGAACTCAATTCGGCACAGCTCAACCGTACGCAGGCGCATTTGAATTATTCGCAGGCGATCTACGACTACCTCTCCGCGCAGGCCGACTACGATCGGATCGTCGGCAGGGAGGTAGGCGGAAACTGACGGTTCGAAAGTTGAAAATAAGAATATAACGGATAGAGAAGTATGAAAAGAGTTTTGGTGATGTTGGTTGCGGCGGCTATGGCTGCATCCTGCACGGGCAAGAAACAGGCCGAATCGACGGCCTCCGACGAGAAAGTGTTGACGAAGACGGTGCCCGCCGCGCTTCGGGTGATCGAACAGAACGAGGTCTATACCTCCGAGATCGAGCCTTATAAGGAGAACGATATTACCCCTGCGGTTTCGGGCGTGCATATCGACCGGATTCTGGTCGACGTGGGTTCGCGCGTGAAGGCGGGGCAGCTGCTCGTGACGCTCGATCCGACGCAGTACAACCAGCAGCGGTTGCAGTACCAGACTGCGCTCGACGACTACAACCGGCTGGTTCCGGTCTATGAGGCCGGCGGCATCTCGGCGCAGCAGCTCGAACAGACCAAGGCTGCGCTCGACGTGCAGAAGGAGGTGCTTGATAACCTGAGAAAGAACATCGAGATGCGTTCGCCCATTGCGGGCGTCGTGACGGCGCGCAACTACGAAGCGGGCAACCTGTTCACGGGGACGCCGGTGCTGCACGTCATGCAGATCAATCCGTTGAAGATCATCGCCAACATTCAGGAACAGTACTATCCCGCCGTGAAGCTGGGGATGCCTGTCGAGATCCGCACCGATATTTTCCCCGGCGAAGTGTTCGCGGGCAAGGTGTCGCTGATCTATCCGGCGCTCGACGCTTCGACGCGTACCTTCACCGTCGAGGTGACCGTTCCCAATGGGAACGAGAAGCTGCGTCCGGGCATGTTCGCCCGTTCGACCTTCAACATGGGCGATAAGGAGGGGATCATGGTGCCCGACGTGGCCGTGCTGAAACAGGTGGGTTCGTCCGAGCGTTACCTCTATGTGGTCAAGGACGGCAAGGCCGAACGCCGCAGCGTGAAGGTCGGCCGCCAGATCGGCAGCGACGTGGACATTCTGTCGGGTGTCGCCGATGGCGAGCAGATCGCCGTGACGGCGCTTTCACGACTGGCCGACGGCGTCGAAGTGGAGGTGAAAGAGTAATTTTAGCACGAATCGAACATGAAAATATACGAAACAGCGGTTCGAAAACCGATTTCGACCATTCTGATCTTCGTCGGCGTCATCGTCTTCGGCCTATTTTCGCTGAACAACCTCGCCGTCGATCAATATCCCGATATCGAGATCCCGCAGATCGCCGTCATTACGTCCTATGCGGGGGCCAATGCGGCCGATATCGAGACCAATATCACCCGTGTGTTGGAGGACAACCTCAACACGGTGGAGAACCTCAAGAAGATGACTTCGAAGTCGTCGGACAACTTCTCGATGATTACGCTCGAATTCGAGTACGGCTCCGATCTGACGGAGGCGGCCAATGACATCCGCGATGCCGTGAGCCGCACGCAGTCGCTGCTGCCCGACGACGTGGATTACCCGACGATATTCAAGTTCTCGTCGTCGATGATTCCGGTCATGATGCTCGCCGTCACGGCCGATGAGAGCTATCCGGCGCTGAACAAGATTCTCGACGACAAGCTGGTCAACGACCTCAACCGCATCAACGGCGTGGGATCGGTGTCGGTCATGGGCGTTCCCGAACGCGAGGTGCAGGTCAATGTCGATCCCAAGAAGATCGAAGCCTACGGGTTGTCGGTCGAGCAGATCGGGAGCATCATCGCCGCCGAGAACGTCAACATCCCGAGCGGTACGATCGATATCGGCAACAACACCTTCAATATCAAGGCCGACGGCGAGTTCTCCGACGCCTCGACGCAGTTGGGCAAGGTGGTGCTTTCGAACCGCAACGGCCGCAAGGTGCTGCTGAACGACGTGGCCGAGATCCGCGATACGCTCGAAAAGGCGACGATGGACGAGCGCGTGAACGGCCAGCTGGGCGTGCGCGTAATCATCCAGAAACAGTCGGGCGCCAATACCGTCGACATCGTGCACGAGGTGCAGAGGCGTCTGCCGGCGATCGCCGCCTCGCTGCCGGGCGACGTCGACATCGAGCTGATCTACGAGGGTTCGCAGGAGATCACCGACGCGATCGGGTCGCTGTCGGAGACGATCATGTACGCCTTTATCTTCGTGGTGCTCGTGGTGATGATCTTTTTGGGCCGCTGGCGGGCGACGTTCATCATCTGTCTGACGATTCCCGTCTCGCTGATCTGTTCGTTCATCTACCTCTATGCCGTCGGATCGACGCTCAACATCATTTCGCTGTCGTCGCTGTCGATCGCCATCGGCATGGTGGTGGACGATGCCATCGTGGTGCTGGAAAATATCACGACCCATATCGAACGCGGTTCGCAGCCGAAAGAGGCCGCGATCTACGCCACCAACGAAGTGTGGCTGTCGGTAATCGCCACCACGCTGGTGACGGTGGCCGTGTTCCTGCCGCTGACGTTGGTGTCGGGCCTTTCGGGCATCATGTTCCGCGAGTTGGGCTGGATCGTATCGATCGTGGTGAGCGTTTCGACGGCGGCGGCCATTTCGCTGACCCCGATGTTGTCGGCCTACATCCTGCACAAGGAGGGCGGCGAACACGACTACAAGGGTCTCGGCATCCTCTACAAGCCGATCGATCGGGCGCTCACGTGGCTCGACGGCGCCTATGCACGTATGCTGGCTACGGTGCTGAACCACCGTCGCTGGACGCTGGGGGCGGTGCTCGTCGTCTTCTGCGCCTCGTTGCTGCTGCTGTCGCGGGTGCCGTTCGAGTTCTTCCCGCCTGCGGACAACGGGCGTATTGCGGCTACGGTGCGTCTGCAACAGAACGTGAGCGTGGAGTATACGGCGCGGATCGCCCGCGAGATCGACAGCGTCATCCGGACGAAGTATCCCGAAGTGCTCCTGATTTCGGCTTCGGCCGGCGCAAGTTCGGGCGACGACGCCTTCTCGGCCATGCAGACCACGGGGTCGCACATCATCAACTACAATCTGCGTCTGCCGCGTTCGGGCGAGCGCGATCGTTCGATCTACCAGATTTCCGACCTGCTGCGTCAGGATTTCGACCGGATTCCCGAAATCGACCGCTACGAGGTCACGCCGGGCGGCAATCAGGGCTCGATGAGCGGTTCGTCCTACGTTCAGGTCAAAGTCTACGGACATGATATAAACCAGACCAACGACGTGGCCAACGATCTGAAATCCAAACTTTCGCAGATACCCGGTCTGCGCGATGCGCAGCTCTCGCGCGACGACCTGCGTCCGGAGTATAACGTGGTTTTCGACCGCGACAAGCTGGCCTACTACGGCATGAATTCCGCGACGGCCTCGCAGGCGGTGCGTAACCGGATCAACGGTCTGGATGCGTCGAAATACCGCGAGGACGGCGACGAGTACGACATCGTGGTGCGCTACGGCGAACCGTTCCGGACGAGTATTCAGGATGTGGAGAACATCGTACTCTACGGGGCCGACGGGCAGCCCGTGAAGTTGAAGGAGGTGGCGACGGTGGTCGAGGAGTTCGCCTCGCCGTCGATCGAACGCGAGAATCGCCAGCGTGTGATCTACGTCAAGGCTTCGCTGGGCGACGGCGTGGCGCTGGGTACGGTCGTGCCGCAGATCAACGCCATTCTGGACGAATATCCGCTGCCCGACGGCATGAGTCTCGATCTGGGCGGTACGGTCGAGGATCAGGGCGATGCGTTCGGCGACCTGCTGACGCTGTTCGTGTTGATCGTGATTCTGGTCTACATCGTCATGGCCACGCAGTTCGAGTCGCTGGTGTTTCCCTTCATCATCATGTTCACCATTCCGCTGGCCTTCACGGGGACGTTCCTCGCGTTGTGGCTGACCGGGACGCCGCTGTCGATCATCGCGCTGATCGGTGCGATCATGCTCGTGGGTATCGTGACGAAGAACGGTATCGTGCTGGTGGACTATACCAACCTGCTCGTCGAACGCGGATCGAGCGTCTTCGATGCGGTAGTGGCCGGCGGCAAGAGCCGTCTGCGTCCGGTGCTGATGACGTCGTTCACTACCATCCTCGGCATGTTGCCGCTGGCGCTCGGTACGGGCGAGGGTTCGGAGACCTGGCAGCCGATGGGTATCGCCGTGATCGGCGGTCTCACCTGCTCGACGCTGCTGACGCTGCTCGTCGTGCCGGTTCTCTACTCGGTTTTCGTCAACCGTCGGATTCGCAAGGCGCAGCAGAAGCAGGCCGCTGCCAGACAAGTATCGTTGAACGCATAAACCATACGAAAAATCATGAAAGCCGTATTTGTATCTTACAACCAGGCATTGACCGACCCCATGCAGGAGATTCTGGACGATCTCGGCGTACGCGGGTTCACCAAATGGGAACTCAAGATCGGAAGAGCGTCGTGTAGGGAAAGAGTGTAGATCTCGGTGG
>ENA-OVGC01002983-OVGC01002983.1-human-gut-metagenome-genome-assembly--contig:-NODE-2983-length-10704-cov-4.268758_pt1 | contig 10704 bp, 10 predicted proteins | sample MGYA00237768_ERZ505415 | MGnify/ENA primary metagenome ERZ505415 (study PRJEB26158, sample SAMN06016382) | human gut metagenome | biome: human gut; feature: ankylosing spondylitis patient; material...
CCATAAAGACATAGTTCCCATAGAACTATGATTCTTGACTTTAACTTTGCTCGTTAAAAACAATACCACTTTCTAATATTATATATTCTCTCAGACATTTTAATTCTAATCTGCACATAACATAATTCTATATCACTCAAATAAGCAAGGGCATAGACAATGAACATAATACCTCTTTTAAATTATCCCACATGAAAAATAAGATTGGAAGAGAAATGCCTATTGTATATTCAGTGTGCATATTACAAAATAAATTGTTTTTGCCTTTTCATGCATACATTCCCTATTGACCATTTCGGAATTCAGTATCCAGAATAGAATTTGAGAGAGATAGCCAGGAAACTCAATTCCCAAATTGATAAAATTTACAAATCAATAGTTTAAATAACGGAACAGTTCACAATCCATACATATTTTATTATGTAACATTGTCCGGTACGCATTAAGGAGTCCGCTGTCCGGTCTGCGGTCAGTTTAGTAATCATGTGAAGGGCCATTATCTATGTTCCCTGCAAGGGCTTGAAATAGCGGGGCATCCGCTTACGCTTATGGTCAATGTGCGTAAGTTCCGCTGCAGAAATATCGCGTGTCAAAGAAAAGTCTTCAGCGAACCCCTCTCCCCCGCTGGCTTCTTCGCACGCGCGAAATACCCGGAAAGTGGAGGAACGCATCCGGAGCATATCCTTGAAGACCACTTCCCGTATCGCCGGTAATCTGCTGCATGAACAAAACATCGTCTGCAGCCAGTCCTCTTGCCTGAGACGTGCCAATGTCCGTCATGATGGAGTCCTTTTATAATATGGGGGACGAAAGGCACCGGCGCAGACTGAGACGGTTCATTGATGCAGAGGACTGCATGAGGAAGGGGATAATGGACGATCGTGACGTAGAGCGTGCGACTCAAGAAATCAGGAATGACATCAAAGAGGGACAATGGAAAATAAGGGAATACAACAGAAGTGTGGCAGGTAGAAAAAATAAAAACCACGCCTCTGTAAAGGCGATACATGATTTGAAAAAGTGATCTGAAGACCTTAAGAGAATTTGCCGCAGGCATAAAGAGAGACAAGGAGGCTGTCCAAAATGCAATGGATATCTATCTGAACAATGGAGTATTGGAAAGGACAGTCAATAAAACTAAAGCTATCAAAAGACAAATGTTCAACAGGGCAAACATTACTTTGCTAGGCAATAAACTTATTAGCTTGAACACTTGAACTGCCCCGAAAGTGACGAAGAACCAAGTTTTTCCCATTTCCTCTGTCACTGTATCACTGATTCCTTTTTACCAATTGATATTCAACTTGTTTGATTAGTGATATATGCCCGTTTTCTCTATCACTACGGTATCACAACCCTATCACTGGCAACTTGGATGGGAAACAGGTATTCCGCTTATACATATCTGTATATTAGTATATTACAAATAAAACAAACAATAAACACTTGATTCCCATCCCTGCAAACCATTCGATTATTTTGTGTAAAAACGGCTATAAAATAGGTGAAACCGGGTGGTTTTTATTGTCCGGCAAGGCACTTTAGTTGCCGGACACCCCCATGTTACCCCCTTTTACACCCGGATGTACCGGCTCCCTACACCCGGATGTAAAGGATGGCAACATGGGGGTGTTTACGGAATTATCTGCTTGTTTCTGCTAAAAAAAGAGAGGGCTTTTGTGGAATGAAGAACCGTATTTTGTCAATTTAATACCTATTATATTCGTTTTTACATTTGTTTATTCGATTATTTTATATGCTTTTTCAAAAGTAACAGAAGGCAATATGTTGGTTTCCAATCATATGATAAAAACGTCCTGTTTCAGGAGTGATAGAGGCAGTGATACAGGAAAACATCCTGTATCACTGCTATAACGCTTGAATATCAATATCTGAAACTTTTGTAGTGATAGAGTGATAAAAGGCATTTACATTGTGAAATTAACCAATGTCGGCAATACGAAAATTATTAAGGTAAATGTATACTAATCCATATTTAGTATTGAATGAGAAAGGGCGTCCGCGAGGATGCCCTTTTTTGTTTCTTTTCGTTTCCTGACAGTCCGGTATCTCCTCCCTGCTTATGCCAAAAAAGAAACTCTCTTCTTTTCACTCTCTTTTTAATTTATATTGTGATCAATATGAGGTTATGCCTCATTTTATTATTTTGGGAAAAACAGCCTATATAGGACGCAGTCCCATGCTATGTTAATTTATCTCATCCGGCCACGGGCAAGCCTTTCCTGTCGCCTTGAAAGATGGCCGTTGGGCATCTACTTTACGGAGATGGTCGCCGAGTTCTTTGGAGAGGCGTTTGACGATTTCCGGGTGACGGGTGCTAAGGTCGTTCTTTTCGCCGATATCGTCGGAGATGTTGAACAACTCTTTCTTGCCAGTACCGTAATAGTAAATCAACTTCCAGTCGCCATTGCGGACAGCACAGTTGAAGTTGATGCCCGGACCGTCGTTGCCCCAGTTGTTCGGCATGTTCCAGAAGAGGGAACGCCCTTTGGAAGGATCGCCCGTCCCGGTGAGCAGAGGAACGAAGCTGATGCCGTCGATAGGTTGCACCGTCTCGTAGTCCTTCACTCCGGCCATTTCCAGAATAGTCGGGTAGAAGTCTTCTATCAGCAGATATTTGTCGCAACGGGTATTCGGTTGGGCTACTCCCGGCCAACTGACGATCATCGGTTCGCGGATACCCCCTTCGCAAAGGGAACCTTTGCCGCTCAGCAACGGATAGTTCTGCGTGTACAACGGGCCGTCACGCCATTCGGACGTAGAGGCAAGGCCGCCGTTATCGCTCATGAAGAGGATGATCGTATTGTCTGCCTCCCCGTTCTTTTCCAACCAGTCCATCAGATCGCCCAGGCTCTTGTCCATCCCTTCGATCAGGGTGGCGTAGGCTGCCTCATGGTCTGTCATTCCCTTCTTTTTGTATTTCTCGTAGAAGCGCATGTCCTTATTCAGTGGAATATGGATGGCATAGTGGGACATGTAGAGGTAGAACGGCTGGTTGTATTTCTTCGCCTTGTCGAGCGCCTTGATCGCCTCCAATGTCAAGGCTTCGGTAGCGAATGTTTCCGTGCCCCAATACTTTTCGAGGCCGGGGATGGACATCAGCGAAGTCGGTTTGCCATCCTTCGTATGGCCGTAATTCTCTTCGCCTAAATAGCTTGCCAGACCGCCGGCGGCATGACCGGCAATGTTGACTTCGAATCCCCAGTGGTGCGGGTCCTCTCCCGGAGTGTCGATCGCGCCGAAATGGGCTTTCCCGCAGTGGATCGTATGATAACCGCTATTTTTCAGGAGCTGGACGAAAGAAGTCCCGACGAAGGTATTGTTTGTTCCCGGAACCTGGCTGACGCCGTTATAGTTCCAGTCCGGTATGTCGAGCAGACTGTCTTTGCGGTCGGTCGTCTTATCCTTTTGCAGCGTCCAGTTGGTGACACGGTGGCGGGCGGCATTCGTCCCGGTGATCAGGCTGCAACGAGACGGGGAACTGATACTGCTGGCATAGGCCTGGGTGAACATGACTCCCTGGCGGGCGAGGCGTTCCATGTTGGGCGTCTCGTAGACTTCGTTATAATGCGTCTTTTCTGTCCAGAAAGGCAGGGAAGTGTCTTCCCATCCCATATCGTCAACCATAAAGAGGATGATGTTCGGCCGCTTGGCAGGCTGGTCGGCTGCCTGCATATTTCCTGTCTGGAAAGCGGGCAGGATTACTAAAGGCAATAAGATTCGTTTGTCCATCTTGTTTGTGTTTTTCGGTTTATATTCCTGTGAAAGTTACTGATATGACAAAGATACATATTGATTCGGAATATTTTTTACAATAGGAGGACAGACTGAATCTTTTATCTGGAATTATGTATCTAATACTACCAATTCATAGTTCTTGCTTCCGAGTCCGATCGTCTCGGCATAATCAACCGTGTGACGTCCATGAAGGCTTTCAATGCGATTGACCAACGGTCTATTGTCGTTGCCTTCGGTTGGCTTTACAGCATATACTAAATCTAGACAAGCCTGATCCAGAGCTACGGGGTCGGTTGAAGCAAGTATTCCGATGTCTTTCATTTCGGGATCATGAGGGTTGGAATCGCAATCGCAGTCAATTGAAAGATTATTCATTACATTAATATATAAAATATTATCACCGAAATAATCTGCTACACTTTGCGCCGAAGCTGCCATTGATTCGAGGAAAGCATCTTGTTCGGGTAGGTTATTCCATAATTCGGCAGTCTCTGCTGTTTTACCGGCCGTATGAATATAGGTTTTGCCTTTAGAAGAGGCGACACCGATGGACTGATTTTTGATTACACCTCCGAATCCACCCATTGCATGTCCTTTGAAATGCGCCAGGTTAATCATGAAATCATAGTTCTTCAGATGGGTTCCGACGATGTTATATTGGATATGTTTTTTATCTTTTACCGGAATATTGAATTCACCTTCAGAATCCATGATGTCAACCTTTGCTATGTCGAAGAAACCATGGTCTTTAGCTGCTTGGATATGCTCTTCTGTCGTAAAGCGTTTTCCGACATAGGCCGTATTGCATTCTACTATTGTCCCGCTTACTTTCTGCACTAAGTCTTTGATCAGAGACGGCTGCAGGAAATTATGTCCGCCCGGTTCGCCTGTACTGATTTTGATGGCAACTCGTCCGGATGCTTTACGCTTGAGTGCTTCGTATATTTTGACCAAAGCATCGGGAGAGATCTCTTTTGTCATCAGGACTTTTGATCTATTTTGGTTTGTTCCTCCTTTAAGAGGGATGACGGCGGGCACGATATTGCCCTTCAAATGAATTGGCAGACTGGAAGCTGCTGCTAAGGATGCTAATGTAGTCAATGAAGACCTCATCCAGGACCTTCTTGTCATTTTCTTTTCCATATAAATCTTCCCTTTTAATTATTTCTTCAAAAGTAGTGGACAAGATTTAATTGTGTAATACCTGAATTACGGATAAATATACCTTTATTACTGCATGTGTTGTTCGAGTTGTCGCTTATTCTTCCTTCAACTCAAACTTCCGGAAACTAAGGATATCGTCATTGAACTGGGGATTCAGGTAATGGCTGTCGGAAATGTATAGCCCTTCGGGACGAACCAGCATGATGGTTGGATTATAGGTATTGTCGGGAAAGAGGGTTTCGCCGAGAATACGGAAATCTTTATCGAGAATAATAATGCTGAAGTTCTTACGCCCGAATTGTACGAGTTCCATAGGACGGACGCCTTTATCCAAAGTCGAGGGCGGATAAGCAATCCGGTAATAAACCTCCCGGTAGGGATCGTACAGCAAGTTATTATACCAGGCATTCACACAGAAGTCTTCGGGGCTTGCTGTCAACTCGTCTGGCAATTGTACTTTGTCGAAGTACTTACTTTTAACCGAGACTTTCCGTATCGAGTCGTGTTCAGGAGTAGCCACATAGATATTCTCGTCATAGTGGAACGAGTAAATGAAGCGTTGGCCGTCATAGCAACGACTGTAACTGGCTTCCATGCCGTATCGTTTCAGCTTGACTTCCGAACCGGGATAATCGGGATAATCGAAGGGCAGTTTCTTCTCCTCTTTCGTATTCATATTGATTGCGACGGAAACAGGGTCATGCTCAATCAGGCGATTTGGTTCTATGCAGGTATATAGAGTGTGTTCGATACGTACAGGTAATTGTGAGGCTGTAGCCATAAAACAAGAAGGTTTTAATCCAGGAAAAGGCTGCTTATCAAGAAGGTCGCAGTTCTTATTAATCAAGTATAGCCCACTTTCGTAAAAATTGAAGACGTAAATACTGTCGAGATTCTGAATGTAATAACCGAATATCCTTCCAACACCGTTACTTCCTTCCTGCGAAGGGGTTATCCTGAACGCCGGTTTCTGCTGTTTCAGGTCATAGAAGTGGATCGTATTGTTTTCAATATTCTGGAAAGTGAAATACTCTTTTCCGTCTTTGTCTTTATAGACTGAATAAATGTTGAAGTTGTTTTTCGTGTCCGAATCGATCGGGAAAGACAGCGTTTCGTCTGTCTCTTTCAATTAGCATGCTCCGTACTTTTTGTGCGTTGAACAGGAGATAAACAGGAATAAAAAGAATAGTAATAGATGGTGCTTTTTCATGTTCATAATAAATTAAAGGAAAGGAAGAAAATTAAAAACTCCTTGTTCCCGTGCCTCGTGTGGGAGAGTGCGGGAACAAGGTGATTTTGACATGCTTTTTCCGGGCTTTTAATCTTTCTTTAACGGCGGATAGTCGATCGTATAGTGCAACCCGCGACTTTCCTTACGTTCCATTGCCTGACGGGTGATCAGGTAACCGACGTTGATCATGTTACGCAGTTCACACAGTTCTTTGGAGGCCTTGCAACGTTTGAAGAGGCTTTCCGTCTCTTCGTACAGGATGTCCAGGCGGTTCCAGGCGCGGGTCAGGCGGGTGTTGCTGCGAACAATGCCGACATACGATTCCATGATCTGGTTCACTTCTTTCATGCTCTGGGTGATCAATACACGTTCTTCGGTAGAGATCGTACCTTCATCGTTCCATTCGGGGATGTCGGTATTGAAGTCGTAGCGTTCGAGGACGCTTAGGATATGTTTAGCTGCTGCATCCGCATATACGACTGCTTCGATCAACGAGTTGGAAGCCAGGCGATTTCCACCGTGCAACCCTGTGCAGGAACATTCGCCGATGGCATAGAGACGACGGATGCTGGATTGCCCGTTCAGATCGACACTAATACCGCCGCACAGATAATGGGCTGCTGGAGCTACCGGGATATAATCCTTCGTGATGTCGATGCCGATGCTGAGGCATTTTTTATAGATATTGGGGAAATGCTTCTTCGTCTCCTCCGGGTCTTTATGGGTCACATCCAAGTAAACGTGATCTTCACCTCGGAGTTTCATCTCGTTGTCGATCGCACGTGCTACGATGTCACGCGGGGCGAGAGACAGACGTTTGTCGTATTTTTGCATGAACTCCTTTCCGTCCAGCGTACGTAAGACGCCGCCATATCCGCGCATGGCTTCGGTGATCAGAAAACAGGGACGGTCTCCCGGGTGGAAAAGAGCGGTCGGGTGGAACTGGATGAACTCCATGTTTTTGACAGCTCCTTTCGCGCGATACACCATTGCGATACCGTCGCCCGTAGCGATCAGCGGGTTGGTTGTGTTGCGGTAAACGGCTTCGCAACCGCCTGTTGCCATAACTGTTACCTTGGACAGGAACGTGTCTACCTTACCGGTGTCTTCGTTCAGCACATAAGCGCCGTAACATTTGATGCCCGGCGTATGACGGGTGACGATGATACCCAAGTGATGCTGCGTGATGATCTCTACTGCAAAGTGATGGTTGAATATCGTGATGTTGGGATGTCTCTTGATCGCTTCGATAAGGCTTAGTTGGATCTCGGCGCCGGTGTTGTCCTTGTGATGTAGGATGCGGAATTCGGAATGCCCTCCTTCGCGGTGAAGATCGAACTCGCCGTTCTCCTTCTTGTCGAAGTTCACACCCCAACTTATGAGTTCCTTGATCTGATCCGGTGCGCCTCGTACGACCATTTCCACGGCTTCCCGGTCGTTGATCCAGTCGCCGGCAATCATTGTGTCTTCAATATGCTTGTCGAAATTGTCTACCAGCAGGTTTGTTACCGAAGCAATGCCTCCCTGCGCGAAATAGGTGTTCGCTTCTTCCAGCTCTGTCTTGCAGATGATGGCTACTTTCCCTTTATCGGCTACCTTCAAGGCGAGGCTCATGCCAGCGATACCGGAACCGATCACTAAGAAATCGAATTGTTGTACCATAGTTTATATCCTTTGTGGCTGACAAAGTTAGGAATTAACTTATTTAGTTGTACCTTATACAGCCCGCTTTCGTGCAAAATAGTCCGCATTACTGATTCTTTGGATATTTTAAACTTCTCGTCGTAAACATCTCAGAATGGAACCCTGTTCTATTGGGGCATTGGATATCCTGCTAATTATTAACACTTAAACGTTTTAAAATATGAAATCTAAAGTTGTATTGAACGCTCTGGCCTTGTTGTTTGCGGCTGGTGCGATGGCTAAGGATTGTACGTTCTTTTTCCCGCAGACCAAAGGTACGCAGCTCGTAAAAAAAGGCTATGATGCAAAAGGAAACCTGCAGAGTGTGATGACCTACACGGTCGATGAAGTGAAGAACATCCCGTCCGGCCTGGAAGTGGAAGCCAATTATGTGTTCAAAAATAGCGCAGGTACGGTTTATGACAAGGGTGACCTGGAAGCATTCTGCCGAGATGGTGAGTTCTTTATCGAGATGAAGGAGACTTTGTCAAATCCGTCTTTCGTGTCGACCATCCAGTCTGATTTGGCTGCTACCGAAGCAGTCATTAACTATCCGAGTGTATCGAACGCTCCGTCCAATAATGGCGACGATATGTATTTCGATGATGCAACCATTCAGATCTACTCGAAGAAGAATCGGAAGGATCGCAAAAACGTGTCTATCTACGACCGCGAATATGTGACGACCGAACAGGTAGCGACTCCTGCCGGCACGTTCGACTGTACGAAAGTAAAATATAAAATCAAATCCCGCTCCCCGAAGGAAACGATCGAGGGCTATGGATATGAATGGTACGCTCCGAATGTGGGTGTCGTAAAGAACGAACAGTATAATAACAACAATCAGTTGCAATATTATACTGTCCTTGAAGTTGTAAAGTAATGTAAGATATATTCCTTTTTGGGAATTGTTTGACCGGTTTAAGTGGATGCGTTGTTACTGAGAAGTTGCAGCGCATTTTCTTTTCCCTGAATCGCCAAAAGAAATAAAATGATTATCTTTCGGCAAAATTCAGGATATGGACAGAGTCTTTAAATCGAAAGTAGGTTGGTGGTACCATTTGGTACTGTTGGTGATGGTGGCAAGCACTGTTTTTGCATTCGTGGGCGGCAAGTCTCCCGTGACGATGGTCATGCTGCTGTTGTTTACATTGGAATGCATTCACATGCTGTTGTCGACTTGGTATAAAATAACGGCGGATGGTCACTTGATAGCCCATTGCAGTATCTTTCCGGAGAAAAAGATTCCTATCTCGGAGATTAGTGCCGTCGAGGTGACAGTGATGCCTGTCTCGAGCTACGCCCTGTCACTGGACCGTCTGATCATCTACAAAGGCGACACGCAGTGGCTATTGATTTCGCCGGTCAACAAGCAGGACTTCGTCAAGCTGTTGAAGAAGCATAATCCCGATATCCGGATAAAGGAACCGGTTATCTAAAACTTAAAAACAGATTACCATGAAAGCACGGATTCGGAAAAACCAGAAAGATTGGCATGTATACATCTTCTGGATTTTATTAGGAGTATTTGCATTGTTGGTTATTATGGATGCTTTCAGCGAGGACAAATTTGATCGACTACCCTTGATCCTTTGTTTCCTGCCGTTAACTATACTTCAGTTACGTCCGTATCAGATAACGGATAGGGACATGTTGCACGGAAACGGGCAAATCGACGTGAAACTGATCTCCCGGCTCGAGTGCAGCGGTAACAAAGTCGTCGTCTATTACTCCCGTATGGAAGGAGGCATAGAGAGGCGCTCCTCTTTTTATCCGGCTGACAAGGATGAATTTATCTCGATATTACAACAAATTAATCCCAATATAAAACTTAATTAAATCTGAGAACATGAAATACGATGTTGCCATAATCGGAGGCGGTCCCGCCGGTTATACGGCTGCCGAGAAGGCGGCTGCGGGTGGCTTGTCCACCGTGCTTTTTGAGAAGAACGCGTTAGGCGGTGTGTGCCTGAATGAAGGATGCGTGCCGACAAAGACTTTGCTTTATTCTGCGAAAGTGTTTGATACGATCAAACACGCCCCCAAATATGCGGTAAGTGCGGAGAATCCTGCTTTCGATTTCCCGAAGATCATCGCCCGTAAAAATAAAGTCGTAAAGAAACTGACAGCTGGCATCCGCATGAAGATGAAGGAGAACGGCGTGGAAGTGGTGAGCGGCGAAGCCGAAATCAAAGGTCGGGCAGCCGACGGAACGATCGCTGTCGCTTCGGGCGAAGTTGTTTATGAAGCTGCCAACCTGCTTATCTGCACCGGTTCGGAAACCGTCATACCTCCCATTCCCGGATTGGCGGAAACAGAGTACTGGACAAGCCGTGAGGCATTGCTGTCCAAAGAACTGCCGGCTTCGCTGGTGATCATCGGTGGCGGTGTGATCGGCATGGAGTTCGCCTCTTTTTTTAACAGCATGGGGACGGAAGTGCATGTGGTCGAGATGCTGGATAAGATCCTCGGTCCGATGGACAGGGAGCTGTCTGAGATGTTGCAGGCCGAATATGCCAAACGGGGCGTCAAGTTCTATTTAGGACATAAGGTGACTGCCGTAAACGGCGGCGATGTGACGGTCGAGAAAGACGGCGAGACATCAGTCATCCAAGGCGAAAAAATCCTTGTAGCTGATCCCGCCAGCTACCGCCGCAGTCAAAAAGCGTGGGACTTGTCCATCATTTTGAACGAAGCCAGCAGACGAGCGGGCGCCGGTGGGCCATTCTGGATCATTGGGTGAAGCTGTTGACAAATAGTAAGAGGCACCTCAGAGATGAGGTGCCTCTCTAACAATGCCACGATGAAATAATCTAATCAGCGTTCATTTTCGTTCAGGATTTCCAGCATCTCTTTTGGCGTCACCA
>ENA-OVGC01002985-OVGC01002985.1-human-gut-metagenome-genome-assembly--contig:-NODE-2985-length-10701-cov-4.054856_pt1 | contig 10701 bp, 9 predicted proteins | sample MGYA00237768_ERZ505415 | MGnify/ENA primary metagenome ERZ505415 (study PRJEB26158, sample SAMN06016382) | human gut metagenome | biome: human gut; feature: ankylosing spondylitis patient; material...
TATTCGGATTATTAAACTCAGGATTTGGCGCATAATTATTCATATATCCAACACTTTGCGAATAATTATACGGATTGTTTGTCATTGGATACGAAATAGGCGACTCCTGAACGAACGGACGCGCTATATCTGGCTGCGAACTAGGGATCGAATAACCAGAACCAAGTTCAAAGATCGCCTGCTTACGGAGATCCATATATTCTGCAGCCGTTACCCTGCGTCCGACTACGAACTCAAACTGTTCTACTAATTCTTTTGTCAATGCTGTTACGTTTGTCATAAAAAATCTCCTTACATTATCACTCATTTGTCGCTAATGCATCCGTTACCTGATTGCCGGAACTATCAATTGTTGTATCAGTTGTTGTTTTCTTAGAACTGGTTCTCTTTGATTTATGAATATTGTTGTATTTGATAAGATTTTCATTCGGTAACTCTATAATGGTTCCATCATTCAAATTCAGCTGCTTCTTTTTCGGGATATCAATGGTATAAATAGCAGTTCCGTTATCAAGAATAACATCCGTTACAGTTCCGCAGAATCCAAGATGTGCGTTACTATTTGTGGTAAACGAAAACGAAATATATTCGATATCTTCTTTACTTACTCCAAATTTTCTTGATACTAAGGTTGCTATATGATCATCAATTCCAACTAGTTCTGCATACTGATCAACCCGCAAATCGGATCCGGCATATGATTTTTTCATCTTAATAACTGCAATGCAATACACACATGCCGATTTCTCAATGTGCGTCCTTTTTAACTTGTTCATGTTTTTATCCCCTTTCAATAGTCTACTGCTGATCTTCGCACACCTTTTTTAGCCGAGATTTGTCGTAAGGTTCATACTGGATGAATGTGGTATCCATATATTTAGAAAGATCCAAAAATCCATTACACAGGAGCTCATCCATAAGCTTGTTTGCTGTACATACTGGAAGTACAACAAATGTTAATTCATCCTCGTATTCGGCTGTTGTTATGTACATAGCAATTCTACTTTGGTTGAGTTTCTCGTCGATTGGTAAAGAATCGTAAAGCATGACTGACAAAACTTCAGTTATGTAAGGTGTGTTATCCGGATATCGCAACATAACTCTCATATTAAAAATCCTCTCTTTCTTGGTTTCTAATCACAATAAGGCTCACTTTTCGGAAAACTCGTCAGGAAAATGAAAACAGATAAAAAAAACTTCCACGACTTCAAATCGCGGAAGCAATCATGTTTGTTTTTACTTTTTCGAGTTCCAAGGAAATCCGAAATCAGAACGTTTGATTTTACACTTTGGTTCTCCATCTTTCCAAAACACAATACCTTCCATATCGTGTTCCTTCAGATACTTTTTAATTCCATCAAAGCTGCGTTCGACCTCAATAATATCTTCTCCATGTTTGATTAACGTATCATGATCCAAACGATAAGGATTGTCTCTAAAATGTTTTCCTACTGCCTCGTATGTCCCGTTTACAATCTGATGGTTTATAGAAAGATAATGATTCATTGCAGTAACAAACCATTTATCAGATGGATCGTTCTCGTTTACTTTAACCCAACATGGTAGATGCCCGGTGATCGGATCCGCTTCTTCCTGACATTTAATTGCGCCTTCCGGAACGGATCTGCCTTTCTTGGCATCATTTCTTGGCATCATATCTTTTGTAAAACACACCATCTAAGACCGCACAACATGCGCCGTCGTATTTAACAGTTGCAAGACCTTCGTTACCTAATACCCATTCCATACCTTTTACAACATTTGAAAGGACGTTAACAACATTGTGGTCCTTGAATTCTCGTTCAAATAGTGTTGGAATTTTCTTCATAATATTTCCTCCTTTTACAGCCACTGATTAATTTCTTGAAATACGTTTCCGAGCGAATCTGTAATCATCAGATCTGTTTCTGGATTCAATATGATATCCAGTTTTTCTTTATTGATAACGACCAAATGATTGCCCTGGAAGTATGTGATAAATTGTGCGGCCGGATATACTTGCAATGAAGTTCCGCCTACGATTAACATGTCAGCCTTACCAATTGCTTCGAGTGCCCCGGATACAGCAGCCTTTGGAAGACCTTCTCCGTACAGAGTTACATCTGGTCTGATTAATCCTCTGCATTCACATTTTGGAATCGAAGCTTTTGATAAGGAGAGATTAGGTTCAAACCTCGAAGTTTTAGCTTCGTGTGTACTTGATTCATACAAGAAATCTGCCGGATAAGTCTTGCCACATTTAGAACAATAATTTCTCTGAGTGGTACCATGGATTTCGAATACGTTCTCACTGCCTGCCTTTTGATGTAGTCCATCAATGTTCTGAGTCACAATGGCACTTAATTTACCGACAGCTTCCATTTTCGCTAACACTTTGTGGGTGATATTTGGTTCGACGTTTCTGGTATCCAACTTTTGGCGATAGAACTCATAGAATACCTTTGAATTATTATACAAGCATTCCTTACTCAGAAGATATTCAGGCTCATACTGATCAAATCGTACATCGTGTTGATTATACAATCCATCTTTTGAACGAAAGTCTGGGATTCCGCTCTCAGTTGACACACCAGCGCCTCCGAAAAATACAATGTTATTTGATTTGTTGATATATTCTCTCAATTTTTCGTACATATATGTTCTGCCTTTCTCATTTGCGAATAATTGTTACGATTTGTTCCATGTTGAACACTCCCCAGAGCTAAAGCTCATGGGATTCTATTGTCTGATTTAATTGAGACAACGTACTCGTCTGCACATACGGTCTCTGCTTAGCCGGTATTTCCTTTCGGAAGATACTTACCACACAGAGACTAAGTTACAGATGAGATGAATCAGCAGATCACGATACCCGGTCTAAAGCATTGATCTTTAACAGGGTATTGTAAGTGCATTGTGTTCTCTTCTGACATTCCGGAACTTTTGCCGTAATGACAGACCAGTTCTTCACAGACTGGTTTTGTTGTATTTCCCGGATGAAGTACCGGGCTCCGATATTGTATGAGGCAGATAGGTCACAGTTGTAGGTCTTTCCATTCGGGAACCAACAGATGGAATAAGATTTCTTTCCGGCCTCTGTTCCCCGGAGCGCATACCCCGATCCGTCATATGCCAGTTTCGAAGTCACCCATGCGCAGATGTGTGAGATACGGATGCCGTTCTTATGTGCTTTTTGTTCCACGATCTTCTGTATCGTATTTTTCTTCCACATCTGTAACTTCTGCTTCTTGGAACCCTTCTTCTTTCCTTTTGTGTCCAGGTGCTCGAAAACGATGACGTCACACTGGTACTCAATTGCGGTTTCTGCGATCTTCGACGCAACTTTCCGGGCTAATTCATCGTTATGGAATCTTGCGTACCGCCACAGCTTTTTCGTGTTCTGTGATCCTGAATATTTCTGTACCTTTTTGATCTTGTTCAATGTATGATAAATCCGGTCTTTGTCACCTGCGAAATTGATGAACTTTCTCGCATGGATAGTACCGTCTTTTGTCATGACTGAACAGACAGCGTCGGTATTGACACCCAGGTCTACCGCAAGGATGCGTCGTTCTTCCAGTTTTGTGTCATTTAACTTTGCCTGTCCTTCAAACGCAAAACGAAGGAACCATTTCTTATTCTTCTTTTCCAGTATCGGAGCGGAAATCTTCCCATCTTTCCTGTGGTTACGGATACTCACTACGTCAGTGTGTTTCAAAGATACTGTAACCCAGTTCCAGTCATTGTTTACGAACACCTTCAGTCTGATGGTATCCGGATTTTCTCCCGGTCTGTACATGTTATCCTTGTAGAAAACCGGCAGTTTATTAAGACGGAACTGGAAAGACGGCTGTTTCCCTTTCGACGGATCGTTCTCCCAATTTGTGAGATTGGAATGGTAAGAACTTAAATGTCCTAATGCTGTATTGATCACAGCAAATCGAAGATAAGATGGCATCTTATGGAATTTCTGATCAAACTCTTTGAAGACGGCAGTGTTTGTTTTCGTTGTGTGGATCAGATGGTCTGCATAAGCAAATCTTTCCTTATTACCAGGATCCAAAGTTTTTAAAACATCCCAGTGGTCTTCAAAAGCTTTCACGCAGAAAGAGACAGCATCATTGTAGATCTTTATGGTGTCACGGAATAATCTGTTGATGTGTTTTATCTCCACGGCATAGCTGCACATAATCTTCATAACCTGTCTCCTTTCTTGGTCTTTGTTTTCCAATGTTTTAAGCTCAAAGTAATTGACAATACATTTGTATAATATTAATAAGGCTCACTTTCTGGAAAATTCGTCAGAAAATCACAAAGAATTGTAAAAAAAAGAGCTGGACATCCATCTCCGCAGCTAAAGCTACGGAGTTTTGCCAGCTCAGTTATAAACTTACTGCTCCGAAAACGTGTGTCTGCGGTCCAGAAAAGTAGCCATTAACCCATAACGTATAAATACAAAAGGCTACAAAACATCCGACCGCCAAATTACGGATTTTCCACACGATTGGATGTCTGCCGATCTTGCCACGAAGCAACCAGAGCCCCATTTTTGTTCCCTTTTTTGAATTACAGCACCTGCATGCGCAAACTAAATTTTTGACGTCATTTGCTCCGTCAATCCCATGTCTTTTTGCCCGTTTTTGAACTCTTGGGTCATACATCAGTTTGTTGACCGGATAAAGGTGATCCACTGTGACGTCTTTATATAATAGTTTGCGCCCACAGTAAACACAGCGGTATTTTGCAGGCTGTACTGGTTTATTGTGTTTGAAGTATTCCTGTCTATAGGTATCACTTCTTGTATACTTCATTTCAACAACATGCATCTCGAGATTGTATTTTCTTGCCCAGAGTCCCCAGGTATTCACATCTTCCCAAGTTGCATCATTTCTTTCATAAAAGCTGGAATATGCAGCTTTTCTTTCGTTGTATGTAAATCCATTTGCAGTTAATGTACTGTCATATTTCGTGATAGGATTGTATTTATTCTTTGATGAAATTCGTAAATTATATGTCTTCTCTTGATTCTGTTCGTTCATAATGTTTTTCCTATACTGGTGCTTTATGCATAAGTCGTTTTCTTTTCCGTCCACCAGTCTCTATATTCAATTATCCGTATTCAATTGTATTATTCAGTTGTATTCGTTTTAAATTGTATATAGTTTTCCTTTCTTTTTACTAACAATAAGGCTCACAAATTCGAAAACTCGTCAGGAAAATAAAACAAAAAGGAAGAGGAATATATTCAGTTTCAGATGTTTTTCTTATCCTCATCCTAATCCTTTTCCTTATATCCTCTTCCTCTGTCTTTTCCTTATCCTTAACTCAGCCACTGCTTAAACGGATCGGTGTTGACGTTACTCATGATGTACCATTTCTTTTTGTCTCCATCCCATCGGGCTCCGAGACTTTTCGCTTTGTCTTTGTCATCAAATGGAACATTCAAATACAGTTTCTTAATGGATTTTACGGCACCACTGCTTGACATCCATTTTGAGAACGCACTTAAATCGGTGCCAGCTGGAACATACCAGCACTTCTTCTGTCCATCAAATCTGGCGCCTAATCTTTTAGCTTCGTCCTTGTCGTCAAACGGTACGGATAAATAAGTTGCGACGTCTGATGCTTTTAAAGCCTTTGGTTTCGGCGCCGATCCATCAGAACTGCCTGCAACGACACCATCTTTTGCAATCTTTCCCTGTAATTCTGGTGTGATTGTTGCGTTTTTCAGCATGTTTACATAGGTTGTAATCATCTGGTTCATCGCCACGTTGAAATCATTTGCTTTAACCTGTCCGTTTGCGATGTTTTCAAGAGCCTGTTCCCATTTTGCTGTCATTTCCGGGATCAAAAGCTCTGGAATTGTTGATTCTACGATATCGAAAATAGCAAACCCTAATGGTTCTGGGGTCAATACCTGTGTTTTCTTATTTAGAGCAATGTAGTTATTTGTAACAAGCTTTTTGATCGTTGCAGCACGCGTTGCAGAGGTTCCGATACCAGCACCTTTGATCTGAGCACGTAATTCTTCATCCTCTATCAGGTTGCCTGCATTTTCCATTGCAAGTACGATAGAACCGGATGTATAGCGTGCAGGTGGTTTTGTTTCTCCTTCCGCAATGTTGTAGGTTGCCGGATAATCGTTTCCTTTTACAAGTGAATTTACTCCATTTGGTAAGCTGCTGTTGGACTGCGGAATACCGACACATTCAAGGAATCCCGGAGATACCAGAGTCGATCCGCTTGCGTAGAATCTGAATTTTCCATCTGTGGTAACTTCTGTGATTGATAACTTCTTATAAACAGCTGGATCCATAAAGATGCTGACAAACCTGCGGACGATTAAATCGTAAACGATTGCTTCGTTGCCAGATAAGCTTACCTGCTGTCCTGTCGGAATGATTGCATAGTGGTCTGTTACTTTGGAGTCATCTGTGTATTTACTATTAGCGACTCCCTGATATCTGCCACTATGTAAAATATCATTCACAAATGCAGCAGTCGGTTGATAACGCAATAACCCACTAAGGTTTACATCAATTTCGTCCGCAATAGCGCTGGATAACACTCTGGCATCTGTACGAGGATAAGTAGTAACTTTCTTTTCATACAAAGACTGTGCAATCTCAAGCGTTTCATCCGGAGAAATATGTAATACTTTAGAACAAGTTGCCTGTAACTCTGCAAGGTTATACAAAAGTGGTGCAAACTTCTTTTCTTCCTTTGTACTGATGTCTTCCATTTTGAGATTACCAGTCAGGTTTGCGATCAGTGTTTCCGCATCCTGGCGGCGTTTAAATCCCTGATCCGAGTACATCAAAGATTCATTTCGTTTCATAAACTCCGGATCCGCTTTCCAGGTCGCCACAATGTCATCTCCATCACTCATGATATGAGACTGGACCTTGTAGAACTTCTGCGGTACAAAGTTTAAGATTTCTCGCTCTCTTCTGACGATCATGCCAAGGACACATGTTACAACACGACCAACGGATACTTTTGTATCACGTGATAACAATGAGCGGTATTTTAATGCATAAGCTCTGGATACATTGATTCCGAGAGCATAATCTTCGATTGCTCTCATGTAACCACTGTCAATCAGATTCTGATAAGCAGAGATTGGCTTTGCTTCTCTGATACCTCGTAAGATTTCAGCTTCTGTCTGAGAATCGATCCATACAACAAGTTCTTTCGCGTTTGGATTATGACCTGCTTCTTGGCGGACAAGTGCCTGAATATAAATACCTTCACGAGCAGAGTCACCGGCATAGTAAATAGCGTCGATATCAGGTCTGTTGTATAAAATCTTGATCACGCGGAACTGAGCGGCAACATCTTTGATCACTTCGTATTTATACTGATCAGGTAAAAATGGAAGAGTATCCATACTCCATTGTTTTAAAGACGCATCATAAACCTCTGGATAACTCAATGTCACCAGATGTCCGACACACCAAGTGACAATCCATTCGTCGTTCTCTATATATCCGTCTTTTCTTCCGGAAACGCCGAGAACCTGGGCGTATGTTCTTGCAACTGAGGGCTTCTCAGCTATAATGATTTTCTTTCCCATGAAAATAGTTTCCTTTCTTTGTGAATATCTATAAATAACAAGGCTCACGAACCCGAAAACTCGTCAGATTTCAGGTCCGAAATCTGTTATTTTGTAAAGTAATCAATTGCATCCTTCCACTCCGCAAGCAATTCTTCCGGAACCTCCGCATTGTCATGGAATGGGATGATAATGTATGCATAATCCTTCATTGCAGATTCCAGGATATGCTTCTGATGATCGAGAACATGATTGAACACGAACATCCAATTCTGGATCAGCTTTCCCTGGAGTCCGATAAATTGTGCAATCTTTTGTAAATCCATCTCTTCTGCTGTGCTGACCATGATATTCATGTCTGCGTGCATCATTTCGTTTCTGTCCATGATGCTCAATTCGTTGTACACGCCTTTGTCCTGCACAATAATTCCGCTTTTAAATGCATTAAATCGGTCAACTTCGTCTGTGACTTCATGAACCATATAGTTATCCGGTATCGAGCACATACCCTTATGGTCAAACCAGACGTCTACGTCATAGATATCTGTAATTGCGGAAGCTAATGATCCGGCTACATAACTAGTGCCGACACTGTGATCAATTCCGCTTACAAATACATTCAGACGGCTAAGATGAGGAATTTCTTTTTCTTTCCGTCTGCCAAACAATGATGGTTTCTTTTGTGGTTCAGGTTTGTTTGACTTTACTTCGGAAACTACTGTTGTCGATTCCTCTACTTTTGGTTCCAGTTTTAGCGGTTCTTCCTGTTTTGGTTCCGGTTTAATAGGTTCCAGTTTTGGCGGTTCTTCCTGTTTTGGTTCCGGTATTGAAACTTGTTTTGGAACTGGCTCTGGAACCGGAACTGGTTGCGGAACCGGAACTGACGGCGGAACCGGAATAGGATCTGGAACCGGAACTGACTCTGGAACCGGAACTGGCGGCGGAACCGGATCTATCTTTGTCTTATCCTTCTCTTTGTCCTCTTCTTTGTCTGCCTTTTTCTTGAAGAACTCCAGTTTTGGCTTCTCTTTCTTAGGTTTCTCTGGCTTCTCTTTCTTAGGTTTCTCCGGTTTCTCTTTCTTAGGTTTCTCTGGTTTCGGGACCTTTTCTTTTGGAGGCTTTTCTTTCGGAACCTTTTTCTTGTCCTCCGTTTTATCCTTTTCCTGTTTTTCCGATTTTTTGATCGGTTCTAATTTCTTCTCATCCTCATCCTTATCCTTCTCCTTAACTTCCTCTTCCTTATTTGTTTCCTTAATTTCAGGAGCCGGAACATCTACCATTTCCCATGTTTCTGCGAACTCATTTGCATCAGAAACGACTTTTTTCTCATGAACTTGTATATCAGAAACAATCGGTTCTTCTTTCTTGTCCTGATCCTCATCCTCAATCTGTTGCTCGGTATCTTTAGTTTTCTTCTTTTTCTTGTTACCAAATCTAAACCGACTGAACAGACTCTGCTTTTCCGGTTCTGGAACGTAGTGATATGTAACTTCTTCATAAACCCAGTCTTTATGGTAAACAGGACGTTTTAATCCCAATTCCGCATAAATACTTGTGACTCTCAAAGAAAGCGGATAAGGGCACACATTGCTGTGATATTCTGATATGTTTGTACTTCTGTAAGTTGTCAAGAATCCGGACAATTCCTCTTTTGATGCTCCAAGAAGGATGACTTCAATCTTGTTCTTTACTGACTGAGGCATCTCAACAAGGAATTGGTCAATGATCGTCTTGTTTTCGAGACGACCTTTGCAGACTAAGTACAGTTTTGTAAAACTGTCATCAAATTCCTGCAGGAATCCAACTTCGCCGAATATGGTAACGATCGTATCTTCTGTGATCTCTCCTTCGTAGTCATTTGGATAATACCGGACGCTATTGACTACAAAAGTTCCGTTCTCTTCAAAGTTCGCTTTTGCTGTCTCAAATAAGTTTTCTTTCGTAATCGATTCTTTTAATGCGACGGAGTGGTCACCGTCCGCTATGAAATTTGCAATATGAGTAGCAACTGGTACACAGTCAACATCACTCATTAATGTGAATACGCCAATATTTAGTGCCATCGTTTTTGTACTCCCAATTTGCGTTTACTTCTGTTTTATGAGCGGTTCTGTTTATAAAATAATTGACCGCCTACTTGGTTATCCTAAATATGGCTCTCGAGCAAACAAAGGAATACAAAAAAAAAGAGCCAGTTTAATAGAACTGACCCTTCTTTTCCTACTTATAGAGATCTGAGATATAGGCATCAAGACCATTGTTTTTCGCGATCGTCTGAGCTTTTGCCATCATCTTTGGTATGTAACGGCGTACCGTTGATTCAGAGACTCCAAGGTTTTCCGCAATCTTGACGTTTGACAGTTTGTTTACGATCCCTAAGAGGAGTCCCAATTCAAAATCAGACAAACCATCAATGACTGCTTCGAGACCGCTGTGAAGCTCATCTTTCCATACGCTGCCAAACAATTCCGAATCCAGCATTTCGCATTTTCTGCTGTTTTCTTTTTCGACCCGGTTTCCTGTCGATATGACTTCGGTTCCTTCTTCGACGAATGTTACGCGCTGCATATTGTATGTGTTGTCGGCTACTTGACGCTTTTTCGTTGAGTATGACAACTTAACGCCACACGGAGCATAGCCTTCCCAGATACGCCTCTTACTGCCATATTTATCGAATGCGTGCTCAAACGGAAAGCTTGTAATCCCTTCCTCGATTGCCTTGTTGATCGCTTCGATGAAATTTAACATTTCGATCTGGATGATGTCCTCGAAATCGAGACCACAGCTCATAAGTTTCTCTTTGCGGGCTCTTTTCGTAAAAAGAGGTTTATTGGCATTGAGAAGGTTAGACATCGCTTCCTTCTTTTCTTCCTCTGTCGCACTCACGATCAATAAGACTGTATACTGCTGCTCATTATACTGCTGCCAGTCTTTGAATTCTGACTCTCTGCCAGGCATTTTGATCGATAACAGACGCTTGACATCCTGCGACGTCATGGTTCCTAATGTTCCAGTATCTTTAGTCACTGGATTTGGTACATCATTCATATGTTTTATCCTCCTTGGATGTGTTAATTTGTTAACCTAAATATGGGTTTTGCCCGTGACAAACGGATTGAATATAAGATCGGAAGAGCGTCGTGTAGGGAAAGAGTGTAGATCTCGGT
>ENA-OVGC01002987-OVGC01002987.1-human-gut-metagenome-genome-assembly--contig:-NODE-2987-length-10700-cov-4.002161_pt1 | contig 10700 bp, 8 predicted proteins | sample MGYA00237768_ERZ505415 | MGnify/ENA primary metagenome ERZ505415 (study PRJEB26158, sample SAMN06016382) | human gut metagenome | biome: human gut; feature: ankylosing spondylitis patient; material...
TATTTTTCTTTCTATCAGACCTCAAAATCTCTCATATTTATCAGATTTAAATAGGGAATTAATTGAAACTTATATTACACTCCGAGATCATCCTAATGAAATTATAGAGATTCTGGCCTGTTATGTAAACAGTAAAGATTATTATTACAAAATACGAAAATTAACCCCACAAACAGAAGCAGAAAAGGCAGCAAGATTTATCTATTTAAATCAAACCTCCTATAACGGGATTTTTAGAGTTAATCTGAAAGGGGAGTATAATGTTCCTTATGGTTATCGCAAAAAAAACTTTTTGGATAAAGATACTCTCCTTGCGGTGAGCAAAGCTCTTGATGGAACCATTATACAACATGGTGATTTTGATATCGTACGGAATAATTTAAGACCGGGAGATTTAGTATTTCTAGATCCGCCGTACACTGTATCTCATAATGATAATGGGTTCATAAAATATAATCAAAAGATATTTTCTTTAGAGGATCAGATACGACTTAGCCAACTGATTAATCATATAAAAGAGATAGGGGCCTATTATATCTTAACCAATGCTGCACATAGTAAAATAGAGGAAATTTTTAATAATGGAGATACTCCTTTAAGGTTAAGACGAGCGAGTCTTATCGGTGGAACAAATGCCAAGCGTGGGCACACTACAGAATTGATATTCACTAATATAGTCAGATAGTTTATTATGGAAGAGGAAATTAAGCATAAGATAATGGATTCTCTCGTTTCAGGATCATGTATTTCTCCTGTCATTTTAAAACGATCTAAAGATTCCATTTTTGAAAGTATACCTTATGAGTTAGTGAATAAATATCAAGCTGACGGGTGGAGTATCTATAAAGAATATAAAACTTCAGTACGAATGACAAGACCAAAACCTTTAGATATAGCATTTGAGGATGAAGTTTGGTCAATGTTTGCAAAAATGGGATTTACACACTTAAATAAAGATCGCCATTTTAAACTTCCATATTCAGATAATTCAAACTTAACACAACAAATTGATGTTTTTGCTGCCGATGAAGAAACTGTTTTAATAATTGAATGTAAAACAACTGGAGGGGAACCCAAACAGAGTAATTTTAAAGAAACTATTGAAGCAATAGGTGGTAAAAAAGAAGGATTACTTACAACCATACGGCATCTATTTCCTAATCATAAGTATAAAGTAAAGTTTATTCTAGCGACTAAAAACTACTATTTATCTCCGCAGGACACACAACGCTTAGATAATTACGGAATTATTCATTTCGATGAAGAAATAGTGAAATATTATACTGATCTTATAAAGCATTTAGGAATCTCTGCTAAATATCAATTGTTAGGCAGTCTATTTGAGGGTATGACTATTCCAGAGCTTGATAATAAAATCCCCGCTATTAAAGGAAAAATGGGGGGACATACATACTACTCGTTTTCTATAGAACCTGAAAAATTACTTAAGATAGGGTATGTTCTTCATCGGAATAAGGCTAATAAAAAATTAATGCCCACCTATCAGAGATTAATTAAAAAATCCCGTCTAAAGTCTATTCAGGAATTTGTTGAAGGAGGAGGATTCTTTCCCAACTCCATAATTATCAATATCAATACTGAAGGAAAGAATTTAAGATTTGATCAAGCGGAAAATCAAATTGATAGTGCAATATCAAGAATAGGTATTTTGTATTTGCCCAAAAAATATAGATCTGCTTATATTATTGATGGACAACATCGTTTATACGGGTACGCTGACTCTGAATATAAATCTAAAAATTGTGTTCCTGTTGTTGCTTTTGTCAATCTTGACAGAAAAGAGCAAGTGCAACTCTTTATGCAGATTAACGAAAACCAAAAATCGGTTCCTAAAAATCTTCGCAATACACTTAATTCAGATTTATTATGGAGTTCAGATAATAAAAATGAACAAATCAAAGCTCTAAAACTACAAATAGCGCTGAGTTTGGGCGAAGAGCTAAATTCGCCTTTATACGATAGGGTTATTATTGGAGAGAATGCAAAAACTTCAACTCGGTGTATTACAATCGACACAATTCGTATAGGCCTAGATAGAGGTAATTTTTTCGGAACATTTGAAAAGAATGCAATAAAAATAGATGGAACCTTTTATAGAGGAGATAACGATTCAACTTTTGATAAAATATTCCCTTTTTTGATAAAATGTTTTACTCATATAAAAACATATCTACCTGAAGAGTGGGCCAAAGGAGATGCCGGAGATGGTTTTTTAACGATTAATGGAAACATAGAGAGCCTTTTAAGAATATTCAGCGACATAGTAGATCATCTTGTAAAATCAAAAGGTATCAACCCAAAATCTGATACTGTTGATAATATTGTCAATGAACTAACTTATTATTTAGACCCATTGATCGATTATTATCGAAATCTTTCTACAGATGCGAAATTAGAAATAAAGAAAAGCTACGGTATAGGGGGGAGAACTAAAGTATGGCGTACGCTTCAACGAGAGATAAACAAACAACGGACGGACTTTATTCCTGAGGGGCTAGATAAATATTGGAAAGATGAAGACAAGCGTTTTAATGAAGAGTCGTTTAAATTCATTCGAGATATCGAAACTTTCATGAAAGCAGATTTTCATCATCGTTTAAAAGAATTTTATGGAGATCAATGGTTTCAATTAGGAGTGCCTAAAGCTGTGTATGACAAAACCCATGCATTGTCTGCTGAAAAAAACTATGAGGAGAAAACGGATAAATATACGCCTTGGGATTGTTTAACATTAATTGACTATAGACGAATTGCTATTTATGGGAGCAATTGGCGGGATCTTTTTGAAAAACATTATACGAAACCGGGAGAGGAAAAAATTGGCAATAAAGACCTGAAAACAGAATGGATGCAAAAACTAGAAAAAATTAGAAATAATAATTTTCATTCTTATAGTGTCAAAGAAGAAGAATACAACTTCTTATTAGAGCTTCACGAATGGTTAATTGAGAAAAAAGTTTCAAATAATATAGACTAATAGCATTTTTTCGTCCTCCGGGTCTTGCTTTGCTTCCCTCCTTTCATCACGACCGCCGCACAGTCCGCACCCCAGCCCATTCCAATCGGTAGCGACCAGCAAAGGGACAGGGAATATAAGATGCAAGGCCGCCCGTAAGGGCGCTCCGTATAGCCTTGTATCTTATATCCCATGCCGTATCTTTGCCTCCGGTTGGAATGGGCCTTACCCTGACTTCAGAGCCACTTTCTTTCCCTTTCTTTCACCGCTACCGTTTCTGCCCTTTCGACTTCTTTTTCGGCAGGGCGGCTAACGCCCGTTTCACGTCGTAGCGGGGTGACTTCGGTTTTCTCGGATCGCTCCAATCTTCCTTATACGTTTGGTCCGAGGGCTTCTCTTTCCACAGGTAGGGCCTTGCGGTCTGTCCTGTACCGTACCATTGTACGAGTGCGCGGACGACGAAACCTCCCTTTATCAAATCCCTGTCCATGCGGCGCATGGTGTATTTGCCGTATCGGACCCACTCGCGCGGATCGTGTCCGACGTAGGCTCGTCCTCTCGTCAGATTGTCATCCATGACCAGATAACCGTCGAACGTTTTCCCTTCATGCTGCATCCCTTTGATATAAATCGGTTGCCCGTCCTTTATTTGTTCTACATGTTCATCTGTTAGCCGTACACCAAATATTATCGGGTTTCGGATGGAGTGCTCCTGTTTATGTCGTTCGGTTGCCTGTCTTTTCCGTTCTGCTCGGTTCGCTTCGATGGCTTTACAGAGGTTAGCATAACTGAATTTCCGATCTACCTGCGAGGCCTTGAGTGTCTGCCCTTGCATAGTAAAGGTCATACCCTGTACCTCTTTTTGCGGATCGCCACCCCGGTGAATAAACGTCGTTTCAATGCCTTTGTCCTGCAACCGTTCCGCGAGTTCCAGCAAGGAGATGCAATACGGCAGTATCGCCTTTACCGCCTCGTAAATTCTGTATTTCACTTTGTCGGGATCATGTAGCCGTTCAATCTTTACACTCTCTTTTCCTTTGGAGAAGGTAAGGCCGTATTTCTGTTTCATGGCCTTGCAGACCGTTACGCTCCGGATCCTTTCGTTATGGCTCCGTACCAACTTCGTATCATACTTTACCCGGTTGTAAAGGATATGCAGGTGGGGATGCTCCGTGTCGGTATGCCGTACTACGATGTATTGCGTGTCGGTGATTCCCATACGCTGCATATATTCGCGTGCAAGGCCTGTCATAAATCCGTCCGTAAGTCTTGGCGTGTCGTCCTTGTGGAACGAAAGGGATATATGCCCCACGACCTCGACTTTCTCCGGCCGGGCCTTACGCTGGAAATTGAAACTGCCGATTAGGGAACGGATGTCGGACCACTCCACTCCGTCGCTGTCTATCATACGGACGTGACCGCTTTTTTCGAGCAGGTAGCGTACGGCTCCGCCGAACGACTTACCCGTTACGATCTTTGCTATCATAGAAATATCCCTTTATATGTCGTGCCAACCGTTCGTAAAACTCGATCAGCCCGATAAGACGAATGATAATGCCGTCCATCCCTTTTTGTGTGTTGGCAATCCGTGCCAACTGGTTCAGGTTGTTCCCCTGTCGGGCCAGTTCGGCTACTGCGGCAAGTATCGCGGGCGGAATATGCCGTGGGGATTGCCCCGTAAGAACCTTTTCCCGGCAGTAGGTGGCAAGATCCGTTCCAGCGATGATCACTTCGTTTTGCAGCCTTCGTTTCACGTCGGGCGTAACATGGAATTTGACTTCTGCGGAGCGTTTCTCGGCGAAGGCTTTGGGCGGTCTCCCGCCCTTATTCTTACCTGTCGTCATACCTGTGCGCTTTAGGATTTAACAGGTGGCGACAGCATACCGCACCGACCGGGCGACCGGGAGGGAGCCGGTTGGCGGCATCCGAGATGCCGAGAGTCCCGAATCCCCTGCGACCGACGGGAGCGGGAGATGGTTCGGTGTGCGACCACAGGGAGTCCGCCGAACGGGACAGCCCCGCAGGGCAAGGTTGCCGGAGCATCCGAGAAAACTCCGAGGGGAGGTTTTGAGGGCCTCCGGATACAACCTTGCTCCTTAAGGCTTCAGAAAATGCCGACGCCGGATTGTCAGACTCGAACGCGGCGTGTCGGACCTCGCGCCAACGCCTCGTCGCGCGGAATCGGCAGGGGAGAAGAACGATAAATACGGGAAGACCGCTCCTGATATACACGCCAGAGTATTGGCGAGAAACTCGTGAAATTCAATTGTCGGGCAGGGATGGATAAGCTGTAACAGTTACCCGAACGGATCGGGTTGTAACGCTCCAGACTACGGACGTTACCAGATTGCAACGCTGCAGCGTTGCAGTTCAGTGGGGACGGTATCCGACATTCGGATGTGCTGTGAAATGGATGTTCATGGCTGTGCGATTTACGTCTGTTTACTCAAACAACGTTGCCCGCTGCGGGTTGTTGCGTCCATGTCGGATCTTGCGTTCCATTGCCATCTGTTGCTACCCGAGTATAAATCGTGCAAGACACCGGAGCCAACCGCTGCCATGGCGAAGCCAACCACTGCCACCTCCATACAATCGTACAACTTGCCGTATATCGTAGGCGTTACGAGTAGGCAGACCGTCCTGCAACGGCGGTTGAAATACACAAAAACGCACTACAATGAAAAACCGGGCGCACCGAATCCGCGATGAGTGAAAACACCCGATCGCACATACAGACAAACCGATTGTTAAACCCCAAAAATCATGAAACGATGGAAAAGATAATATGCATCGGGGAGAAGACATGAACGCATCTTCTCGACCAGCTGAAAGAGTTGTCCGCCCTTGCCTTGCAGGTACGCCGCCGGTTCGATCCGCAGACCTCGGATGGTTACATGGACAGTGCAGATGTCTGCCGGGTATTGAACATCACCAAACGTACTCTGCAAAGCTATCGGGATAAAGGCATCTTGCCCTATACCCGTATCGGCGGCAAGTTCTTTTACCGGGAGCGTGACCTGGCCGACTATCTCGAACGTAGAACCGTCAAAAACAATAGCCATGCTGGATTATCTTAATAACGAGAGCGAGGAGGTAAAAACCGCGCTTGCACAACTATCCGAGGCGAAACAGGCGTTGCAACAGGCCAAGGACAACTATCGTCCCTCGATACGGGATGAACGTTACCTCACGGGCGAGGAGGTTTGCCGCTATCTGCACATCTCGCCGCGCACACTCCAAACCCTGCGCGATACGAGACAAATCCCCTTTACCGTTATCAGTGGGCGGGTATTTCTCTATCCTGAGAGCGGATTACGGGAAATCCTTCACATGAATTTACAACCTGTCGAAAAGTTTTTCTAAATATGTAGTTTTTTTTGGGGGGGCTATTTAGTCACTTATACCCTAATTAGCCTCTCCCCCAAATTTTTTTATTATAGTATAATTAGTTATCTATCTTCATAGAGATACAAAATATTTTTTCCTCTGATAACTTTTATTCGATAAATATTACCAGAAATTTTGGTTTGGTATCCAAAATTCAAATTGTGGAGGACTACGGGAATAAAGTATCTCTAAGCATTAGTCTATTGCTGCTGAGAGGTAGAATGGAGTGTGGTTTCTCTTTTATTATAGGCTTCTAAAAGTTCATCGGCAGGAATTTCTCGCATCAATTCCACACATATCTCACGGCATTGTGCAAAAATATCATTACTATAGCGTACTTTCAATAATTCATCATCAGGAAATACTCTTTCTACTTGTCGTTTAATAGAATCTTGCAGTAATGTAAAAACAAACGGGAAATAAACACTATCTACCAGCTTCTTATATGATATAATATCCATATTCTGTCTGCAAGCCCGCACAGAATCACACTTCCCGTTAGCCATGGTAACGAATGAAATTAACAGACGTTCGTATTTTTGTTCGTTCGTTTCCTCCGAGTCAGACACCATAACGACTGACGGTGTTTCTCCTCCGGCATAGGAATTCTGTGATGGCTGCTGAGACCGCCATACGATCCATCCGATGCTGATACACAAAATCACGACTGCAACACATACAATTGGTCTGCGACAAACCGCTTTCTTTGAGACTTTGCAAGGCTCAGAACATTCCTCTCCCGAACAAAAATCACTCCACCCTGAGAATCCTACATAACGAGCTAACACAGACAAGGTGGACGGACGGGGAACTGTCCCTTGTTTGAGATATCCGAACATGCGTTTTAATGTCGACACACTAATCAATTCTCCTGTTTTGCTCTGAATATCTACAGATAGACGTTCGTAATCGGTAGGAGAATCCAAAGTTTGTCCGAATGCAGCAACGACCGCATTCTTCAACCGTTCGATATGTTCTGTCTTCTTTTCCACTTATACAAAGATATATTTTTCAGTAATGAACCGCAATGCACCGTAATGGATTTGGGAGTCCTACAAGTCAAATATACATTTGTGAAATAAAAGCAGTCCAAACATTTATGTTTTGTGCGACAGAAATCTTATATTTGTGTCATGCATACGATAAAACGTATGTGACATAATATAAGACACGTGAATCTTAGGATTCCCAAGACAACAAAACCGCCAATTTTGAGGTGACGAAATCGTTACCGACTCAACCCGGGAAGAATAAGCACGGTCTGCACTGACATAGTGCGGACTGCTTGTTTTTCTATTTAGGGTTGAGAGCGCTTGGCGGTGCTTGTTGTCCGGATGGAAGGCAGCAGGTTCCGCACTTTTTTATTATATATGTATAATGATGAAAGATCGTATTTGTATCCATGACCATACAGGCAAGACTCCGATAATCAGAGACGTTGATCCAAGATTAACAGAAACATTGCCCATCGAAAGGGACACAGACATGTTAATACAAGCAACTGGATTATCTCTTTTAAATTTTTACCACATGATTTATTTGACAAAATTAAAATTTTATTGACTATGAAACTCAAGGCAATTTTCAGTGTATTATTTACCGTCTCATTATGGACGACAAACACATCAATGGCACAAACCATAAAGACCTATAATGGTCCATTAGAAAAGCCAGCGTCAATGATTAGTTCAATACGGTCTGACATAATAAATGCCACGTATCAATATTACGAAGATGGCGATGGGAGAGTTTGGCATGGCACTTTTTATACTTCTAATGGCTCCCCATCATTATCAGGGGGGTCTTTTGCACGTGCAAAAGTATCCGGACATTATGAACATGGGAAACAGACGGGACAATGGACGGAAACCTGGTTGGATAATATAAGCGGGAAAACGAGGGGCCTGTTAAAATACAGCTTTAAATCCGGGAAGTTGAATGGAGCATATACTTTCCAAGAAGAAGGTTTATCAATAAATACTTCGTTTAATGAAAATAAATTTACAGGTACATTAACGGTAACCACCACTTATGGTTATTCCATCAAAGGGCAATTTGATGAGCAAGGACTGGCCTCCGGCGAATGGATCGAACAATACAAGAGAAGAGGTATACAGTACATAAGGAAATATATATATGACCACGGTATCGCAATGAGAATTGTAGAGTTTGACAATTCAACCGGAACAAAAACAGTGTTACTGGAAGCTACGAAGAGTGATTACGGGACGATTGTCATTGGCGACCAACATTACAAAACAATATTAAACGACTCTGGTTCCAACCTAATATACGACTATATCCCTTTGGGAAACTCTTCTGAGAGTATGTTCGATTTTCTCGAAAATGAGATGCCCTTGTACCACTGGATAGAACAACCGTTCGTCGGACTGGAAAGAACCGAAGATCCCTCACAGACAAAACAGGAGATTTACCACACTGTAGAGCAGATGCCTCAGTTCCCGGGCGGTGATGCTGAATTGTTGAAATACATCCGTGACAACATGCGTTATCCGCAGGCTGCCTTGGAGAACAACATTCAGGGTCGAGTTATCGTACAGTTCGTGGTTGGCAAAGATGGTAACGTAACCAACGTACAGGTGCTGAAAGGCGTCGATCGTCTTTGCGACCAGGAGGCCGTTCGTGTGATCGAGTCGATGCCAAGATGGATCCCTGGTAAACACAACGGGCAAGCCGTACGCGTATATTATCGGGTACCAGTCTCTTTTTTTAAGGAACAGTAGCGATAGCTAATTCAATTATCATAAAAATATAGCACATTCCATAGTTTACCACCATTAAACATGTGTTATCCGTGCATTATTCATCACGAACATTCCTAATATGAAAAACACATTGACTATTGTACTGGCCACCTTAACTGCCATTTTAACAGTATCGTGCAACTCACTGCTCGAACCAGAACATGCAGATAGCACCTATCTTAAAGGTTGGATCTTTCGAAACTGTATAAACGATGATTACAGAAAAAGTTGTGTGAAGGATTTCAGTGCAGAGGATTACGACTTTTCCTCTACGCCAAAGACTCTGTCTGAAGCCTGCCTTGCTTTTCTTGAGGAATGTACGGATGACAGGTATTGGGTAAGTAATTATGAAACATGTACGAACAACATTGTGGATAAGGCTCGTGAAATAATTGACAGCGACCAAGATTTCTTCGACATACTATATGGGAAAAAGATACACAGCGAAAATATTATAAAAATCTTCCGACAGGATCCAGAAGCCACTACAACAATGCTCACGAATATGACGAATCAATTCTTTGCTTTCGTCGAGAATTTAGCACAGAGCGAAGTAGATATGCTGAACTGGAATTTAAACATCGATGCCATAGCAGATACTTACACCGGATATCTTGTCGAATATGAAATAGGTAGCGGTTTTTATGTATTACTTGATCTGATCGAATACGACAACGAAGATCGTTACACCTGGGAAATTTTATACACCGGAAATTCACTGACCGAATTGCATCAATGTTATGAATAAACCTATGAAAAAAAACTGTCCTTACTGTGGCGAAGAAATTATGGCTACGGCCAAAAAGTGCCGTCATTGCGGTGAATGGTTGCCTATTGAGCAAACAAAGACGGCTCCTTCCAACATCCAAATTCAATCACAAGTTAATGTTGTCGAAAATTGGAAAAAACTGCCTAATGCAGGAATGCTACAATTAGCCTGTTGGATCACGATTGTTCTCGAGGGAATAGAGCTGATGCAGAGTTGTTCCACCGAGATATTCAGTTTTCTGACCCCAATTTTCGAATTCTTTGCCGACAACATACCAGATTGGATAGTTGTAATCGCCCTCGGTATTTTGTGGTTTATACTGATAATGGGATTACGGACTTATTGCCAAATTCGAAACATCGGCAAAATGCCTTTTATTGCTTTGGTTTGCTTGATGGTAGGGGCGTATCTCATTACCTTAACCGGATGTTTTGTTGAAGATGAGGATTTAGCCTTATCATGTCTGATCCTTTTTGCGTTCCCTTTAATAGTTGCCTTATCTATTCTGGAACTCATTATCGGGATAAAGTTACATAAATCCGACTCCACTCGTCGCCTCGGGGTGTGGTTCATGATTTATGCTATAATACCTATTGTCGCCATGATTGTTGAACTGGGTTTGTGGAGTGGAGAAACACAAATGATAGTGACCTCGATTGTAGAGTTTATCATTACGACAGCTGTGCTCCATGAATTGGCGGCGGTGTTCGGTAAATGACATAAGATGCTAACTTAACCTTAAATTATACCTCAAATCCGCAACTAAGCTCTTCAGCGTCCTTCTTGCGTCTAAACGTCCTCT
>ENA-OVGC01002996-OVGC01002996.1-human-gut-metagenome-genome-assembly--contig:-NODE-2996-length-10663-cov-15.075415_pt1 | contig 10663 bp, 10 predicted proteins | sample MGYA00237768_ERZ505415 | MGnify/ENA primary metagenome ERZ505415 (study PRJEB26158, sample SAMN06016382) | human gut metagenome | biome: human gut; feature: ankylosing spondylitis patient; material...
ACATCGACGGCGGCTTTCTGAAGGAGTCCGGCATCGAGATCTCCGAGATGTCCGCGGGCTGCATCTGCTGCTCCCTCGTCGGCGACTTCAACAAGGCGCTCAAAGAGGTCGTGGCGCAGTTCCACCCCGACCGCATCCTCATTGAGCCGAGCGGCGTCGGCAAGCTCTCCGACGTCATCGTCGCCGTCGAGCGCACCGTCGACGAGTGCCCGGGCGAGCTCAAGCTCAACAGCTATGTCACCGTGGCCGACGCCAGCAAGGTCAAGGTCTATATGAAGAACTTCGGTGAGTTCTACAACAACCAGATCGAGGCCGCCGGCACGATCATTCTTTCCCGCACGCAGAAGCTCTCGCAGGAAAAGCTCGAGGCTGCCGCCGCGATGCTGCGCGAGAAGAACCCCGACGCCGCCATTCTGACGACTCCGTGGGACGAGCTGGACGGCAAGACCATCCTCTCCGCCATCGAGAAGGTGTCGCTCAGCGACGAGCTTCTTGAAAAGATGCGCCGCGAGCACGAGATCGAAGAGGCCGAGCACGAGCATGAGCATCACCATCATCACGATCACGATGAACATGACGAGCACGACTATGAACACGAGCACCATCATGACCACGATGAGGATGAGCATGACCACGAGCATGGGCATCATCACGACCATGACCATGACGAGCACGACGAGCACGAGCATCACCACCATCACCACGACGGTGAAGAGTGCGACGATCCCGAGTGCGAGTGCCACCATCACCATCATCACCACGCCGACGATGTCTTCTCCTCCTGGGGCAAGGAGACGCCGAAGAAGTTCAGCAAGGAAGCTCTTGAGGACATGCTCCACAAGCTGGACAGCGGCGACTACGGCCACATTCTGCGTGCCAAGGGCATCGTGAACGGCGAGGACGGCTGGCTCGAATTCGACTACGTGCCCGAAGAGCATGAGGTCCGCGCGGGCCATCCCGACTACACGGGCCGTCTGTGCGTTATCGGCGCGGAGCTCAAGGAAGACGGCCTTGCAGAACTGTTTGGAGTGTAATTCATGGATATTCCTGTTTATCTGGTCGCCGGATTCCTCGATTCCGGCAAAACGAGCTTTATCAACGGCATTTTAGAAGACGGCTTCGCCCGCGAGGACAGGACGCTTCTGATCTGCTGCGAAGAGGGCGACGAAGAATACGAGAAGAAGGCGCTCGACAACGTCACCGTTGTCACGGTAGACGACGAAGAGGAGCTGACGCTCGCTTTCTGCAAGGAGCTTGAAAAAAAGCACCGCCCCAAGCAGGTGCTCATTGAGTACAACGGCATGTGGCAGATGGAAAAGCTCTACCGCGAGGTGCTGCCCGCCAACTGGGTGCTCTACCAGATCATGACCTTCGTGCAGGCGCCGACGTTCGAGCTGTTCGTCAAGAACATGGGTCAGCTCATGATGGAAAAGATCACGAACGCGGACATGATCGTCTTCAACCGCTGCGACGACAAGCTCAAAGAGAGCCTGCGCGCGCGCAATCTGCGCATGGTCAACCGCCGCGCGGACATCTACCTTGAGGACAACGACGGCAACAGCGAGGACTACCTGACCGGCGACGAGTGCCCGTTCGACATGACGCCCGACCTCATCGACATTCCCGACGACGACTACGGCGTGTGGTACGTCGACGCGATGGACCATCCCGACCGCTGGGATGGCAAAAAGGTCCACATGAAGCTCATCATGTGCCACTCGAAGAAGTTCCCGGGCATCCACTGCCCCGGCCGCTTCGTGATGACCTGCTGCGAAAACGACATCCAGTTCGTCGGCATCGTCGCCAAGGGCGACAGCCTGAAGGCCTACAAGAATCGCGACTGGGTCGATATCACTGCCACGGTCAAAAAGGAGCACCTCGACGCCTACGAGGGCGAGGGCCCCGTGCTGTACGTCGAGCGCATCACCACCACGTCGAAGCCCGCGCAGGAAGTCGTGTCGTTCTGACGACGCGATTTGCGGAGGTAAGGTGAATCAGCAGCGCGCAGCGCTGCGGAGTTTTCTCCTGCTGACCCGCAGGGGAGAGCGAATAAAGGGGACATTCTCTTCTCGAAGAGAATGTCCCCTTTTGAATCCCAAGGGAAGGATGAGGGGGAACCCTCTCGCCCCCCGACATTGCGGTTTTGAGGCTTGAAGAGCTGCTCAGTCTGCGGAATCGGGTACCTGCCGGGTGATGGTTCTAAACGATTTGACTTTTTTCTATCTTCGCTGTCGCTCCCTGATCTGAATGCAGTCTTGGTAGAATCCCCTGCCGTCGCTAGATTTTGCCAACCTTGCTGCCCCCCCAAAGCGGCATCGCTGCGCTCGCCGCACTTTTAAGTTCTCGTATATTTTTTACGATGGCCATGTGGTCATATCCGCGGCGCGCCGCTCGTGCTGTGCACCTTGCCGTCACCAAGCTTTACACGCAGCGGCGGCAGTTCGATGCCGAGCATCAGCTTGACGAGCCAGGCGAAAAACAGCAGCACTAAAATCGGGATCAGGCACGACGTGACGAGCATGACGGCGAGGGCCTCGATAAAGCGGTTCAGGACCGTTTTGATCTGCCCGACCGCGGCGGTCGCCGCTCCGGTGATGCCCTCAGTCACCTTGGAAAAGAGGCCGGAAAGGCCGCTCTTTTCCCCCTCGTCCGCCTCGCCCGAGGTGGCGGACTGGATATCCTCGGTCGTCTGCTCGGCGTTTGCGATGGTCTCTTCGATCGAGGCGCGGTATGTGTCCTCGATCATGCTCGAAACCTTGACGCCCGCCGGAATGGCAAACGCGATGGCGAGCGCGAAGAGCAGCAAATGCCACGCGAGCTTTCCCAGCGCGGCGCGCAGCTTTTCGGAAAAGAGCGCAGCGATGCCAAGCGCGCAGGCTGCGGGGATCAGGATCGTGAACGACACGTAGGATGTGATCGTCAGCAGATACTTTTCCAAAAAGATGGCGCAGAGCACGATGAGGAAATAGCCGCTCAGGTCGGCGAGCTTTTCGGCGATGGGCGTCGCGGTGTCGCCCGGCAGGAGCGTGATGGCTGCGCTCGCGGCGGTGGACGCCGCCGTCAGCTCGAGCACCGTCTCCTGCTTTTCCGCGAGCGCGTCGATGGACGCTTGATGGTACGCGGGGTCGGACGCTCTCTTCCCTACCGCGAAGATGGAAAGGAGCGCCGCCAGAACGAGAAGCACCGCGAGCGCGGCCTTCTTAGTTGTCACTGAATGCATAGTTGCCTCCAAAAAACGGGATGGCTCTATCATACCGAAACGGCGGAAGATGTCAAGAAAACGCGGTTTCGGTCGCGTCGCCGTGCACGGTTTCTATCCTCCCGATCGCGTCAAAAACATAGAGAATCAGCATGAAAACGCTAATATTCCGCTAATTTCTTTCAGATTTTTCCAAATTTTATATCACTTTTCCGAATTCCGTCTTGTCACCTGCCTTGTTTTTACGGAAAGTTCGTGATAGAATACAGATTTAGCAGGATCGGCGAATCTTTTTTCATTGATTCTGTCAAAACGGAAGTTTTTTCTTCCCCGTTTCCGGCGCGAAAGCGCCTGTACTGATCTGACAAGCAAATCAAGCAATGTTTGGCAAACCTGCTGAAAAGCAGGGACGCAAAGCCAGAGGGGTCTAAGGCCGCCGTGTGCGGTTATGACAGCCGGCTGCAAATCATTCGGAAGGGCAGTGCCCTTCCTGCACCGCCCAGCCCTCTCTGAAAGCAAGGCACAGGCGGGAAACCTTTTTTGCCGAAAAGAGGGGGATGAACATGCGACAAACATTTTATGAGTTCTGCATGCTGCATGAAAGGACAAACTTACTGAAAGGATGGGACGAATCGCGCAATTTTCCGCTCACGCCGGACACCGTTTCCTACGGCAGCAAGAAAAAAGTCTGGTGGACGTGTGAAAACGGCCATTCGTGGCAGACGACGGTGCATGTGCGCTCCGAGGGGAGCGGCTGTCCGTACTGCGCAGGGCGAAAGGTCCTGCCCGGCTTCAACGATTTGGAAACGCTCTGTCCCGGCGTTGCCGCGCAGTGGCACCCGTCGCTCAACGGCGCGCTGACACCGGAGATGGTCACGCCCGGCAGCAACAAAAAGGTCTGGTGGCAGTGCTCCATGGGACACGTGTGGAAATCCGTCATCTATCCGCGCACCGGCGCGCAGCAGTGCGGCTGCCCCGTCTGCGCCGGAACGGTGAGCACAACACACGCGCGGCGTTACGCCCAGCTCGACGAAATTCGCACCTTTACCGAGCTGTGACAAGACCAATTCTATAAAAACGATCAAGGCCGTGGGAAGCGATGTGCTTTCCGCGGCCTTACTTTTTGTCTGATTTGGACGCACTGTCAGCACTATGTTTAGTGCTGACGCGTTTTCTTTCCCGCTTTCGCCAAAAAGCAGCGCCCCTCTCTATTGCGGCGAGGGGCGGTATAATCTGTTCAACGAGTCAACTTGTTGTCGCAGGCAAAACAAATGATTGTTATATGTGGACACTTGCGCCTGATTTTTCCCTGTGCTATAATGCAGTTACTTTAATCGGATAAATTACCTGTAAAGGAGAATCATCATGGATTATATGGCTCTTTCCGCTGCCGAGTGGCAGCAGGAATACGACAAGGTGTCCGCTGAATATGATGGCTGGAAGGCCAAGGGCCTCAAGCTCAACATGGCGCGCGGCAAGCCGAGCAAGCAGCAGCTCGACCTTGTCAGCGGCATCCTGACCGCGCTGACCAGCGCCGAGGAGTGCGTGGACAGCGGCGTGGACGCCCGCAACTACGGCGAGCTCAAGGGTCTTGAGAGCGCGCGTAAGCTGTTCGCCGATATCCTCGGCTGCAGGACCTCTCAGGTCTTCGCCGGCGGCAATTCGAGCCTCCAGCTCATGTATGACACGGTCTCCAAGGCCTACACCCACGGCCTGCTGCACAGCGAAAAGCCGTGGTGCAAGGAAGAGAGCGTCAAGTGGCTCTGCCCCGCCCCCGGCTACGACCGCCATTTCAAGGTGACTGAAAGCTTCGGTTTTGAGCTCATCACCATCCCGATGACCGAAAACGGCCCCGACATGGACATTGTCGAAAACCTCATTAAGGACCCGAGCGTCAAGGGCATGTGGAACGTGCCGAAGTACTCGAACCCCGACGGCATCATCTACTCCGACGAGACCATCGAGCGCATCGCAAAGATGAAGCCTGCCGCGCCGGACTTCCTGCTGATGTGGGACAACGCCTACTGCATCCACGAGTTCGACGGCGAGTTCGTCCCGTTCAAGGATATTCTGAGCGAGTGCGAGAAGTACGGCAACGCCGACATGGTTTTCGAGTTCGCCTCCACGAGCAAGATCACGCTCCCCGGCGCGGGCATTGCGTGCTTTGCGTGCAGCGAAGCCAACATGGAGTACATGACCAAGCTCATCGGCATTCAGGCCATCAGCTTCGACAAGATGAACCAGCTGCGCCACGTCAAGTATCTCCAGAACAAAGAGCACACCCTCGCTCTCATGAAGGAGCACGCCAAGATCTTAAAGCCGAAGTTCGACATGGTCGTCGAAACGCTCGAGCGCGAGATCAAGCCGCTCGGCATTGCGAGCTGGCACACGCCCAAGGGCGGCTACTTTGTCTCCGTGAACACGGCTCCCGGCCTTGCCAAGCGTACGCTGGCGCTCGCCAAGGATGCGGGCGTCGTGATGACGAGCGCGGGCGCAACGTATCCGTACGGACACGACCCTCTTGACAGCAACATCCGCGTCGCCCCGTCGCTGCCCCCTGTAGAGGAGCTTGAGCAGGCGATGGCCGTCTTCTGCTGCTGCCTCAAGCTTGCCGCGCTGGAGAAGAGCAAGAAGTAAGGCATATTTGCATCAAAAAAGCGGACCGCAGTGCGGTCCGCTTTTTCTTATCCCTATTCAGATCTTTGCTTTCTTCTCTTCCCGCTTCAAGCGCCAGACGGCGAGCGTGCGCACAAGCAGGATGTTGACGAGCGCAAGGCGCGCATAGCTGTAGACGACATTCAGAAGGAAGTACGGCGAAATGTTGCTGTAATTGCCGAGATCGTCGAGCAGCAGCGGCATAACGCCGTAGCTCATCAGAAGCGGCAGCACAACGAGCGCCGCGAGCCAACCGGCAATGAGCCATGTGCCCTCCTTTTTTGTCGCGGGCAGCCTGAGCGTCCGGTAGGAGCGCGCCGTGCAGACGATCATCACAAGCATGCCGAGGAGCTGCACCCACGAGATGGCAAGGCGCGCATAGTTCATCTGCGCCGTCCAGAGGTGCGTCATAAAGACGGTCGTCCACGAGAGGCCGGTCGCAAAGCGGAGGTAGAGATCAATACAGAGATAGGCCGCCCAGCCGCACCACAGGCCCGTGCGATGCTTCACCGTAAAGCAGATGATGCCGCAGAGGAAAAACGGCAGTCCGTAAATCAGCCCCGCCAGCAGATCGCCGGCGAGTATCAGGCAGGTGAGCAGAAGAACCGCGCCGATACACATTAAAATCGTACCCGCAATGGTGTGACGCTTTTCCTGCTCGGACGAAGTCTGCGGCGTGAAAGAGGCGGGTACTGCCTGTGCCGCGGGCGCGGCTGTTTCCGCCTTCGGCGCGTCCTCGCCGCGCACCAGCTCGTCAAGCGTCACACCGAAGAGCTCGGAGAGCTTTAATAGCTTGTCAAGCTCGGGGATGGAGGCGTCGGTCTCCCATTTGGATACGCTCTGGCGCGAGATGTCCAGCGCGTCGGCAAGGTCGCCCTGCGACCAGTTTTTCTGTGTGCGCAGGCGCACGATGTTCTCTCCAAGTGTCATGTGATGGGGTTCTCCTTTGCAGATTTTCTGCGTTCAGCTTACCAAAAGGCGCGCAAAAAGTCCACCAAGCGGGGTTGAAAAGTTAGCAACCAGCGGTTGCAGCTCAAAAAAGATGCCTTCAGCGCGGCCAGCGCAGTCCCTTCGGCAGGCCAAGAATATAGTCAGCGCTGACATTGTAATAAGCGCATAATGTTTGCAGGTGATGCAGCGGCAGCTCGTTGATCCCTTTTTCGTAGCGGTAATAAACCTGCTGCGTTGTTCCGATGACAGCGGCAACCTGCGCCTGTGTCAGATCATGATCCTCTCTTAGCTCGCGCAGAATATCCCAATAGGCCTTCATTTTGCCTCCCCCCCTCGTAGTTTTGGATGGGGAGTATTATTCCATACATCAGAAATAGTGTATTGACGATACATCACTTATGATGTAAAATGAAATCAGAAGGACGGATCTGCGTCTCAAACTCAAGAGGTGGAGGAATATCTTCATGAGGAAACTGACCTGGCTATTAGGGGCAATGCTGCTTTTGCTCAGTCTGACCGGCTGCGGAAACAAAGTGGACAGCGAAAGCATCCGCAGCTATCTGGAAAGCTCTTACTACAACGAAAGTGATGCATCTGTGGATGAGATCAAGGATATTTCTCAAGAACAGGGAAATAATGACAAGGAATTCATCGTAAGCTGTACGGTAAAGGCGAGCAACCGCTACGCCGTACAGACGGCCAACTGGGTCATAACCTTTGAGCGGTTTGAGAACAGTTGGGTCGGCACCGGGCATGAAATGACGTATTATGAGACGGAACTGCAAAACGGGATGTCGGAAGAGGAGATGAAAGACCTTGTTGATCTCGAGGGGCTTTACTGGCAAAAGGAATTTGAAAGCTGGCTGACCTACGACGTCAGCGACTGGTACTGTACAGCGGATCTTGAAAACGGAGAATGCGAGGTCAGCTATCTTCTGACAACAGACTACGGCGGCTTTCAGTTTTTTCGGGTGTATCGAACGACCGCTGAATGGAATGACCGTTCAATGCAATGGTTCCGAAAGGAATCCAACGAGTATGCAACGAGCGGAGAGGTGGTCGTAACGCTCGACATAACGGGTCACTATGATTTCTATATCAATGGCAAGCAGCACTACACTTTTGATATTGAGAAGGATTCGGGGCAATATTACATGCGGAATTTTACCTACTATAACAGGCCCTACTCCACTGATCGTCTTGAGGCTTCCTTTGAAGAAAAGCAGCTGTCATTTGATTGGCCGGAATATTCCGTAACTGCGCCCTATTGGGTAGGCGTTTATGATGAAAATATCAAGCTGGAGATCATGAACGGGAGACTGTATTTCAGCCGGGAGTTGATCTCACCGGTATCATGATTGCCTGATTCAGGCGGAAAAGGAGAAGAAATATGAACATCAAATTCAAACGTTTCCTTCGCATGGCGCTGTGTCTGCTGCTGTGCGCAGCTTTCTTTACCGGCGGCGTATTCGCGGCGGGAAAGCTGCAAAAACGGACGATCACAGTCTATTCCGGTGTGGACATTTACGTTGATGACGCAAGGCTTGACGCCAGAGACGCCAACGGAAATCCGGTCGAAGTATTTATTTACAACGGAACGACCTATCTTCCCGTGCGCGCTGTTGGCGAGGCGGTCGGCAAGGCGGTGCAGTGGGAAGCAAAGACCAGTTCAGTCTATATCGGCCAGCATAAGAGCGACAAGCCCGCCGTCTGGCTGGACGAATTTGATTACTTCTCTTCGACTAATCATGCGCTGGAGAAATATTCGCGTGACATCTCCGATAACCTAGGGACTGCATATGAGCATGTGCTCTATCAAAAGGTCGCAGGATACGGCTATGCCAGCACCGGAGACACGGTGTATCAGCTTAACGGACAGTACAGCGCACTGAGCGGAACGTTTTTCCAGTCTTACCGTTACAGGGACGACAAGTCGGAAAAGGAACTGAAAATTTATGGTGACGGCGAACTACTGTATTCAGCCAAAATGTCAGGCGGCATTCGTCCGGTCGACTTCTATGTGGATCTCACCGGCGTGCTGGAGCTGAAGATCTGCTACAATGAGTGGGGCGGAGCGTCTGTCAAGGCCGCTCTCGGCAATTGCGGCCTGTGGGCCTGAACAGCAAAAAGAGGGAGCACTGCAAATGCAGTGCTCCCTCTTTTTGAGTTTACATTTCGTAGTCTACGGCCACGCGGTCGGCGCGGATGGACTTGCAGATATCGCTCACGGCGACATGGCGGGGATCGACCTTGTAGGCGTTCAGGTCATCCATCGTCTCAAACTCGGAGACGAGCACGGCGTCGTAGTTGTCCTTGCCGATGTTGCGCGCGACCTCGCTCTTTTTGAGCTGCGGGATCACGCCGTCGAGCGCGGCGAGCTTCGTGAGAAACTCGTCGGCCTTCTCCTCGGTGCCTTCACGGAACTTCCACATGACGATATGACGGATCATTTCTTCTCTCTCCTTTTTTATCTGTTGTTGTAGACCTCGATGGCCTTTTTGAGAATGTCCATGGCGCGCTCGATCTTGTGGCTCTCGATGACGTAAGCCATGCGGACCTCGTTTTTGCCCTTGCCGGGCGTCCTATACATCGAAGCGCCGGGGGCGAACATCACGGTTTCGCCGTTGTCGTCGTACTCTTCAAGCAGCCACGTCTGGAACTTGTCGGCGTCGTCCACCGGCAGCGCGGCCATCACATAGAACGCGCCGCCCGGCACGTCGAACACGACGCCGGGGATCTCGCGCAGCTTGCGGCAGAGGGTGTCGCGGCGCTTTTTGTACTCCTCGCGCACAGCGTCAAAATACGCAGGGCCAACGCTGTACAGCGCCGTGCAGGCAACCTGATCGAGCGTTGCGACAGAAAGGCGCGTCTGGCAGTATTTCATCGCGTGGCTCATAAATTCCCGGTTCTTGGAAATGAGGCAGCCCACACGCGCACCGCAGGCGGAAAAACGCTTGGACACGGTGTCGATGACGATGATGTTGTCACTCGCCCGCTCAGCAAATTCGCCAAACGACTGAAGCTTCTCCCCGCCGTAGACGAACTCGCGGTACGCCTCATCGCCGATGAGGAAGAGATCGTGCTTGACCGCAATGTCAACGAGCATCTCCATCTCCTCGTGGCTGAGCACAACGCCCGTCGGATTGCCGGGGTTCGTGATGATGATGGCACGGGTGTGCTCGTTGATCTGCGCTTCGATCTTTTCGCGGTCGGCATAGCGGTAGCCCTCTTCCGGAGTAGTCGGAATGGGGCGAATGCTCGCGCCGCAGGTATACGCCATCGTCGTATAGTTGGGATAGAAGGGCTCAGGGATCAAAACCTCGTCGCCGTCGTCGAGAATACACTGCATCGCGATGGAAAGCGCTTCGCTGCCGCCGTTGGTGATATAGATCTCGTCAGCACTGAAGTGCATGTCGAGCTTTGCATAATACTGCCGGATCGCCTCGATCAGCTCGGGGATACCGGGTGATGGCGCGTAGGCGAGAACGGACGGCTCAAATGCCTTGACTGCTTTGAAGAATGCTGGAGGCGTCTGAACGTCAGGCTGGCCGATATTCAGATGGTAGATGTTGACACCGCGTGCCTTGGCTGCCACCGCATAAGGGTGGAATTTGCGCATCGGGGACAGGCCGCATTTTTCAACTTTACTGGAAAACTTCATGGAATGGTGCTCCTCCTTCTTCTTCGATCGCTTGCAAAAAGCTTACAGTCTATAAAATATTGAATTCCACTGCATGATATATTATAGTCTGCAGAAAAGCAAAAGACAACAAAAACATTTGCGCTTTAACCGCAATTTGCCGTTTCATCCTCCTGCATTGCAGGCAGTCTGCTCTCACCATAAACCTTGATGCCGTG
>ENA-OVGC01003001-OVGC01003001.1-human-gut-metagenome-genome-assembly--contig:-NODE-3001-length-10642-cov-3.107679_pt1 | contig 10642 bp, 9 predicted proteins | sample MGYA00237768_ERZ505415 | MGnify/ENA primary metagenome ERZ505415 (study PRJEB26158, sample SAMN06016382) | human gut metagenome | biome: human gut; feature: ankylosing spondylitis patient; material...
CATATATCGGAATTATAGTCACTTGTAATGGTCAAAAATATTGTATACCATTAACATCCTTCAAACCAAAACACGAAAACATGTCTGATAGGATTGATTTTTCTCGAATTATTATAAATAGCAAAATCATCGCCGCTCTCAATTTCAGCAGAATGATTCCAGTTGAAACATCCCAATTATCAAGAATAGATACCAAAATAAGAAAGCACGATACCTCTGAAATTGCCAAAAGAAAGCAACTCTACAGGCAGGAGCTCCAATGGTGTAATGAAAATTACGACAAAATAGTCAACAAAGCCAACGTTCTTTACAACAAATACATGTCCGGCGAATATTTTAAACGAAGGCATGATTGCTTAAACTTCGCAGAATTAGAAAAGATATGCAAGCACTATAATTCACAATAAAAACCGCCACAGTCGGAAACCCATCCGGCTGCAGCGGTTTGCTATCCTTTATATTACAATTTACATTGCCTTCTTATATATCTCAGCGATCTCCTCCTGTGTGAATACCACAGGGTTGTTAGCTATGCTGGCTGCCGAAACCTTCATACAGTTCTCAGCCATCCAAGGAATATCCTTCTCCTCTATGCCGAGGTCTGAAAGCTTGACATCAAGATCAAGATTCTTCAGAAGAGTTCTGATCTTCGGTGCCAGATCATCCGCCGTGATACCTCCAAATATTCTGGCGATCTTCGCGAACTTGAAGTGATCTCCCTTGTAGGATGCCTCGATGATAGCTGGTGTCAGAGCTGCAAGTCCCTTGCCGTGAACTATGTCCTTAAGGCCGCTGGCTGGATGCTCCATTCCGTGAGCCAATGTGACTCCGGCTGTGTTGATGACCATACCGCCTATGGTGCTGGCCAGTGTTATCTTCTCCCAGCTCTCCTGGGTTCCTCTGCCCTTATATACATCCACAAGATTGTGGGCGATAAGATCAATCGCATACAGTGCAAGCGCATCTGTAAATGGCTGCGAGATCTTTGATGTGTATGCCTCCATGCAGTGACACAGTGCATCAAATCCAACTGCCGCAAGCACATGCTTTGGCATGGTCTTCATGCAGTCCGGATCCACGATGGATACCTTTGCCACGATGGCATTGCATCTGAGTGACTTCTTGTCGCCATTTTCCGGATTGGTGAGAACCGCAAATCCATTTCCCTCTGAACCTGTTCCGCAGGTTGTAGGAATAAGCACAAGCGGAAGTGCCGTATCACCAGTCTTTCTGCCAAATATGTAATCGTTGATATCTCCATCATTGAGTGCCAGGAACGCTATAGCCTTTGCACAATCCATGATGCTTCCACCACCTATGGCAACGACCACATCACAGCCATTTGTCTTGGCAAATTCTGCACCTTCCATAGCTGTTGTAGTGAGCGGATTCTGTGCAACCTTATCAAACAGTGCAGTCTCAAGACCTGCTGCTTTCAGACTGTCATTTACCTTGTCATACAAGCCTGACTTCTTTGCACTGCTGCGGCCTGTGACGATGAGCGCTTTCTTACCATACGGCTTAGTGAGTTCACCGGTCTGGGCAACCTTTCCGGTACCAAATGCAATATTTACAGGAAGATTGTAGTTGAAGGCAATAGGCTGAACAAATTTTGTCTCATCCTCCTCAGCCATAACAAGCTCGATAGCAGCCTTGACCTCTTCCTCTCTGTTCTCTTCCTCATCTACGATCTCATCATCAATGAGGACATCGACATGTGAAGCGAATTTTTCTTTATATTTAAGCTTACATATTATGAAGAATACCACACCAAGAAGTGACCAGCCACCCGCCATAGCCCATTCCTGCCATACGAGTGCACTTCCTGAATTTGGAACTATGTACATCACAACCATAAAACCAGACATGAGGACTGCCAGTGCACCAACAATCTTATAATGCTTAACCTTATATGGTCTCTTCATATCCGGTGCCTTCTTCCTGAGTATCAGGAATGAAAGGGATACCATGCAATATGCAAGACAGCATCCAAAGTTACCTGCGTCAACTATCCATACCAGCATCTTACGGCCTGCAAGAGGAGCGAGAACTGAGAGGAAACCGATGAGGTAAAGTGCATTTACAGGTGTCTTGTGCTTCTTGTGAAGCTTTGCAAATGTCTTCGGGATCATGTATGACTCTGCCATGGAGTACATTGCACGGCTTCCTCCGATGAGGAACGAGTTCCAGCTAGTAACGATACCGCACATACCTCCTACAATAAGAACCTTCGACATAATACTGCTGTTGAACGCCTTTGCCATGGCATCCGCTGTAACAAGACCTGATCCATCCATGGATGCAGCTACCTCAGATGAATTCATGACATAACCTACACCTATGATGATAAGTGCATAGAAAAGAACCGCAAGAACAATTGAGAGTATCATGATCTTACCGATCTTCTTGAGAGGTACATTGATCTCCTCTGCAGCCTGTGGGATTACGTCGAATCCAATGAAGAAGAATGGTGTGGTAACAGCAACTCTGAGGATAGTCTTAAATATCTCCCCTGTGGAGTCTCCGTTGAACATCTGTCCGTCAAGGTTTGAGGCATCTCCTGTCACAACTGATGCAACTATGAGAAGAATACCAACACCGCCGATCACAACTGTAAGTATGGTCTGCAGAAGTGCTGCTGTCTTCGCGCCCTTTATATTGATATATGTTATAAATATCGCAACTATTATTGCAACCGCAAGCCACGATGCATAGATATCAAAACCTGCCACCGTGTACAGATATCCCTGAAGGAACTTTGGATATATATATGTGATGATGGTTGGAAGTGCACACGCCTCGAAACATACAACACTGACATATCCAAGTACGATAGCCCATGTACATATGTAAGAACCTATAGGTCCCATAGCCTTATAGCTGAACACATGCTCGCCGCCGCACTGAGGCATGGCAGCTGTAAGCTCTGCATATGTGAGTCCAACGAAGAATACCATCACACCGCCAAGTGCAAATCCGATGGCCGCTCCTATTACTCCACCTCTCGTGATCCAGTCGCCTGAGGATACTACCCAGCCCCAGCCGATCATGGCTCCAAAGGCTATCACCAGTATGTCCCAGGCAGAAAATACTTTATCAAATTCTGATTTTTTTCCTGCCATAATATCATCCTTTCTAATACATCCAAGCACACCATCCACAGTTTGTTAAAATGTTAAAAAAATGGCGTCAGGAATCACACTTTTCGTGTTCATCTGACGCCATTGTCATTTTCTATATTCGCGATGTAGTTGGAATTGCATATATATGTTAATTCACAATTTCTTTTATGCTTAATCCTCAAATCTCAGATCTATCATCTGAAGTATGTACTTTGCAGTTTTCTCAAGGCCAAGTACACTGGAGTCTATCATCATATCTCGCATGCTGCAGTCTCTCATATCTCCACCTGTCATGTAGTTATATCTGGAACTGAGCATCCCATCGTTGTACTTGACAAGCTCAGCCGCCTTGTCATGATCAAGCCCCTTCTTCTCCATGACATACTGTATCCTCTTTTCTGTAGGTGCATATATGAATACATTCAGACAGTCATCTCTGTCCTTGAGTATATAATTGCTGCACCGTCCTATGATGATACAGGAAGATTTCTCTGCAAATTTATTGATAACCTCAAACTGCTTATAAATAACCCTGTTTGTAAGGTTTGCATATCGCGGTCCAAAGCTTGTATCAAATTCATACTTGACTGTCTCGCCCTGATCCGCCTTCTTGACAAGATCTCTGTCAACGCCAATCTCCTCAACGACCTTATCTATCAGATCTCTGTCGTAATACTCAACTCCCAGAGATTTCGCTACCATCTTGCCAATCTCTATTCCACCGCTGCCATATTCACATCCAACGGTCACAACAAAATGTTTCATCTACATCGCTCCTTCCAGGGGCTTCGCGTTTCCCCTATTTACTTAATTCTGCCACTGCATCTGTGATGATCTCAACAGCCTTATCACACTGCTCTTCGTTCACGATAAGTGGTGGGATCATACGGATTATATGAGCTCCGATGGCTGTGATCAGAAGCTTTCTGTCAAGACATCCATGTTTTACATCCACACCGCCGATCGTATCATCAAACTCAACACCAACCAGGAGCCCCTGATGTCTTACTTCCTTTACATGTGGGATCTTCTCAAGCTTTGCTGCGAAGTAATCTCCCATCTTCTTTGCATTTCCTGCAAGATCTCTGTCAAGCAGCTCATTTACCTCTGCAAGTGCTGCTGCACATGATACAGGATGTCCACCAAATGTTGTTCCATGTGAACCAGGTGTAAATGCCTTTGCAACCTCAGCGGTTGCACATATAGCTCCAATCGGCATTCCGCCGCCGAGAGCCTTTGCCATGGACACGATATCCGGCTTGATTCCGTAATTCATGTATGACATGATATTTCCTGTTCTGCACCAACCTGTCTGAACCTCATCTATAAGGAGAAGCATGTCATTCTCATCACAGAACTCTCTGAGTCCCTTCATGAATTCCATTGTTGCAGGATGTACACCGCCCTCGCCCTGTACAGGCTCAACCATGATCGCTATAGTGTTCTCTGTACATGCATCCTTGAATGCCTGAAGGTCGTTGTAAGGTGCATATGAGAAGCCGTATGTCATAGGACCAAATCCCACCTGGCATCCGTTTCCAGGCTGTCCTGTAGCTGACATAGCACCGAAGGTTCTGCCGTGGAAGCCCTGCTTTGCAGTCACGATATGGTAACGGTTTGGACCATACTTCTCAATACCATACTTACGGGCCATCTTGATCATAGCCTCATTGGCCTCTGTTCCTGAGTTCTGGAAGAATATCTTGTCCATTCCAATAGTCGTACAAACCTTCTCAGCAAGCAGTGCCTGTGGAATTGTGTAAGGATAGTTGAATGTGTGCATGATGTCACCGACCTGATCCTTGACAGCCTCAACAACCTTCTCATTGCAGTTACCTGCGCTGTTTACTGCGATTCCGGCGTAGAAATCAAGATATCCGTTGCCGTTCTCATCATATATGTACATGTCCTTTGCTGTCTCAGCGAGGAAATCGAAACGCTCATATGTCTCGATCATGTACTTGTCTACCTTGTCCTTAATGTCCTGAAATGTTAATCCTGTGTCTTTTAATTTCATAATCCTTACCTCCACTACATTTTGTAAAATCAGAAGAATCATGGTGCTCCTTTGCCTTAAATTCTTGTTCTTTATATTTGACACACTTAAGATACCACTCAATATAATACATGTCAACACCTTTTCTTAATTTTCTTAAGATTGGCTTATTATCTGACTTTATTTGTATTACCATGCACTTCAGAACATTATTTTATTGAACATTTTGTGCATTATATTGGACAGATGATAATCTTTTACAACCACATTGTATGTACATTATTTTACACTTAATACCGCTCATATTTCCATGTTAGTGATAGTCCAGGAATACACATATACAGCTCACCTTTTCATTCCCATCGTTGCTGTACACATGAACCTTATCAGTCTCAAACCTGTATATCTGGTTCTTGCCGACCTTCTGTTTTGTATCACCTGCCTCAACAGTCAGAACACCCTCTGTAACCGACAGGTATTCTCTTGTCTTCTCACCATGGGAGCCGCTGACATATGTGCCTCCCGGCTCAATGTCTATACGATATATCTCCACCTCATGGCTGTCCTCATACGGAAAACACGTCCACACTTTATACTGTCCCTTTGCCTCCTTGATTGGAACAAGCTCCTCTGGATTCACAAGACAGGCCTCCATGGGCGGCGGATCAATAAGTTCATGAAACTCAACTCTGAGGCCGCTGGCTATCTTGCCCATGACACCCAGAGACGGATTAGCAGTGCCCTTCTCAATCTGCGCCAGCATGCTCTTGCTGACACCCGTCTGCTCAGACAGCACATCCAGGCTCATACCTTTGGAGGTCCTCATTCTATTCAGATTCACAGCAACATTATGTGATAAATAATCCATAGCAATTCTCCCGCTATCGCGGGTCCTCCTTGTGATATATTATGTCGTGTATCTTCTAATTTTTCAAGCGTCTACTTAGACGCCGCCTCCACTGCTGCCTCGAAGATATCCAGGCCGGCGGCAAGCTGCTCATCTGTGATGACAAGCGGTGCAAGGAATCTTATGACATTATTGTAAGTTCCTGCGCCCTCAACCAGCAAGCCACGTTTCCAGCACTCGGTGATGACCGCAGAGGTAAGCTCAGGAGCAGGCTCCTTGGTCTTCTTATCCTTGACAAACTCTATTCCTACCATTCCACCGAGTCCTCTGACATCGCCAACGCACTCATACTTCTCCTTGAGCTCATTGTATCTTGCCACAACCTTCTCACCAATCTCACATGAACGTCCTGCAAGATCATCTCTCTCCATGATCTCGATAGTCTTGAGGGCTGCTGCACAGGCAAGCGGATTTCCACAGTATGTACCGCCTATTGTTCCAGGAGCGACAGCCTCCATGATCTCTGATCTTGCGATGATGGCTGACAGCGGAACACCTGCTGCTATAGACTTGGCTGTTGCTATGATATCAGGCTGTACGCCTGCCTCCTGCCAATATACACTGGCAAATATTCTTCCTGTTCTGCAGAAACCGCTCTGTACCTCATCCGCAATAAGAAGGATTCCATGGTCATCACAGAGCTTTCTGACAGCCTTTACCCACTCGATAGGTGCAGGTATGAAACCACCCTCGCCCTGAAGAGGTTCAACAACAACTGCCGCAATGGTATCTGCCGCTGCGCACTGTTCAAATACATCTGTGAGCGAATTCATATAGTAATCAAGAGCTGCCTCCTGTGGCATTCCCTCAGGATTCCTGTAGTAATATGGGAACTGTGCCCTGAACACTCCATTTGCAAGCTCACCCATCCCCTTTGCATAAGCCTTCTTGGATGTCATGGCCATTGTGTAATGTGTTCTGCCGTGGAAAGCTCCCGAAAATACGATGATATTTGGTCTCTTTGTAAAGCTCTTTGCAACCTTTACAGCATTCTCATCAGCTTCAGCACCACTGTTTGCGAAGAACACCTTCTTCTCGTCGCCCTTTACTGGTGCAATGGACGCAAGCTTCTCAGCGAGTGCCACATATCCCTCATGGGTTACCACATTGAACATGCCGTGGAAATATTTGTCAGCCTGTGTCTTGACAGCCTCAACGACCTCCGGCTGTGAGAATCCGATATTCAGGACTCCGACACCACCTATCCAGTCTAGGAACTTGTTGCCATCCACATCCTGTATCATGGCACCCTCACCCTTGTCTATAACAACCGGATACGCACACCTAATGGCAGATGGCACTGCCTTCTCTCTTCTCTTTATTACCTCCGCTGCCTTTGGTCCCGGCAGTGTCTCTGTGATTATCTCTGGTAAATCTGTTCTAAGCATAATTTTGTCCTCCTTTATTTTTTCAACCAGCAGCCTGTGCACCAGGGTCAGGCTTCCTTTCTGAAACACCGGCTGTCTTTTTTACTCTGCATATAGAATCGCACAACCGTAGGTGTTATGCCATATTCCCCAGGCACAAAATATTAGAACGCATTTGTGCTCATAGCACATTTTCCACCATTGACACAGGTCTGATATGCAGTAATAATAATATATAATGTGCTTTTCGCAAGACTATATATGTGCGCGTAATACAGGAGGGAACACTGACATGGCCATTTTTCTGAGAGATTTGTACTATGATACCAAACGAAAATACAACCTTAACCTGATATCCGGTGGAAAGGGAATGGAGAACATCGTAAGCTGGGTATACATATCAGAGGATATATCCACATCCACATTCTTGAACGGAGGGGAACTCATCATCACAACCGGCGTGACCTCCGGTGAACGCGAGGACTGGCTCAGGGCATTTATCAAAGAGCTCATAAAGAGGGGAACCTGCGGACTCATTCTGAATACCGGCAGATATATATTTGAGGAGGACATAACCGATGAGATCGTCAGACTGTGCCACCGCTATTCATTTCCTCTTTTTACCATGCCATGGGATACAAGGATATTCGATATCACCCACGACTACTACAACAGGATATTTGAAGACTCCAGGGATGATGGCAACATGACCGCAGCATTCCAGAATATCCTCATGGGGAATTCCCTGACCGACGAGCAGACTGACACAATAAAAGGCTCCGGATTCAACAATGGCTGCTACAACGTTCTGTCCATCGATACAGAAGCAACAGATAAGTTCATGTATATCCTGCAGAAGGTCTGCAACAATACAGATCTTGTCTTCCATGCATTTGTATATGATGGCAATCCGACAGTTATCCTGAGATGCCCTTCCTCCGGATCCATCGCAGACAAATGCAGTGACATCGCAGAGGCTCTGGCGGCAAGATTCCCAGACTACAACATACATATGGGTTCCGGAAGCCCGGTTCTGTCCCTGACAAAACTCCCCTTGAGTTACCGCCGTGCAGTTTCTGCAAGGGAATTTACCGCAGACAACATATATTGTGATTACAACAGTCTCGGATTCCTGCGTATTCTTCTGGAAGTTAATGATGCCCAGCTCATAAACTCATTTATCGCAGAGCAGCTCGGTGGTGTCATAGAGTACGACAAAAACCATCACTCAGCTCTGACGGACACTCTGTACGAATATCTTAAGTGCAGCGGCAGTGTTCAGCACATCTCTGAGAAAATGTTCTGCCACAGGAATACGATAAATTACAGGCTCCGGATAATAAAAGAAGAGCTGGAATATGATCTCTCCAATGCGGAGGTCAGATTCCAGCTCATGGCTGCATATAAGCTCAGAGAGATACGAAAAGTATAACTCTCTCCAATTATATCCATTACATAAAATGTGCATACACCGATGCAAGTATAACCGTAAGTATTCCCGTAACTGCAATCGACAGACTGCTCATGGCTCCCTCAACCTCGCCGATCTCCATAGCCTTGGCAGTTCCGATGGCATGGGCTGATGATCCCAGGGCAAGTCCCTTTGATATAGGTTCTTTAATACGGAATATCTTGAACACGATCTCTCCGATTATATTGCCGATCACTCCGGTCACAACTATGACTGCAACCGTGATGGTCACATATCCGCCAAGCTCTTCCGAGACACCCATTCCGATAGCTGTGGTTATGGACTTCGGAAGAAGTGTCACATAATCTTTATGGGAAAGTCCCATGACCTTGCACAACACAAGGACTGTAGTCAGACTCGTTATAACTCCGGCAACTATACCGCCGAGCACAGCCTTATAATTGTGCTTTAAAAGCTCCCACTGCTCATAGAGTGGGATTGCAAGACACACTGTAGCCGGTGTGAGGAACCAACTCAGATACTTTGCGCCTTCATTGTACACATCGTAATCCACATCAGCCACAACCAGCACCACTATAGTCACTATGATGGACACCAGCAGTGGGTTAAGTATAGCTATCTTAAGTTTCTTTTTAAGTACACTTCCAAACATATATGCCAGAAGGCTTATAGTCACCCCTGCAAATATGGACGATTCAAACATATCACTCATTTTCAGTCTCCTTCTTCCTGTCTCTCCTTATTATAAGCTGTGATACCCAGCCTGAAGCAAGCATGACCGTTATGACGACAACCACCGTTATGACGCTGACTGGCACAAGCACAGGCTTAAGCGTTCCCCACGACGACATAAGGCCCACACCAGCTGGTATGAACATGACCGGCATGATCTCTATAAGAAACTTGCCCACACTCTTCACATCTTCCAGCTTGAGGATCTTGGTCTGTAGGCAGATAAACATGATAACCATACCATATATACTCGCCGGAATCGGTAGTGGAACTATGTACTTAAGTATCTCACCGATAAAGGATATGGCGAGGATTATAAGAAACTGCTTCAAATATTTCATCTTTTTTGTCTTCCTTCTATATATTTATCATACACATATGGAGCAACGATTCACAACCTTGGTATACATGCCTGTATACAGCCTCCGCATGTCGGGCCTTTTTCACAAAAAAGGAGGTTCGATACACAGATATAATTACTCTGTATATTCAAACCACCCTTTAACCCTTTGATTATTATATTCTCACTCTGATTTTATTCAATAGAATATTCTGCCTTTTCTAATTTTTGATAAATATAACAAATTTTTTAGTACAATCCTAGAATTTTTCGTAAATGTTTCTATCCGCTATTATACTTGCAATAATCTCATCCTACGAATTTTTCATGATCACTGTGTTCACAATATCCGCCGCGTGCTCGCACACATCCATACAGTTCTCTATGCAGGCATATATGTTTTTCCACACGACCACTGTTCGAATATCGCTCTCACCGTACAGCCTGTGCATATTCTCCACATACAATCTGTCTCCCTGCTCCTCAAGATCATTTACCCTGATTATGCTCTGCTCGATGGTCTTTGAGTTCTTGAATCTCTTCAATTCTCCGATCACATCCTGCAGCGCCTTGATGCACTCGAGGAGCAGCTCTACCATCTGGGGTACATCCTCTCTGATAGTATCCACATTGCACATATAAATCTGCAGGAACACATCCTCAACAGCATCGGTAATATCATCCAGATAGTTAGACAGGGCAACCAGATCCTCCCGTTCTATAGGTGTTATGAATGCCTGACTGAG
>ENA-OVGC01003003-OVGC01003003.1-human-gut-metagenome-genome-assembly--contig:-NODE-3003-length-10629-cov-14.986949_pt1 | contig 10629 bp, 7 predicted proteins | sample MGYA00237768_ERZ505415 | MGnify/ENA primary metagenome ERZ505415 (study PRJEB26158, sample SAMN06016382) | human gut metagenome | biome: human gut; feature: ankylosing spondylitis patient; material...
CTCTGGACGGCAAGGTCAAGGAGGTCAAAGTCTCCACCCGCCTGAAGGATCACCCCGTCTGCCTGTCCTCCGACGGCCCGCTGTCCATCGAGATGGAGAAGGTGCTGTCCAAGCAGCCCGGCAGTGAGGGCGTCAAGAGCGACAAGGTGCTGGAGCTGAACGTCAACCACCCCGTCTTCGCTGTGCTGAAAGCCGCACAGGAGGCTGGCGATACCGAGAAGCTCAAGAAGTACAGCGCTCTGCTCTACGCACAGGCACAGCTCATCGAGGGCCTGCCCGTGGATGACCCCGCCGCTTACGCCGAGGCCGTCTGCAGCCTGATGCAGTGATTTTCCCCTGCGTTCCCGGGCCGGAGGGCGCTGCTCCCTCGCCTTCCGCCTGACATCATAATTTTCTTCCCTTAACAAGAAGGCCGCGCTCCGCTGGAAAAGTGGATCGCGGCCTTTTCTTTTGCACTGCCCGCCGCAGTAAGGTTTCTCCATATCGCGGTCCGCTCCCCCGCCGGGACGCGGCAGCGGGAAGTTTTGGCGCAGTTATACAATGCTTTTCCGGTTTTGAAAAAACTTTTGTCTCAGTTGTAATTTATCCGAGATTTTTATTCTGCATCCCCGCCGGACAGCCCCGGCGGGGATTTTTTGCAACTTTTCATTGAGATGCAACAATAACACATGGTTTTTTCCGGACAAATCCTTTACTATAAAAATAGAAGCGGGCTGTATCGCCCACACGAAATAAAAAAGTATCTGTCTATCAGGAGGAAGATTCCATGATGAAGTCCATTCCCGTATGGAAGCAGGAGCTGTCCGACGGCGTCCACGCCGCGCGCCTCGCCTCCCTGTATTGCTGTGCTCCCGCTGAGACGGCCTCTGAAGCCGCCCGTTACACCGCTGTGCTGGACGGGCTGGAAAAGACCTTCGGCTCCCACGCTGAGGCCGGCCTTTACAGCGCACCGGGCCGCACCGAGATCGGCGGCAACCACACCGACCATCAGCATGGCCGGGTACTGGCCGGCAGCGTGAACATCGACATGATCGCCGCCGCAGCCCCCAACGACAAGAACCAGCTCCGCGTCCAGAGCGAGGGCTATGATCTGTGCGTCATTGATCTGAACGACCTCGAGGCCCGCAAAGAAGAAGAGAACACCACCGCCGCCCTGCTGCGCGGCGAGTGCGCCGCCTTCACCCAGCGGGGCGCAAAGCTGGCCGGTCTGGACATTTACATCTCTTCCAACGTGCCGAAGGGCAGCGGTGTCTCCTCTTCTGCCGCCTTTGAGGTGCTCATCGGCGTCATCCTGAACGACTGCTTCATGGCCGAGAAGGTCTCCCCCATCGCCATCGCGCAGATCGGCCAGTGGGCTGAGAACGTCTACTTCGGCAAGCCCTGCGGCCTGATGGACCAGATGGCTTCCAGCGTGGGCAACATCATCACCATCGACTTCGCCAGCCCCGCAAAGCCCGTCGTGGAACCGGTGGCTGTGGACTTCTCCAAGGCCGGTCTGGTCCTCTGCATCCTCGACTCCGGCGCAGACCACGCCGACCTGACCGACGAGTACGCCGCCATCCCGGCTGAGTGCCGCGCCGTGGCCGCTGTCTGCGGCGGCGAGGTGCTGCGGGATGTGCCGTTCGAGACCTTCCTTGCAAAGCTGCCCGAGTGCCGCAGGCAGTGCGGCGACCGCGCCGTCCTCCGCGCCTTCCACGTCTACGCCGACAATGACCGTGTGGCAAAGCAGGTGGCCGCACTCCACGATGGCGACTTCGACACCTTCCTCTGCCTCGTGAACGAGTCCGGCCGCAGCAGCTGGGAGTATCTGCAGAACGTCATCCCCGCAGGCTACAAGGAGCATCAGGAAGTGGGCGTGACCATCGCAGCCGCCAAGCATCTGCTGGGCGATAAGGGCGCTGTCCGCGTCCACGGCGGCGGTTTCGCCGGCACGGTGCAGGCTTTCGTGCCTGTGGAGATGCTGGACGAGTTCAAGGCCGGTATGGAAGCCATCCTCGGCGAGGGCCGCTGCCACGTCCTGTCCATCCGCCCGGAAGGAGGCGCTGTCCTGTGATCTCCACTGCCATCCAGCAGCTCGTCAACTACGGTCTGGACACCGGCCTCATCCTGCCTGACGACGAAATTTACATCCGCAACCAGCTGCTCATGACCATGCAGCTCGACAGCTTCACAGAGCCGGAGGGCGACGTCTGCTATGCCGACCTCGAGAGCATTCTGAAAACGCTGGTGGACGATGCCGTCGCCCGGGGCGTCTGCGACGACAGCCCCACGGCCCGCGACCTCTTCGACACCCGGCTCATGGGTGTGCTGACGCCCCGCCCCAGCATCGTCCGCGCCAACTTCGAAGAGCGGTACGAGACCGACGGCCCCCAGGCCGCCACCGACTGGTTCTACAAGTTCAGCCAGGACACCGATTACATCCGCCGCTACCGCATCAAGCGGGACGTCAAGTGGGTCACCAAGACCCCCTACGGCGACCTCGACATCACCATCAACCTGTCGAAGCCCGAAAAAGACCCCAAAGCCATCGCAGCCGCAAAGCTGGCTCCTCAGAGCGCCTACCCCAAGTGCCAGCTCTGCGTGGAGAACGAGGGCTATGCCGGCCGGCTGAACCATCCCGCCCGGGAAAATCACCGCATCATCCCGCTGACCATCAACGACAGTGCGTGGAATTTTCAGTACAGCCCCTATGTCTACTACAATGAGCACTGCATCGTCTTTAACAGCCAGCACACCCCCATGAAGATCGAGCGTGCCACCTTCCGCAAACTGCTGGACTTCGTGGCCCTCTTCCCCCACTACTTCGTGGGCAGCAACGCCGACCTGCCCATCGTGGGCGGCAGCATCCTGAGCCACGACCACTTCCAGGGCGGTCATTACGAATTTGCCATGGCCAAAGCACCCATCGAGAAGAAGTGGGTCTTCCCCGGCTTTGAGGACGTGGACGCCGGCATCGTCCACTGGCCCATGAGCTGCATCCGCCTCACCTGCGCCGACGACGAGCGCCTTGTGGAGCTGGCCGACAAAATTCTGACCGCATGGCGGGGCTACACCGACGAGAGCTGCTTTATCTACGCCGAGACCGACGGCGAACCCCACAACACCATCACCCCCATCGCCCGGATGCGGGACGGCAAGTTCCAGCTGGATCTGGTGCTGCGCAACAACATCACCACGCCGGAGCATCCGCTGGGCGTCTATCACCCCCACGCAAATCTCCACCACATCAAAAAGGAGAACATCGGCCTCATCGAGGTCATGGGCCTGGCCGTTCTGCCCAGCCGCCTGAAGCAGGAGCTCTTTGACCTGGCCGACCTGCTGGTGGCCCGGGCTCCCACCGCCGGGTACCCCGAGGCCCTGCAGAAGCACGCGGAGTGGGCTCAGGACATCCTGGACCGCCACCCCGAGCTGAACGCCGACAACGTCCATCTGATCCTGCAGGACGAGGTGGGCCATGTGTTTGAGCAGGTGCTGGTGGATGCCGGTGTCTACAAGCTGGATGAGGCTGGCCGGGCCGGTTTTGTCCGTTTCCTGGAAAGCGTAAAATAATTTGCCCTTCCGACCCGCCGGCTCCTGCCGACGGGTCTTATTGATGATCCATGGAGGATACCACCATGCCCTACACTCTGGAAGTTTGCGTGGACAGCACCGCCAGCGCCCTTGCGGCCATGCAGGGCGGTGCCCACCGGCTGGAGCTCTGCGCCGATCTGGTCATTGGCGGCACCACCCCCAGCCTGGCCCTGCTGCAGCAGGTAAAAGCCGAGACCGGCCTGCCGGTGCGGGCTCTGCTGCGGCCCCGCTTTGGGGATTTCTGCTACGACCGCTGGGAGCTGGCCCAGATGGCCCAGTCTGCTGCCCGGCTGGTGGAGGCCGGGGCCGACGGCATCGTTACCGGGGTGCTGACCCCGGAGGGGGATGTGGATGTGGAGGCCCTGCAGCCCATCTATGCCGCCGCCCGGGCGGCGGCCCAAAGAGCAGGCCGCCCGGTGGCCTGCACCCTCCACCGGGCCTTTGACGTCTGCCGGGACCCCTTTGCCGCACTGGAGGCTGCCCGGGCTCTGGGCCTTTCCACCATCCTTACCAGCGGCCAGGCTCCCAGCGCCCCGGAGGGGGCCGCTCTGCTGAAGCGGCTGGTAGAGGCCGCCGGGCCGGAGCTGGAGATCCTTGTGGGGGCCGGTGTGACCCCCGAGAACCTGCCCGCCCTTGCCGCCGCCACCGGGGCCCGGGCCTTCCATCTCTCAGGCAAGCGGGTGCTGGACAGCCGGATGACCTTCCGCCGGGAGGGGGTGCCCATGGGCCTGCCGGGCTTTTCGGAGTTTGCGCTCTGGCAGACCGATGCCGGGGTCATCCGCCGGGCCCGCAGCGCTCTGGACAGCCTGTAACGGGATATAACGCATAAGACCGGGCCGCTGCACAGCTTTTTGTGCAGCGGCCCGGTCTTGCTGTTCTGTTTTTACTGCCGGCCAAGCTGCCAGAACGCAACGGCGCTGGCGGCAGCGACATTCAGCGAATCCACGCCGTGGGACATGGGGATCTTGACCGTGTAGTCGCAGGAAGCGATGGTGCCGGCGGCGAGGCCGTCGCCCTCCGTGCCAAGCACGATGGCAAGCTTCGGCTCTTTTGCAAGCTGCTCGTCGTCGATGCTCACCGAGCGGTCGCTGAGGGCCATCGCGGCGGTCTTGAAGCCGAGGGAGTGGAGGATGTCCATCCCCTTCTCCGGCCAGTCTGCCGGGGTCTCGCCCAGCTGCCCCCAGGGCACCTGGAACACCGTACCCATGCTGACGCGGACGGCGCGGCGGCAGAGCGGGTCGCAGCAGGAAGGGTTGATGAGGACAGCGTCCATGTTCAGTGCCGCCGCCGAGCGGAAGATGGCGCCCACATTGGTGGAGTCCACGATGCCCTCCAGCACGGCCACCCGGCGGGCGTTTTTGCAGAGCTCTTCCACCGGGCGGGGTGCCGGGCGGTGGAAGGCGCAGAGGACACCCCGGGTCAGCTCAAAGCCGGTGAGCTCTGCCAGCATCTCCCGATCTGCCGTGTACACCGGCGCGTCGCCGCAGCGGCTCAGGATGCCCGCTGCCGGGCCGGTGATCTGCTTGCGCTCCATCAGCAGGGACACGGGCTTGTAGCCTGCGTCCAGCGCCCGGTCGATGACCTTGGGGCTCTCGGCGATGAAGATGCCTTTCTCCGGCTCGAGGCGATTGCGCAGCTGGTTCTGGGTCAGCCGGGCATAAGGGTCCAGCTCCGGCGCGTGGAAATCCGTGATCTCGATGATATTGGGCATACAGAAAGCCCCTCCTTCTCCTGAAAAGCTGTTTTTTGTGTATTATACCATGAACACAGTGAAATGGTATCATTGCGCATCCAAAGCCGGTTGCCGTGCAACTCCGCAGGAGCAAGCGGCGAGGCGCTGCGCATAAAACTAGAATATCGCGTTAGCGATATTCTACCACAGTCTGCGCCGCATTGCAAAACAAAGCGCATCCCGCGATACCCGCCCGGAATCGTCATTATCTATAAAAAATATAGCGCAGTTTTTGACAAAACGCCGGTTTTGCGTTATAGTATGGCATGGAATTATTTTCTGGATAGAAGGAGGAGCTTTTATGCCATCTCTCAAACCTCACGGACAGATGTCCGAAGCCTTTATCACCGCTCTGTTTCTCTCCGTCTCGGGCGGCTTACAGGATGTTTATACCTATTTATACCGCGGCAAGGTCTTCGCCAACGCCCAGACCGGCAACATCGTGCTGATGGCCGTCAAGCTGTTTGCGGGCGAGTGGGGCGAGGCACTGCGCTACCTGATGCCCCTTTGCGCCTTTGCGCTGGGCATTTTTGTGGCCGAGTTCATCCGCCTCAAGCTCAAGCGGATGCAGTGGCTCCACTGGCGTCAGCTGGTGGTGCTGTTCGAGATCCTGCTGCTCTTCGTCGTGGGCTTTTTGCCGCAGGAGCTGAATCTGCTGGCCAACTCCCTCGTTTCCTTCTCCTGCGCCATGCAGGTACAATCCTTCCGCAAGGTGAACGGCTATGCCTTCGCCAGCACCATGTGCATCGGCAATCTGCGCAGCGGCATGGACTCCCTCTGCGCATGGCTGGTGGGCGGCAGCACCAAAGCCTTCGGCAAGGCGCTTCACTACTTTGCCATCATCTTCCTGTTCGCGCTGGGCGCCGGCCTCGGCAGCCTTGCACTGGCCCCCATGGGCAGCCGGGCCATCTGGCTTTCCTGCCTGCTGCTCTTCATCAGCTTCTGCCTGATGTTCCTGAAAGAGGACATTGAGGAGCTGGAAGAATTTGAGCACCTGGAGCACGAGGAAGCTCTCAAAAAATAATTGCGCCGAAGCCTGTCGTATGCTATACTATAAGGTGTTTGTGTGATACTTCGGCCCGCCGCACCACCGACGTGCCGGAGATGAAGTTGTAAGATCAGGAAGAGGAGCATTCCATGAAAAAAGGCTTTGACAACGCGAAATATCTTCAGATGCAGTCCCAGCACATCCGGGAGCGCATCGCACAGTTCGACAACAAGCTCTACCTCGAGTTTGGCGGCAAGCTGTTCGACGACTACCACGCCTCCCGCGTGCTGCCGGGCTTTGAGCCGGACTCCAAGCTGCAGATGCTGCTGCAGCTCAAGGAGCAGGCCGAGATCGTCATCGTCATCAGCGCGCAGGACATCATCAGCAGCAAGGTGCGCGGCGACTACGGCATCACCTACGACCTCGACGTTCTCCGCCTCATCGACGCCTTCCAGGGCATGGGCCTGTTCGTGGGCAGCGTCTGCGTGACCATGTACACCGCCGCCCCCGAGGTCGAAGCCTTTGAGCACAAGCTGAACAGCGTGGGCGTGCGCACCTTCCGCCACTATAAGATCCCCGGCTACCCCAACGACGTGGCCCGCATCGTCAGCGACGAGGGCTACGGCAAGAACGACTACATCGAGACCCAGCGTCCCCTCGTCGTCATCACGGCCCCCGGCCCCGGCAGCGGCAAGATGGCCACCTGCCTGTCCCAGCTCTACCACGAGCACAAGCGGGGCGTCAAGGCCGGTTACGCCAAGTTTGAGACCTTCCCCATCTGGAACCTGCCCCTCAAGCACCCGGTCAACCTCGCCTACGAGGCCGCTACCGCCGACCTGAACGACGTGAACATGATCGACCCCTTCCATCTGGAGGCCTACGGCGTCACCACCGTCAACTACAACCGCGACATCGAGATCTTCCCGGTGGTCAACGCGATGTTCGAGCTCATCGCGGGCAAGAGCCCCTACAAGTCCCCCACGGACATGGGCGTGAACATGGCCGGCAACTGCATCGTGGACGACGAAGCCTGCCGCGAGGCCTCCCGCAACGAGATCATCCGCCGCTACTTCAAGGCTCTCTGCGACCACAAGACCGGCAAGAACGTGGACAGTGAGATCTTCAAGCTGGAGCTGCTGCTGAATCAGGCCGGTCTGGCTGTCGGCGACCGTGCCGTGGAAAAGCAGGCTCACGCCGTGTCCGAGCGCACCGGCGGCGCACCCGCTGCCGCCATCGAGCTGCCGGACGGCACTGTCGTCACCGGCAAGAACGGTCCCCTGCTGGGCGCAGCCTCTTCTGCCCTGCTCAACGCCCTCAAGAAACTGGCCGGCATCGACCATGAGATCGACCTGGTCTCCGCCCGCGCCATCGAGCCCATCCAGACCCTCAAGACCAACTACCTCGGCAGCCGGAATCCCCGCCTGCACACCGATGAGATCCTGATCGCGCTGTCCAGCTCTGCCGCCGAGAATGAGACGGCTGCTGTCGCTCTGCAGCAGCTCTCCAAGCTCAAGGGCTGCGACATGCACTCCACGGTCATCCTGTCCAGCGTGGATACGGACACCATCAAACGTCTTGGGATGTACCTCACCTGCGAGCCCGCCTATGAGCAGGAAGACCGCAAGTATCACAAGAAATAAGCGCTCCGGCGCATAAGAAAAGCCGCACAGTACAGCGAAAACTGTACCGTGCGGCTTCTTTGTTTCTTCTGTAGTTTCTCAGACGTGAGACAGGCTGGGCGCACCGCCCGCGATCTCCTCGGCGGTCAGGGGCTTCGCCTCGGCAGGGGCGTTCAGACGCTCCTTTGCTACGGCCAGCATCAGTTTGATGCGGTTCTCCTGATTGACCCTGGTGGCGCTGGGGTCGTAGTCGATGGGGGTGATGTTGGCGCCGGGGTACATCGCGCGGATCTTGTTTACCATGCCCTTGCCCACGATGTGGTTCGGCAGGCAGCCAAAAGGCTGTGCGCAGACGATGTTGCCGTAACCGCCCTGTACCAGCTCGATCATCTCAGCCGTCAGCAGCCAGCCCTCGCCCATCTTGGCACCCAGCGAGATGACCCCCTCGGGCTTTTCCACCAGCTCCTTGAAGGGGCCGGGGGCGTAGAAACCGGCGTCGGCCTCGGCCTTGAGCATGGAGCGCTCCACGCTGTCCAGCCAGTTGAGCAGCTGGTCGGTACCCATCTTCATAGCCAGCTTGCCGCCGTAGAGGACATGGTCCTCGCCCATGTTGAAGATGCAGTACTGCACAAAGCCCATCAGACCCGGAAAGTTGACCTCGCAGTCCTGGCTCTCGAGGAACTTCTGCAGGTCGTTGTTGCCCAGCGGGCTGTACTTGACGTAAATTTCGCCCACGACGCCGACTTTGACCTTCGGCACACGGGTGACGGGAATGGACTTAAAGTCCTTTGCGATAAGGGGGAAGGTGTGCTTCATCTCGCGGGAGGTGAAGCCCTTGCCCGCCAGCAGTACACGGCCCAGACGCCCGACCCAGAGGTCTACCATCTTATCGGCAGCGCCCTTCTCGTTCTCATACGGAGCGACCTGATTGCGCAGGGCGCAGAGCATATCGCCGTAGAACACGCTGGCGATGGCCCGGCGGGCCAGAGGCAGAGTCATCTGGAAGCCGCTGTCCTTCTCGAGACCCGAGAAGTTCAGGCTGGCCACCGGGATGTTCGGATAGCCTGCCTTGACCAGCGCCTTGCGGAGCAGATGGATGTAGTTGGAGGCACGGCAGCCGCCGCCCGTCTGGGTGATGAGCAGGGCTGTGTGCTCGAGGTCGTACTTGCCGCTGTTCAGCGCGTCGAGGAACTGGCCAATGACCAGCAGTGCCGGATAGCAGGTGTCGTTGTGGACATATTTCAGGCCCAGCTGTGCGACCTCGCTGCCGCAGTTGCCCAGCACCTCGGTCTGGTAGCCCTCGCTGGCAAGTGCCGCCTGCATCAGCCGGAACTGGGTGACCGCCATGTTGGGAATGAGAATTTTATGGGTCTTTACCATGTCCTTGGTAAAGTTGGGAGTCATGTATTCCATTCGATTTGCCTCAATGATCAGTAGGAGTAAGAGCCGCCCCTTGACAAGGGAGGCTTTTGGGGTTACTGCTTGGCCTCGTGCCGTTCCTCCAGCGCTGCGAACAGGCTGCGCAGGCGGATGTTGACCGCGCCGAGGTTGGTGATCTCATCGATCTTGAGCTGGGTGTACAGCTTGCCGCCCGCCTGCAGGATCTCGCGCGTCTCATCGGTGGTCACGGCGTCCAGACCGCAGCCGAAGGATACCAGCTGCACCAGATCCATGTCGGGATTCTCGGTGCAGTATCTGGCGGCGGCGTACAGGCGGCTGTGGTACATCCACTGGTCGACGACGCGGATCGGGCGCTCGGGCTTCACCAGATGCGCAAGCGAATCCTCGGTAAAGACCGCAAAGCCAAAGCTCGAGATAAGCTCGGGCAGGGCGTGGTTGATCTCGGGGTCGTTATGGTAGGGACGACCGGCGAGCACGATGCCGTGACCGCCGTGGTCCTCGACCCACTTAAGAGCCTCCTCGCCCATGGTCTGGATGTCCTCGTGGAAACGCGCATCGGCCTCAAAGGCGGCGTTGACAGCGGCATCGACCTCGGAGCGCGTGATCTTGGGCCCACGCACGCGACCGCGTCCGGCCTCAGCGTCGGCCACACGGTCGACGGCGAGCACCTGGTACAGACGGCGCTTGAGCTCGGTCTTGTCATGATAGGGCACAAACGGGTACAGGAACTCGATGTTCTGCTCGCGGATGTCGTCGATGTTGAGTGCCAACGCCGTGGGGTAGCTCATGACGATGGGGCAGTTGTAACAGTTGCCGGCGGTCGGGTCCTCTTTGCGCTCCCAGCGCACGCACGGCATCCAGATAAAGTCGACGTCGCGGTCGATAAGGTTCATCACGTGGCCGTGGCTCATCTTGGCTGGATAGCACACGCTCTCGGACGGCATGGACTCGATACCCGCCTGATAGGTCTTTTTGCTCGACTGGTCGGACAGCTGCACGCTAAAGCCCAGGCGCGTAAAGAACGCATGCCAGAAGGGGTAGTTCTCGTACATGTTGAGCGCGCGCGGAATGCCGACGGTGCCGCGCGGGGCCTCGTCGGGGCTCAGCACCTCGCGGTTAAAGAGCAGCTCGTTTTTCTTTTTGAAGAGGTTGGGGGCCTCGGTCTTCTGCTTTTTGTGGCCGGCACCCTTCTCGCAGCGGTTGCCGGTAATGAAGCGCCTGCCGCCGCCAAAGTCGTTGACGGTAAGCTGGCAGTTGTTGGAGCAACGGCCGCAGCGGACATGCTTTTGCGTCACGGTGAGGCGCGCGATATCCTCAGC
>ENA-OVGC01003006-OVGC01003006.1-human-gut-metagenome-genome-assembly--contig:-NODE-3006-length-10619-cov-3.001231_pt1 | contig 10619 bp, 6 predicted proteins | sample MGYA00237768_ERZ505415 | MGnify/ENA primary metagenome ERZ505415 (study PRJEB26158, sample SAMN06016382) | human gut metagenome | biome: human gut; feature: ankylosing spondylitis patient; material...
ACACTCCTTTCCGGGGGCCGCTTCAGGCCGGCCCCCGCTTTTTCTCTGGATTCACGCAATGGCACGCATTCTCTACGGCATTCACGGTACCGGGCACGGGCACGCCATGCGCGGGCTCACCATAGCCCGCCGCCTCAGGCAGCATCAGTTTCTCTTTGTCTGCAATGATGACGCCCCTTCCGTTCTGGAGGGAGAGTTCCCTGTTCACCGCATCCCGAACCTGGGCACCGTTTTCAAAAACTACAAAGTGGACATCCCCGCCACTATAGCCAGAGCCGTCCCGACACTCCTGCACAGGGATAAGTACATCAACGAACTCATGGATCTCATCCACGCCTTCGAACCAGACGTGTGCATGACCGATCTTGAGTATTTTGTACCCAGGGCCGCGGAACGGGCAAAACTGCCCTGCCTTACTCTGGACCACCAGCACGTGATCACCTGCTGCAGGCATCATATCCCCGGAGACCTCTGGTGGGACACCCTCGTGCAGGGGATCACGCCCAAATATCTTTTCCGCCCCACACGGGACAACCTCATTGTCTCCTTCTATCAGCCTCCCGTCCTGCCCCAGTACCACGCCCGGGTCGTGCCGCCCATACTCAGGGAAAGCGTAATCGCGCGCAAACCCTCCGACGAAGGACACGTGGTCGTCTACCAGAGCAATTCCGTCTATACGGGCCTCGTAGATTTTCTGAAAAAGGGCACGCAGCGCACCTGTTATGTCTACGGCTACAGCCGCACAGAAGGCCGCGACGGCAACGTAATCTTCATGAAGAAGGACGAAAACGGCTTTCTCGACAAGCTCGCCTCCTGCTCCTACGTCATACAGGGCGGCAGCCACACGCTCATGACCGAGGCCCTTTACCTCGGCAAGCCCGTCCTGACCCTGCCTCTCAAGGCCATGGTGGAACAGCGGTACAATGCCATGTACATCGAAAGCCTCGGATATGGCATTGAAGCCGACATGTACAGCCTCACACCGGAAATCCTGCACGGCTTCGAGGCGCGCCTCGACGAATTCAGAGCCAATATCTCCAGGGGCAGCTTCTGCGGAAACGAAATCGTTTTCGGGCTTGTGGACGCTTTCATCCGCACGGGACATCTTCCGGAAACAGGAACGCCCCCTGTCATGGAACCACCGGCCGGCACTCCCAATTCTGAAAAATAACAGAAGGGATGTGAAAAAAACGCTTTCGCATTTTTTTTCACATCCCTTTTTCATACGAATAGGGGCTGGACAAAACAATCCTGACCGCTGTTGCAGCGAAAGTATCTTCCGGACGGAAATCCGGCGGCGGGGGGAAAGTCATGGGGCAGTGACTTCTGAAAGATAGTTCTGCTCCTGGATGTCAAAGTGTGTATTCCGCCAGTTTTTCCTTCTTTTACCGGCCTTCTGACGGATCACTAAGGCACGAGCACCTCGTTCTGCAGATCCTTCGGAATCCACCATTTGTCCATGTTCCAGCTGATGCCGGCCAGAGCAGGTTCGATCCCCCTGAAGCGGCTGCGCACCACGGGCAGGGAATAGGGATAATAGAGGAAGCAGTACGGCTGCTCGCGATCCAGAATCTCCTGCACACGACAGTAAATTTCGTAACGGCGCTTCTGATCCCGGGTGACGCGTCCCTCCTCGAGAAGCGAGTCAAGCTCCTTATTCCTGAAATGCATAAAATTGAGTCCGCCGGGCACGGCCTGTGAGGAATGCCAGACCTGATAGATGTCCGGATCCGGCGTGACGGTCCAGCCCAGGACGAGTGCGTCGAACAGCCCCTTGTTGACGAACTCGCGGATAAAGGCCGCCCATTCCACGGTACGGACACGCACGTCTATACCCACCCTGCGCAGCTGGTTCTGAATGATGATGGAGACCAGAATGCGCTCCGAGTTGCCCTGGTTGGTGAGGATAGTGAAAGCGAACGGCTTCCCGTCCTTCTCCAGAATGCCGTCACCATCCCTGTCCTCAAACCCCGCCTCCCGCAGGAGCCTGCGCGCCTCGGTCACGTTCTGTTTCACCGGTTTCAGCGTCGGATGGAAAAAGGCGGTGCCGGGTTTATAGGGGCCTATGGCCGGAACCCCCTGTCCGAGCAGCGCGCCTTTAACGAGATCCTCCCGGCTGATGGCCATGGAGATGGCCCTGCGGACGCGCACGTCTTTGAAGAAAGGATGATCCATGTTGAATCCGAGATACACATAGACCGAGGCCAGATAGCGGTATTTGTGAAAATTTTTCTCCCACCACGGCGTATTCGTCTGGCAGAGATACTGCTCCGGGCTCAGGCCCATGAGATCAATACGCCCCGAGCGCGCCTCCATGAACATGGTGCCCGAGTCGGGGATAACGCGATAGAGAACCTCGTCGATATGGGGGCGGCCCTGAAAATAAGTCGGGCTGGCCACAAGGGTCAGGCGGGAACCTGACTCCCAGCTCTTCAGGCGATAGGGCCCCGCGCCCACGGGCCTGCGGGAAAAATCGGAGGCCCGCACATCCTTCCCTTCGAGAATGTGCTTCGGCAGGATGGCCGAGGTGAAGGTTTCGAGAGCACGCGCGTAATAACTCGAGTAGACTACTTCCACGGTATAGCGATCCGGTGCCGTGATAGAGGCGATATGGAGGAAATCCTCAGCGTAGGGACTTCCCACCTTCGGGTCTGCGGCCATTCTGGCTGTGAAGACCACGTCATCTGCGGTCAGTTCCTCGCCATCCTCCCAGCGTATGCCCTGATTCATATGAAGGGTCAGCCTGAGCCCGTCCTCTGACATGGCCCAGCTTTTGCAGGCAAAAGGCTCAAGTTCAAGGTTCTTATTATAGCGGATGGGTGCGATAAAGAGCAGATCTGCAACATCATGCGATGCAGAATCCGTGCTGATATAGGGATTAAGATTGGATGGTTCGCCTATGGTTCCGAGAACAAGACGTCCTCCATCCACAGGAACATCTTCCCCGGCGGAGGCATCCTCTTCAAGCAAAAGAGGGAAAAAACAGATAAAAATCAACGCTATTGCGCGTAGTTGATACATAAAAGGCACATGTTTCAGCCTATGCGGCACGCTTTTAAAAAAATAGTTGCTTGCATTATGCATAATGGTGTAGAAAGAAGAGTCTATAGGTCCTTTACTTGCTTATACAGCCAGCCACCCGGGCATCAGATCAGGCTCCTTCGCACGCGGGGCCACGAGGAAATTAATGAGCAGATCAGAACACAATGCCATTCTGGAAATGTGTCAGACTTTTCTCAACGACAAAGTGCCGGAGTACATCCGGGACGCGGGCAACTATATCCTTTCGGAAAGTGGCGTGCAAAAGGTCGATATCCAGGAAGGAGAGGTCTGGGAAGTCAGAGGCAACATCCAGGGCGATGATTTCCAAGTCTACACGCCAAAGCTCACCTTTTCCATAGCCGACAGGACAACCCACAGCCAGTGCAACTGCTCTGAAGCCTTCACCGGCGTCTGCAGCCACGTGGCCGCCCTCGCTCTCAAACTCGTTGACGAGCTGCGTAAGGAGGAAGGCGAAGAGGCAGAAGAGCACGCCCCCGCCGTGGACTGGAGGACGAGCTTCCGCCACTTTTTCACCACGGAAATGGAGCCGGAACCGGGCACGCACTACCTCGTATTCCGCTTCGATCCCGAGCCCGGGCGCCTGCTTGTCTCCTTCTTCCGCTCCCGCCAGAACAAGAACGGCCTGTCCAGCGTCCAGAACGAAGTGACCCTGAGACAGATCATTGAAAACCCGGGGTGGTGTGAATTCTCACCGGAACTGCCCCAGGTCTGCAAGCAGATCGGCCAGCACCTCGACTACTACGGCCACAAGGTGGAAATCCCCGACGGTCTCACTTCCTGGTTCTTCTGGGCCATGCGCAAGGAATACTACAAGCTCTGGAAGGACACGGACAAACCCTGCCGCTTTGAGAACTCACCGTTCGATCTCAAGCTGAAGCCCAAGCTCGATGACAACGGTTTCAGCTTCGATGTTATTCTGAAGCGCGAAGGCCGCCCGATGATCAACATCACGGAGACGGAACAGAAGGACAACGGAGGAGAACCCATCATCACCTTTCACGGGCAGATGCCTCTCTGGGTCTGCTACCGCCACAACTTCTACCCCGTTCAGACAGCCCTCTATCCGTCCCTCGTGAAGAGCCTCATCTACGAACGCCCCGTGGTGCCGCACGATGAGATCTCCGAATTCCTCGACCGCGTATGGACCAAACTCCCTGCCTCGGAACTCTACGAGCCGCAGCAGTTCCTCAAAATCATGGAGCCAGTCTTCCAGCCGGCCACCTACAATCCCAAGCTCTTCCTGGACGAGGAAGGAAGCCTGCTGACACTCGAAATCGACAATATTTACGAGACCCGTCACGGCGAGTTCACCCTCCCCGGCCCCAACCCGGATTTCCAGACGGGCAGTTACGCCTACCAGGGGCAGACCTACCTCGTGCGCAGACACCAGGAAGAAGAAAACCAGCTCATGCAGGAACTCTCTTCCATGGGCTTTCAGGCCCGTTCCAGCAAACTCTGGTTCCTTGAGCCCGAGGAAGCCATCTCCTTCCTCCTGGATTCCTACCCCAAACTCGTGGAAAACTACCGCGTCTTTGGCGAAAAGGCTCTGTCACGCTATAAAGTGCGCTCCACGAAGTCTAAAATCACGGCCAAGGTCACCAGCAACGAAAAAGAGAAGTGGTTCTCGCTGGATATCACCGTCGATTATGACGGACAGACCCTTCCCCTCGAGAAAATCTGGAACGCCTGGACCAGGGGCAAACGCTATGTACAGCTGAAGGACGGTTCCTACACCTCTCTCCCCGAGGAATGGCTGAAAAAAATCTCTCACAAGCTCACTACCCTCGGCCTCGATCCGTCAAAACCCCCGCAGCAGCGTTTCAAACAGTTCGAGGCGCCCATGCTGGACGGACTCCTCGACGACATGCCTGAAGCGCAGACCGATGCCTACTGGGTCAAACTCAGGGAGAGAATTCATTCCTTCAAGGAAGTCAAAGCCGTTCCCGCCCCGCAGGGTCTCAACGCCCAGCTCAGAAGCTACCAGATGCAGGGTCTCGCCTACCTGAACTTCCTGTCCGAATACGGTTTCGGCGGCATTCTCGCCGACGAAATGGGCCTCGGCAAAACTATTCAGACCCTCGCCTTCATCCAGTACATGGTGGAGCACAAACACAAGGGCGCCAACCTCATCGTCGTCCCCACTTCCGTGCTGCCCAACTGGGAGCGGGAGGCCGAAAAATTCGTTCCCTCCCTGAAGAGGCTCATCATCTACGGCACCCGCCGCGAAAACATGTTCAAGCAGATCGGCAAATCCGATCTGGTCATAACGACCTACGCCCTGCTGCGCCGCGACCTCGAGGAAATCGAGAAATTCGATTTCAACACGATCATCCTCGACGAGGCCCAGAACATCAAGAACCCGAACACCATCACGGCCCGCTCCGTGCGCAAACTCAACGCGCGCATGCGCCTGTGCCTGTCCGGCACGCCCATCGAGAACAACCTCTTCGAGCTATGGTCGCTTTTCGAGTTCCTCATGCCTGGCTTCCTCGGCAGCCAGCATTCCTTCCAGCGCGGAATCATCAAGCCCATCAAGGACGGCGATCCCGAGACGCTTGAATACCTGCGCGCCAGGGTCAGGCCCTTCATCCTGCGCCGTACCAAAGCCGAAGTGGCCAGGGATCTGCCTCCCAAGGTGGAAAGCGTCACCTGCTGCGCACTCGAGGAGGCTCAGGCCGAGCTCTATGCGGCCGTGGCCCGCAAGCTGCGCGACCAGGTGCTGGCCGACGTGGACGAGAAAGGCCTTGCCAAAAGTCAGATGTCCATTCTGGACGCGCTGCTCAAGCTGCGTCAGATATGCTGCCATCCGCGGCTGCTTAAAATCGACATTCCCGGCTTCTCCAACAACCTGCCATCCGGCAAATTCGAAGCCTTTAAAGACATGGTGCAGGAAGTCGTCGAAGGCGGGCACAAGGTGCTGGTCTTCTCCCAGTTCGTCCAGATGCTCAAAATCATCAGGCAGTGGCTTGAATTCTCCCAGATTCCTTTCTGCTACCTGGACGGTGCGAGCAAAGACCGCTTCGAGCAGGTGGACCGCTTCAACAACTCGCCCAATATCCCCATCTTCCTCATTTCCCTCAAGGCAGGCGGCACCGGCCTGAACCTGACATCAGCCGACTACGTCATCCACTATGACCCGTGGTGGAACCCCGCTGTCGAAAGCCAGGCCACGGACAGAACGCACCGCATAGGCCAGACCCGCCAGGTATTCTCCTACAAACTCATCTGCCAGAATACCGTTGAGGAAAAAATCCTCAAACTGCAGGACGCCAAACGCAACGTCGCAGAAGCCATCATCCCTGGCCAGGAAACCTGGAAGTCCCTCACGCGCGAGGATCTCGAAATGCTCTTCGACGCTTAGCCCGTCTTTACGCTCTTACAGAAACAGAGGCGCCGCCGCATAGTTTCAATGCGGCGGCGCCTCTTTTCTGTCCCCTGCGGGAAACTTCAGTCTTTCGCCTTCACTTCGCACAGGGCGGCATCCTCGTCCCTGCCCTGTCTTCTGAGCGCTTCGGCAAGCAGAGCCCAGCCGCGGGGCTGGCTCACGATTCCCAGACTGTGACGGGCAAGCATTTCCGCAATGTCCGCTGCCCCGTGCTCTTTCAGATAGAGTTCTGCCAGCATAAGCATGGCCGAGGCGTCATCAGGATTGCGGCGCAGCGCGTCACTGAGCATCTGTCTGGCCTCAGCCGTGCGGCTCTGCCCCGCCGCCACGCGGGCAAGGCAGCGCAGGGCCAGCGAACCCTCGTCGCGCGCGCTCCCCTGCTTCCTGTTCTCAGCACGGGCCGCCTTTTCGTAATAGGCCAGAGCTCCGTCCATACAGCCCCGCTTTTCGCAGAGCTGCCCGAGGCGGACCAGCGCATAAACGTGATCCGGCACGTCTGCAAGGCAATCCCTGAAATGGGTTTCAGCGCCCTCCGTATCGCCGAGCTGATAGCAGACGGTCCCCAGATTATAATGAGCCTGGGCTTTTTCCCCTATATCACGGGTGTGCTCCAGGGATTTCTCGAAATAACGCCTGGCTTCTTCCTGGCGCCCGAGAGCGGCCATGCATACACCAAGGGAATTCCAGGCGAGTGCGTTGCCCGAGTCAGCCAGCAGAGCCAGTTTGTATTCCTCGACCGCTCCGAAAACGTCACCCTGGCTGTAGCGGCGATCAGCGCTGATAGTGATGGCCTGGGAATTGAAGGCTCCAACCCGGGGCTCGGGAAGAAGCCTCGCGTATTCCAGAGCCTTCAGAACGCATTCCATCATTTCCCCGCGCCCGAAATGCAGGAACGGCCAGAAGGCCAGTCCGACCGCGGCGTGCACACCTTCGCCGGCGAGCGCGCTGTCAAAAGCCCTGTATGTTTCCAGCAGTTCCTCCCCGCCCCCGGGATGGCAGAAAACCAGGCCGTTCATGCCGTAATATCCGGCAAAAGCGCCCTCTCCGCCCACGCGCTGATTCCAGAGGAAGGCCGCGCGGTTCAGGACATCAGAGAAGGAATCGGGCCCCTGTCCCACTTTCACATCCCCATCTGGCCGCAGAAGGGCAAGGGCGAAGCGTTTGGCCCCGCCGGACACCCGGCGCAGCCGGGCCATAAATTCGCCGTGCCCGTAGCAGTAAAATCCGCCGCCTTCAGCTCCGCTTCCGGCGTCTTCGCCTGCCCCGGCCGCTTCCTCCGCCTTTCCGGCAGGCTGCCCCGGTTCAGCGCTTTCCTCACCACCCTTTTCGGTTCCCGCTCCATAGGTCTGGCCACGGTCCTCAAGGGACAGGATGTCGCCCGCCGCGGGCAGAACGGAAGGATCCGCGAGATGGATGATCTCGGCCGTGGATTCCTGACTGCCGGCCTGCAGCAGGACGAGCTCTCCTTTGAAGGAACCATCCGCACCGCTGTAGAATGCAAAACTCAGCCCCTCACGGGCACCCGTGCGCCGCCCGAGGTTGATGACCACGCGCCCGGAGGAAAGCGTCTTCAGAATAACGCCGCCGTCCAGGAGAATGCGCACGAAGGGCATAATGGCGCCATTTCTGCGCTGGGCTGCCATGGAGGCAGCCAGCCTGGCCTTCTCAAGAAGTTCACGGGCCTGATCCGACGGGCTGAAACGAAGCTCGGCGGCCTGCATGTCCTGTGGGAACAGAGCATGTCCCGCAGCCAGCACGGGCACAGCTTTTCCTGGCACCTGCTCCTCGTCAAGGGAAACGGAGCTCATGCGGGAGAGAGCTTCTTCGGCCGCGCGCTGACAGGCGCCGCGCCCCGTCACGCTGCTCAGAAGCAGGGCGAAATCGGCGCGGCCGGCCCTGGCCGGCAGGATGTCTCCGGGAAGGCCATCAGCAAGCGCCGCGGCAAGTTTCGCCACACAGCGTTCCAGGTAGGAATATCCTCCCATTTCCGCGAGCGCCTGCGCGTTTACGAGACGGATGACCACGATGCCCACGCAGAAGAGGTGCAGCGGGGAAGGAACGGTGGGCTCCACTGCGGCAGGCGCCTGGGAAAGAAGCTCGCGCACCCGCTCAGCCCCGTCAGCCACCCGCGCATAGAGCTCCTGCTCGGTAAAGAGGCCGGTGGAGGAATCCACTGAACAGGCACGGGTGCGGGCCACAACTTCCAGAATAAGCGCCGCGATGCTTCTCATCCTGGGCATGACCTGACGCGCCTCCTTGGCTCCCACACCGAGCAGGCGCACGGCGCCTATTCCCCGGCCCTGCCAGAGGAGGGGAATGATGAGAGTCCTTTCACCGGCTATGTACTCGGCTTCCTTCCTGGACCAGGACGGAGGGAAATACAGGTCTCCGCCCTGAAAATGGACAAACTGGGCAAACTGCTCAAGAAGAAAGCCGGAGAGATCGCTGAGATCGCGGCCCGAGAGAGGAAGAGACTGAAGACAGGTGTTCACAGACAAAAATCCTTCTGAAAAACATATTCCGGGAAAGCGTTCCGGCAGCCCGCCGTATTGCACGGTCTTTCATTTAATGGCAACTTTGAGCCGCCTGCAAGGGGATCTCCCCCTGAGGCCGCTTTTTTCTTCTTCCGGCCTGCGCCCGGCGCGGAGCCGGACTCTCAGTCCGCAATCGAGGAGTTCCTTCATGCGTGTCACAAGCTTCCCTCTCGGCCCCATTGAGACCAACAGTTATATACTGGATGACGGCAAAAACGCCCTGTCCATCGACGTGGGCGGCGACCCGGCACCCATTCTGGATTTTCTTGCCAGGGAAAACCTCACCCTGCTCGCGACCATCATCACGCACCAGCATTTCGATCATCTCTACGGCGTGCACGCCCTGCAGGAAAAACTCGGTACGCCCTGCTACTGCCCGAAAGGCGACGCACCCATCGAAAACACGGAATCAACAAAAGGCGGACTCTGGGGGCTGCCCAGGGTTCCCGAATTCAGGAAAGAGTATCTCCCTGACGGGGAAGATACCATCGGTCCTTTCCATTTTAAAATTCTTCCCACTCCCGGTCATACGCCAGGCGGCGTCTCCTTCTACTTTCCTGACGCAAAAAGCGTCTTCACGGGCGACAGCCTCTTCTACCGCTCTATGGGCAGAACGGATTTCCCCTTCGGCGATCACGAAAAACTCATCAAAGGTATCAGGGATAATCTGTTCACGCTGCCCCCGGATACCACCGTCTATCCGGGACACGGCCCTCAGTCCAATATCGGCGAGGAAAGCCTTGAGAATCCCTTCATCGGGGAAGGCAGCGCCAGGTAGCCTCCCAGAAACACTCCACTGAAAATGAAAATCCCCCGTCCTCCGGCTTTTTTCCGGAGAACGGGGGATTTTTTCCCCAGCCGCCATTCAGATCATGTTCACGAAACGCCTGTGGAGACGACGGTCCGGATCTAGCTCGGGATGGAAGGCCATGGCCATCTGCCGGCCGTATTCCACCGCGACGGCAGCACCGTCAACCTTCGCCATGACGCGGACTCCGGGCGCAGAAGAGACGATGCCCGGCGCACGGATAAAGGTCATGGGAACGGTTCCCACGTCCTCATAGCCGCTATCCGTATGAAAGCTGCCGAGCTGCCTGCCGTAAGCGTTGCGGCGCACGGTGACGGGCAGTGTGCCAAACCACACGGTGCTGTCGTTTTCAAGACGCTCAGCGAGCAGGATAAGTCCCGCGCAGGTGACGAGCACGGGCAGACCTTCCTCTATGCGCTCCTTCAGAGGAGAAAAGAGAGCAAGATCCTTCAGGAGCTTGCCCTGGACCGTACTTTCTCCCCCGGGCAGCACAAGGCCGTCAAAATCCCGCTTCAGATCGCCGGCCTCACGAATCTCGAAACTCTCCACGCCGATATCAGAAAGCGCGTGCTCGTGCTCGATAAACGCGCCCTGAAGGGCCAGAACAGCAACCTGCATTAGATGCCCCTCTGCGCCATGAGAACCTTGATTTCCTCTTCGTTGATGCCGACCATGGCCTCGCCGAGGTTCTCGGAAAGGCGTGCGAGCAGGTCGGCGTCCTGCCAATTGGCGGTGGCCTGCACGATGGCGGCGCGGCAGGTATTTTTCAGTTCACGCATGGGGAGACCTCCTTTTATCGCGGCGGCTCAGGACTTTTCAGATCGGAAGA
>ENA-OVGC01003011-OVGC01003011.1-human-gut-metagenome-genome-assembly--contig:-NODE-3011-length-10601-cov-3.142518_pt1 | contig 10601 bp, 9 predicted proteins | sample MGYA00237768_ERZ505415 | MGnify/ENA primary metagenome ERZ505415 (study PRJEB26158, sample SAMN06016382) | human gut metagenome | biome: human gut; feature: ankylosing spondylitis patient; material...
AATAATTTCCGTTGCATTCCCTGATTTGTGAATTCATACACAAGGATTGTAACACATCTCACACACACAATTCAATAGACAAATGTGCATTTTACCGTAAAATGCAGCAAAAACACCGCCGTTCTGCCCGTCGGGGTTGACATTTTACACAATCAGTGTTATGTTTTTGCTGACCATATGGTTAATTTTCGTATATTTGCAGAGGTGAACGCAAATGGCTCGGATCCGGGTCCATGTTCTGCACTGCGGGAGGATCGGCGTCGCGCCGGATCTCCCGGCGAGCGGCCAGTGGCGCTGGCCGGCGAAGGCCGACGCACGGCGCACAAAAGCGGATGCACGCATCTGGCTGCCGGTGTCGGCGTATCTCGTGGAGCACCCGAAGGGGCTGTTTCTGGTCGACGCCGGTCTGCCGCGCACAGTGAGCCCGACCGGGGTGGAGGATCGCGCAGCGCAGCTGCGCATGTTCGGTCGCGGGTGGTATACGCTCGTGCACAGCGTCGTCGCGCCGGGACAGTCGATTGGCGAGCAGCTGGCCGCGCGCGGCATCCGGCCGCGGGATCTGGACTATGTGCTCTTTTCCCACCTCGACCCGGATCATATCGCCGGCATCAGCGAGGTGCGGGGCGCAAAGCGCCTGCTCGTGCCGGAGGAGGAATACTTCTGGTCGTGCCGCGTCAACCTGCGCTACACCTCACGCAGGCTATGGATCGACGAGCCGCCGGAGCGCTTCTGGTACCGCGTGAACCACATCGGGCCGGAGAGCCGCTCCTACGACCTCTTCGGTGACGACTCGGTGCATCTCGTGCACATCGCGGGTCACACGGAGGGGATGTTTGCAGCGCTCATCCGAAACGGCGAGCGCTATGTGCTGCTCAACGCCGACGGTGCGGCAAGTCCCCGCTCATGGGCGAATGGCACGGTGCCCGGCATCTGCGAAAACAGCGTGCGCGCCAAAAAAGCGCTCGACTGGATCGGCAGCATGAGCCGCGATCCCGCGTGCGTGGCGTCGCTGTGCAGCCACGATCCCGATATAGCACCACAAACGATCGAATTTTAGAATGGATACGTTCATTTTTTCTAATGCATATTTCATACCGCTTTTGTGGATTTTGGGGTTGACAAGCGCAGGGAACTGCGTTATACTGCGCTCGTTTCCACAGGAAACCGTGATTTTGAACGAAAGGAGACGCGTTGTATTATGAAGTTTGCTCAGACGAACAACATGATGATGGCTATGATGATGTACATGCCCGGCTGCATGTGCATGTTTCGTCGTGCTCGAAAATACGACTCGTCTTGTGTTCGCTTCCAATAACGGCTGATCCAAATTCCAAGCCGTATCCGCAGAGGCCGGAAGACAACGAGTCTTCCGGCCTCTGCTTTTTTGTTCCGAAAAATTCATTCTGCGAGGGAGAAGCTACCATGATCGAAATCGAACATCTCAACAAGACCTACCCCTCTCCAACCGGCGACATCCACGCGCTGCGGGATGTGGACCTGCGCATTGAGGACGGGGAGATCTTCGGCATCATCGGCCTGAGCGGTGCCGGCAAGAGCACGCTCGTGCGCTGCATCAATCTCCTCGAACGGCCGACCTCCGGCACGGTGCGCATCGACGGGCGCGACATGACCCAGCTCAGCCGACGCGATCTGCTCAAGGCGCGGCAGGACATCGGCATGATCTTCCAGAGCTTCAACCTGCTCGAGCAGCGCACGGTGCTGCGCAACATCTGCTTCCCGCTCGAGATCGCGGGCGTCAAGCGCGACAAGGCGCAGGCGCGCGCCGAGGAGCTGCTCGAACTCGTCGGTCTGTCCGACCGCGCGAAGGCCTACCCCTCGCAGCTCTCCGGCGGCCAGAAGCAGCGCGTGGCCATCGCCCGCGCCCTGGCGACGCGGCCGAAATACCTCCTGTGCGACGAGGCCACCAGCGCCCTCGACCCGAACACCACGCAGTCGATCCTCCGTCTGCTCAAGCAGATCAACCAGACGCTCGGCGTGACGATTGTCGTCATCACGCATGAGATGCGCGTCATCGAGCAGATCTGTCAGCGCGTGGCCGTCATCGACCAGAGCTGCATCGCCGAGATCGGCAACGTCAGCGATGTGTTCACCCACCCGAAATCCGACATTGCCAAGGCGCTCATCCTTCCCAAGAGCCCGACCGAGAACCTCCCGCCGTGCACCGGCAAGCGGCTGCGCCTCGTCTTCGACGGCAGCTGCTCCAACGAGCCGGTCATCTCGCGCATCACGCTCGAGTGTCACGTGCCGGTGAACATCCTCTTCGCCGACACCCGCATCGTCGAGGGCAGCATCTACGGCCACATGGTCATCGACCTGCCCGACGATCCGCAGCAGTTCCACGATGTGCTGCGCTGGCTCGAGCACAACCACATCTCTTATCTTCAGGAGGTTTAAGCCATGTCTGAATTGCTCATCAAGCTCTGGCAAAACGGCATCTTGCAGCTCGGTATCTGGGAGACCATTTACATGACGCTCATCTCCACGTTCTTTGCCTATCTCATCGGCCTGCCGGTCGGCCTCATCCTGCGCATGACCGACCGCGACGGCATCCACCCCATCGGCTGGCTCAACCGCACGCTCGGCATTATCGTCAACGCCCTGCGCAGCATCCCGTTCATCATTCTCATGGTCGCCATGCTGCCGGTAGCAAAGTTCGTCGTCGGCACCAGCCTCGGCAACCGCGCCGTGATCGTGACGCTCGTCATCGCCGCCGCCCCGTATGTGGCGCGCATGGTCGAGTCCGCCGCCAAGGAAGTCAACGCCGGCGTCATCGAGGCCGCGCAGTCCATGGGCGCGTCCACATTCCGCATCATCTGGAAGGTCATCATCCCGGAGGCCAAGCCCGCGCTCATCACCGGTGCCGTCATCTCCACCGTGACCATCCTCGGCTACTCCGCCATGGCCGGTACGATCGGCGGCGGCGGCCTCGGCCAGATCGCCATCACTTACGGCTACCAGAAGTACGACGATCAGATCGTCTGGCTGTGCGTAGCACTGACCATTCTCATCGTGCAGATCCTGCAGGAGTTCGGCATGTACACCGCCCGCCGCACCGACCGGCGCGCGCACAGCTGACGGGAGGTGCCGCCCATGCATCTGCATTATCCCGCGCTGCTGCGCGTGAACATCCGGCGCGGACGAATGTGTCCCCCGCCGAACCGCACACCCGATCATCCGTACCCACACAAATTCTGATAAAATATAACATAAAGGAGAACCTGAAATGAAAAAGATCACTTCCCTCATCCTCGCCCTTGTGCTGGCATTCTCGCTCGTGTCTCTGAGCGCCTGCGGCGGCAAGGCCACCGACGACAAAAACAGCGATTCCGCCGACGACAAGGTCATCACCGTCGGCGCCAGCGCCACCCCGCACGCCGAGATCCTCGAGCAGGTCAAGCAGGCGCTTGCCGACGAGGGCTACGAGCTCAAGATCGTCACCTATGACGACTATGTCCTGCCGAACCAGGCGCTGGCCGACGGCACGCTCGACGCGAACTACTTCCAGCACAAGCCCTACCTTGACAGCTTCAACGCCAAAAACGGCACAAGCCTCGTTTCCGTCGGTGCCATCCACTACGAGCCGTTCGGCATCTACGGAAACGGTGTCACCGACCTGAAGGGTCTCGCCAAGGGCGCGACCATCATCATCCCCGCCGACGACAGCAACGAGACCCGCGCCCTGTTCCTGCTGCAGCAGGAGGGCCTGATCAAGCTTCCCGATGACGCAGACGCCGCCAAGGGCGTGAGCACGCTCGACATCGTCGACGACGGCGGCTACAACATCGTCACCGTGCAGGCCGACACCGTCCCGGCCCAGCTCAAGAACGCGAGCGCCGGCACCATCGCCGTCATCAACGGCAACTATGCGCTGGCCGCCGGTCTGAACATCAGCGACGCGCTCGCCACCGAGAACGCCGACGGCACCGCCGCGCAGACCTACGCCAACATCATTGCCGTGCGCTCCGGCGACGAGAACAGCCCGAAGACTCAGGCGCTGCTCAAGGCGCTCAAGACCGATGCCGTCAAGCAGTACATTGCCGCCACCTACAACGGCGCTGTCGTTGCAAGCTTCTGATTGGTCTCTCTCCCCCCCTCTTTTCTGAAAAATGCAAAAAGCCCCCGACCATGTGTCGGGGGCTTCGTGCATTATCGGGCGGCGTTATGCGCATAGCTGTTGTCGACAAGGCGGTCAAAATCCACCCAGTCGGCGTGCTCGAGCACACCCGCCGTCTCCATGACGGTCTCAAGCCGCTCAAGGGACGACTGCGCCATGACCGGCGTCGCGTTCCACGCGTCGATGTCCTTGTAGCGCTGCACGACCTGCGTGAGCACGGACACGTCCGTGTCCGGAAACTGCGGGGCGATGATGGCGGCGGTCTCGGCCGCGTCGTGCCCAGCGATCCATGTCAGCGCACGCGCAACGGCGTTTGTAAAGCGCTGCACCACATCCGCGTGCTCCCGGATGTACGTCTGCGAGGCGAAGTAGGCCGTGTACGGGATCTCGCCGCTTTCCTGCCCGACGGACGCAAGGATATACCCCTTGCCCGCCTGCGCGACCTCGGTGGCCGTCGGCTCGAAGAGCGTGACAAAGTCGCCGTTGCCGCCGGTGAAGGCCCCGGCCATCATGTTGAACTGCACGGTCGTGTCCACGGTGGCATCCGTGCCGGGGACGACACCGTTTTGCCGCATGACGTATTCGAGCGTCATCTCCGGCACGCCGCCCGCGCGGCCGCCGATGACGGTCCTGCCGCGCAGCAGCTCCCAGGAAAACGGCACATCCTCACGCCCGACGAGGAACGACCCGTCGCGCTTCGTGAGCTGGCCGAACACGACCGGATGATCGTCCTTGCCCTGATTGTAGACATAGATGCACGCCTCCGGCCCGGCGAGACCGATGTCCGCCTGCCCGGTGAGCACTGCCGTCATGACCTTGTCGGCGCCGCCGCCGTTGGTCAGCTCGATCTTCAGACCCTCATCCGCGAAAAACCCCTGCTCCAGCGCCACATACTGCGGCGCGTAGAACACCGAATGTGTCACTTCGCTCAGGCGGACGGTGGCCGTCTCCTGCTTGCCGCAGGCGCACAGGACCACCAGCATCAGCGCCGCCAGAACCCCACAAAGAAACCGTTTCATTGCGTCACTCCCACCCGTTTTTTGAATCCCTTCCCCAGCCACAGCACAAGCTGATACATCACCACGGCCGCCGCCGCAAGCACGAAGACGGTCGCCATCACAAGGTCCATGTTGAACACCTGCGACCCGTAGACGATCAGATAGCCGAGACCGGCTTTGGACACCAGAAATTCGCCCATGATGACGCCGACCCACGACAGGCCGACGTTCACACGCAGCGTATTGAACAGCGTGGCGTAGTTGGCCGGAATGACCAGCCGCCACAGGATCTGATGGCGCGTCGCGCCGAGCGTCTGCATCAGGCGGATCTTCTCCCGGTCCGTGGACAGGAAGCCGACATGCATATTCAGGATCGTGACAAAGACCGAGATCGCGATCGTCATGGCAATGATCGACTCGGTGCCTGCGCCGATCCAGACGATGAACACCGGCCCGAGCGCCGTCTTCGGCAGCGCGTTGAGCACGACCAGATACGGGTCGAGCACGCGCGAGAGCAGCTCGCTCCACCACAGGCCGATGGCGATGAGCGTGCCAAGCAGCGTCCCGAGCAGGAAGCCTGCCACGACCTCCAGACACGACGTGCCGATGTGCAGCCACAGCTCGCCGGAGCTTTGCAGCGCCGCGAGCGTGCGCACCACGCGCGACGGGCTGCTGACGATGAAGGCGTCCACCCAGCCGCAGCGCGCCGCGAGCTCCCACCAGCCGAGAAACGCCGCCAGCAGCAGCACCTGCAGCGCCAGTACGACCCGGCGGCGGCGCTTTTGCGCGCGCAGATACGCAAGTCTCTGCGGGGAGAGCGACCGTTCAGGCATTGACATCCAGCTCCTCCCATATTTGATTGAACAGCATCTGAAATTCCGCCCGGCTGCGCCGCTGCAGCGGCGGCACGGTGCGCAGCGCGCCGAGGTCATGGATGGCCTTGACGGTCGCGGGGCGGTGCGTGAGCACGACGATGCGGTCCGAGAGGCTGATGGCCTCGGAAATGTCGTGCGTGACGAGCAGCGCCGTCTTGTGCTCGCGGCGGATGATCTGCGCGATGTCGCCCGACACGGCCAGTCGTGTCTGATAGTCGAGCGCGGAAAATGGCTCGTCGAGCAGCAGCACATCCGGCGATGTCGCCAGCGTGCGGATGAGTGCGCAGCGCTGGCGCATCCCGCCCGAGAGCTGGTTTGGCAGCTTGCGCGCAAAGCCGTCGAGCCGGTACTGCGTGAGCAGGGCGCGCACGGCGTCGCGCCGCACGGGCGTGTTCTCGTGCCGGATCTCCAGCCCGAGCGTCACGTTGCCCCAGATCGTGCGCCAGTCAAAAAGCTGATCGCGCTGCGGCATCAGCCCTGCCTTCCCTGTCGGCGCGCGCACGGGCTCGCCGTCGACGAGCACCTCCCCGCCCGACGGACGCTCGATACCGGCGATGAGCGCCAGCAGCGTGGATTTTCCGCAGCCGGACGGCCCGACGATGCTCACAAACTCGCCGTCGGCCACGCCGAAGGTCACATCCCGCAGCGCCGCCACCTCGCCGTCCGGCGCCTGATAGGTCAAGGCGGCGCGGCGCAGCTCGATTTTCATGGCGTCTCCCCCTTTGCTTGCGCCAAATCGCTTTCTCCTCAGTGTATGTCTCCGGTGCCGGCGGGGTGCAAAGCAAAGCGGCGCGGCCGCGCAGGTTTCCGGAGAAATGGTTTTTGGGCGGACTTTCGGCAAAGCGAAAACGCACACATCACCTTTGTGATGTGTGCGTTTTTTATCCTGCCGCCTTGTACGCGCGCTCGAGCGCGGCGGACAGCGGCTGCCCGTGTGAGCGGCAGATGCGCCGCAGCCGGTATAGGCACGCGGGGTCGTGCGTGAGGCGGTTGATGCCCCAGTCGCACGACAGCGTCGCCTGAAAACCCATGCCGCGCAGGACCTGATCCGTCCGGTCGCTGTATTTGCCGTAGGGGTAGGCAAAGGTGTCCGGTGTGCGGCCGGTATGCTCCGCGAGCTCATCCTGCAGGCGCTGCAAGTCCGTGCGCAGCAGCTGCGCGTAGTCCGTCTCCGACTCGCCCGCGTTCGGCAGGCAGCCGTAGCGCTCCGGCGTGTAGCTGTGCAGGTCGTAGGAGTGGTTCTGCACCTCGACGAGACCGGAGTCGAGCATCTCGTTGAGCTGGTCCCATGTGACGTGCGCATAGTCGATGCTCTCACTCGGCCACTCGGTGAAATCGTCCGTGTTGCGCCCGAGCAGCGAAAAGACGATGCGCGCCGCATATTGCCGCAGCAGCGGCAGCACATAGACGTAGTTGTTGTAGTACCCGTCGTCAAAGCTGAGCACGATGGGCTTTTCCGGCAGCGGCGTACCGTCGCGCACATAGGCGATGACGTCCGCCATGACGACGGTCGTGTAGCCGTTTTCCGCCAGCCACCGGAGGTCGGATTCCAGCTCCCACGGCTGGATGGCGTCCTTGCCGGACTTGTCGGGCTTGACCTCGTGATACATGATGATCGGCAGCGGCACGGCGTCCGCCTCTTCCCCGGCGGCATAGGCCGCAAGCGGGCAGAGCACGAACAGCGCAGACAGCACGACGGCCATCACCCGCTGCGGGACCGGCAGCGCTCGGCGCACGGCATCCATCTCCTCTCGTTTCATGCGTTCGGAGATAGTGTGCGCCGAGCGCGCGAAAATCATGCACGCGCAGCACGTTTCGCAGCGGCGCGCTGCACGCATTTGACGCCCTCCACGATCGGGAGCACCAGAAACGCCAGCCCCATCGCCACGGCATACTCGGCGGCGGAGATGGGCGTGAAGTCAAAGGCGTTGGCCAAAAACGGCACATAGATGCACAGCGTCGTGAGCGCAAGGCTCGCCGCGGCCGCGCCGACGAGCGCCCAGTTGGGCGTGCGCAGCGTGAACAGGCTCGCCCGGTGTGCGCGCATATTGAAGCTGTGGAAGATCTCCGCCATGCTCAGCGTCAAAAACGCCATTGTTGTGCCGTCGGGCGAATTCGTGACCGTCCAGACGCCGTACTCCATGTAGTGGCCAATGAAGAACGCCGCCAGCGTCAGCACCGCGCACATCACGCCCTGATACACGCAGTCGAAGCCGACGCCGTGCGCAAAGATGCTCTCGCGCGCGCTGCGCGGCGGGCGGGACATGATGTCCGGCTCTGCGCGCTCCATGCCGAGCGCCAGCGCCGGGAAGCAGTCGGTGAGCAGATTGATCCACAGCAGGTGCACCGGCTCAAGGATCGTAAAGCCGAGCATCGTCGCGGCGAAGATGCTCAGCACCTCGCTCATGTTCGAGCCGAGCAGGAACTTCACGGCGCGGCGGATGTTGTCATAAATGCGCCGCCCCTCCTCGACCGCGCCGACGATGGTGGCAAAGTTATCGTCGGCGAGCACCATATCGGCCACGTTTTTCGTCACGTCCGTGCCGGTGATGCCCATGCCGATGCCGATGTCCGCCGCACGGATGCTCGGCGCGTCGTTGACGCCGTCGCCGGTCATGGCGGTGATGAAGCCGGCGTCGCGCCACGCCTGGACGATGCGCGTCTTGTGCTCCGGCTGCACGCGGGCATAGACGCTGATGTGCTGCAGGCGGCGGCGGAACGTGTCGTCGTCCATGGCGCCCAGCTCCGCGCCGGTGACGGCCTCGTCGCCGGGCCCGAGCAGGCCGAGCTCACGCGCGATGGCGCTGGCGGTGTCCACATGGTCGCCGGTGATCATGATCGGGCGGATACCGGCGCTGCGGCAGTCGCGGATGGCATCCACGACCTCGGGACGCACCGGGTCGATCATCCCCGCCAGACCAAGAAAGCACAGGTGCTGCTCGAGCGCCGCGGGCGACGTATCGTCCGGCAGCGCGTCATACGTGCGCATGGCCGCCGCCAGCACACGCAGCGCCCGGCCGGTCATGTCGCGGTTGTGCGCGGCGATCTCGGCGCGGTGTTCCTCCGTCATGGGCACGGCCTGCCCGTCGATCCAGATGCGGTCGCACAGCGGCAGCAGCACGTCAGGCGCACCCTTGGTGTACTGCACGATATGCCCGCTGCCGGAATGCAGGGTGCTCATCATCTTGCGCGCGCTGTCAAACGGCGCCTCGGCCACGCGCGGCAGCTGCGCGCGCAGCGCGCTCGGCGACAGTCCCTGCGTGACCGCCCAGCGCACGAGCGCGGCCTCGGTCGGCTCTCCGGTCACGGTGTCCGTGTCCGGGTCGTGCACGGCATCGGCGCACAGCGCCATGGCCGTGGCGAGCAGGTGCTCGTCGCTGCCCGCAGACGCCGTGACGGTCATGCGGTTTTGCGTGAGCGTGCCGGTCTTATCCGAGCAGATGACCTGCGCGCAGCCGAGCGTCTCCACGGCCGTGAGCCGGCGGATGACCGCGCTGCGGCGGCTCATGTTCGTCACGCCGATCGACAGCACGATCGTCACGACCGCAGCCAGCCCCTCCGGAATGGCGGCGACCGCAAGGCTCACGGCGATGAGGAACGTGTCGAGAACGACGCGGCCGCTGATCGAGCCGGCGCGCAGCACGCCGACCGCGAACACGATCGCGCAGATGCCCAGCACCAGCCACGTCAGGATGCGGCTCAGCTGCGACAGGCGCAGCTGCAGGGGCGTCTTGTTTTCCTTCGTCTGCGTAAGCGCGTCGGCGATGTGCCCCATCTGCGTCTGCATACCGGTCTCGGTGACGACGGCGCGGCCGCGCCCGTAAACGATGCTGCTGCCGAGGTAGAGCATATTGCTGCGGTCGCCGAGACCGATCTCGCCGTCGGCTGTGAGCGCGTCGGCGGATTTTGACACCGGCACACTCTCGCCGGTCAGCGCAGCCTCCTCCGCGCGCAGGCTGGCACTCTCGATCACGCGCGCATCGGCCGGTACGGCGTCGCCCGCCTCGAGCACGAGCACGTCGCCCACGACGAGCATCTCGCTCGGGACGGTCACGATCTTGCCGCCGCGCAGCACGCGGCTATGCGCCGCACTGAGCGCCTTGAGCGCGGCGATGGCCTGCTCGGCCTTGCTCTCCTGATACACGCCGAGCACCGCGTTGATGATGACGACGAGCAAAATGATGATGACGTCCGCAAAACTCTCGTGCGCATATGCGCTCGTGACGGCCGAGACCAGCGCCGCCGCGAGCAGCACCAGAATCATCGGATCCGCGAGCTGGGCAAAAAAGCGCTTGACGACCGACGGCTTCGGCGGCTCTGCGAGCACATTGTGCCCGTCACGCGCCAGCCGCTCGTCGGCCTGCGCCTGTGTGAGTCCGTCGGGCGTGCTGTCGAGCGCGTGCAGCGTGTCGGCGGATGACTGCCGGTAATATTCCATCGTTTGTCCTCCTTTTCGGTATCGGATAGGGTTCCCCGGAAATGAAAAAAAGAGACCTACCTGCCCTATGGGCAGATAAGTCTCATCATTTCAGACCGAGCCAGATCCAACAGATCGGTTGTTGGCCGGGCCGCGCGACGGATCGCGCCAATTAC
>ENA-OVGC01003020-OVGC01003020.1-human-gut-metagenome-genome-assembly--contig:-NODE-3020-length-10575-cov-15.118156_pt1 | contig 10575 bp, 10 predicted proteins | sample MGYA00237768_ERZ505415 | MGnify/ENA primary metagenome ERZ505415 (study PRJEB26158, sample SAMN06016382) | human gut metagenome | biome: human gut; feature: ankylosing spondylitis patient; material...
TCTCTTGGGGGTGTAAGGGGGATATTCTCTTTCCGAGAAAGAGAATATCCCCCTTTGCCGCGTCCCCACACGCTGTGGGGACAGAAGCAGCCCCCCCGCGCTGCCTTCAATACTTCTTATTGTAGTACCAATAAGTCCCACAAAAAATAAGCGACTGCGCGCAGGTCACAAGACACAGCACCTGCCCGATGATTGGCTGCTTGAACACTAAAAGCGCCAGCAGTCCCGCCGCGAGCTGGGCGTAGACGCAGATGAAAAACGTCATGCTGCGCGCCTTATTCGCAACATACATCGTGCGCTCATCCTTGAGCATCGCGTCATAATCCGCGGCCTTTTCCGGGTCGCGGCTCAGGCGGTAAACGCGCAGCAGCCGCACCACGCCGCAGACAAAGAGGCCGCAGCCAAGGCCGCTGTAAAAATCGCCCATGTGCGCATCACCGAGCAGAAATCCGATGGCGAACATCACAAGTCCGATGACGGTCACCAGAATGCCGCACTTTTTCTGCTCCTGCAAATTCATGCCCCTCAGGAATTTCAACTTCATGCTTCTTCCTCCTCCTCAAAAATGAAAATATCCTCGATCTGCTCGCCAAAGAGCCGCGCGATGCTGTGCGCCAGCAGGATAGACGGATTGTACTTCCCGTTCTCGAGCGAAATGATCGTCTGGCGCGAGACGCCGAGTTCCGACGCCAACTGCTGCTGCGTCATGCCGCGCGCCTTTCTTCTCTCTTCAATGTGGTTTTTCATCGCTTCTCTCCGTTTCCCAAAGTCAAGCTCGCTTTACATCTGCGAGGATAGCACTGCGCGAGTGAAATGTCAAGTGTCTTTTACATTTTTTTGCATTGCTTTTGTTCCTGCGCTTTGCTACAATAAAAAATAAGAAAATTTTCGCAGGAGGATTCTTATCATGTCCGTCAAGATCGCACCGTCCATCCTCTCCGCCGACTTTGCCGAGCTCGGCGCCGGCGTCGAGGCCATTGCCACCGCCGACTACGTCCACTTTGACGTGATGGACGGCTGCTTCGTCCCCAATATCAGCATCGGTATCCCTGTGCTCCAGTCCATCCGCAAGCGCACGGCGCTGCCCATCGACGTGCACCTGATGATCGTGCAGCCCGAGCGCTATGTCGACCAGTTCTGCGACGCGGGCGCGGACCTCGTCACCTGTCATGTCGAGGCCGACACGCCGGAGAAGATCCACCTCGCGCTCGACAAAATTCACGCCAAGGGCAAAAAGGCCGGCGTCGTCTTGAAGCCCAACACCCGCGCTGAGGCCGTGCTGCCGTTTCTTGACAAGTGCGACATCGTGCTCGTGATGACCGTCGAGCCCGGCTTTGGCGGGCAGAAGTTCATGGCCGATATGATGCCGAAAGTTTCCGCCATCCGCCGCTACATCGACGAGAGAAACCTTGACTGCGAGCTCGAGGTCGACGGCGGCGTCGACGCCGTGACGTGCAAAACCTGCATCGAGGCGGGCGCAAACGTGCTCGTCGCGGGCTCCGCCGTCTACAAGGCCGCGGATATCCCCGCCAAGATCAAAGAGCTGAGAGGTTAAGTCCATGGAATACTTTCCCGCGGCGCTCGAAAAGCTCGTTGAGCAGTTCGCGCGCCTGCCCGGCATCGGCAGCAAGAGCGCACAGCGGCTCGCGTTTTTCGTGCTGAGCCTGCCCGAAGAGGAGGCCAAGGCCTTTGCCGATGCCATCGTCGACGCCAAGCGCACCGTCACGTTCTGCCCCGTCTGCCGCAATCTGACGGACGGCGGCCTCTGCCCCATCTGCTCGTCGCCGAAGCGTGATGAACATGTCATCTGCGTCGTCGCCGACCCGCGCGACGTCGTCGCCATCGAGCGCGCGCGCGAATACAACGGCCGCTACCACGTGCTGCACGGCGTCATCTCGCCGATGAACCATGTGGGGCCCGACGATTTGGAGATTAAGCCGCTGCTCGACCGCGTGGCGCAGGGGAACATCGAAGAGGTCATCATGGCCACGAATCCTGACACCGAGGGCGAGGCGACGGCGATGTACCTCGCCCGCCTGCTGCGGCCGTTCGGCGTGCGCGTCACGCGCCTCGCCTACGGCATCCCCGTCGGCGGCCACCTCGAATTCGCCGACGACGCGACGCTGATGCGGGCTTTAGAAGGACGTCGCGACATATAAAAAGCAAAAAAGGAAGGCGAGTCCAAATGGACTCGCCTTCCTTTTGATTTCTTTACATCATTTTCACCGTGTAGTACACCGCGAGGAGGAATGTGCCAATCGCCAGCACCCAGAGGCCGTAGTAGGCGATGCTGCTGACGGCGAGCGCCGCCACAATGGCCAGCGCGCACACGGCGAGCACAGCGTAAATGAGCTTGTAGTCGCCGTCCTGCGACACGATACGAAGATCGCCGAGCTTTTTAAGCTTGCCGTCGTTCTTGCCCGCCTTAAAAACAGCGACACCAAGCACCGCGACCACGCAGATCGCGAGGATGCTGCATCCGATGACGATGCCGCCCCACGTGTCGCTTCCGCTGCCGCGGTGGATGAGGTACATCGCCATCAGCGACGCCGTCAGGCCCACGGCCTGCACGGAAAACTCACGCGGATAGAGCAGGAACACGATGCCGATGAGCATCACGACCGGCACGATCACGCACATCATCGTCGTGCCCTGCGGGTAGACCTTGAGCATCAGGATCGACGACACGGCGAAGAAAAAGCCGATGCATAAGAGCCACGGCGCGGCGGGCGCGAAGCGCGTCCACTTTTTGCGCATCAGCCAGACGACAAGGCCCGCGCCGAACAGCGCACAGCCGATGTAATCGATGACCTGAAGCACAGTCATCATCGTCAGCACCTGACCGACGCCGCCTTTGACATAGTAGTTGTTCACCATCAAAAGATAAAATTCAGCAATGACGCCGGCCATGAGCACCGTGATCGCACGATTGACGTTGCGATTGCTTCTGGCCATGCGTTCTGCCCGCTTATCGTTGTTTTTTGCCATCTATCCGAGCCTCCAAAAAAGGTTGTCGTTTTGTAAGCGCCTGCATCAGGCGGAAACATTACATCATAGTATAATAGCAGAACTCCCCCTGTTTGGCAAGGGAAAATTCTTATTCTTATGCCAGATCCTCCCTTTTTGCACCGCGCTTGCTTTTCTTTTGCACAGGCTTTATAATGTTTCGCATGCAAAAAAGAGGAGGATCTTCCCCATGTCCAACGTTTCGATCAAGCTGCTGCGCGAGGGCGCAAAGCTCCCCACGCGCGGCTCCGCTTTCGCCGCCGGCTACGACCTTTACGCGTGTCTGGACGGCGACAAGGAGCTCATCATCCCGCCGCACGCGACGGCTATGCTGCCGACCGGTCTTTCCTTTGCCCTGCCGGAGGGCACGTTCGGCGCAGTTGTCGCCAGAAGCGGCTTAGCTTCCAAGCAGGGCCTCCGTCCGGCAAACTGCCTCGGCGTCATCGACAGTGACTACCGCGGCGAATGCTTCGTCGCCCTGCACAACGACAGCAACGAAGAGCGCACCGTGCGCCACGGTGACCGCGTCGCCCAGCTCGTGCTGCTGCCGTTTCTGCCGATGGAATTTGAGCAGGTCGACACCCTTCCCGAGACCGTGCGCGGCGAGGGGGGCTTTGGCAGCACAGGGCGCTGACTCAGAGCACGAACGCCCCGTCCACCGCGAGCACCTGGCCCGTGACGAACGACGCCTTGTCAGACGCGAGATACGCGACCGCCGCGGCGATGTCCTCGGGCTTGCCGAGGCGGCCGAGCGGCGTTTGCTCGGCAAGGTCCTTGAGCGTTTCCTCGCCCAGCACCTTGACCATATCGGTCTCGATGACGCCGGGGGCAACGCAGTTGACGCGGATGCCGCTCGGCGCCAGCTCCATCGCGAGCGAGCGCGTCAGGCCGATGAGCGCGTGCTTCGTGCAGGAATACGTCACCTCGCACGACGCGCCGTGCTGGCCCCAGATCGACGAAATGTTCACGATGCAGCCGCTCTTTTCGTGCAGCATGTTCGGCAGCACCGCCTGAATGGTGTTGCGCGCGCCGTTCAGGTTCACGCCGAAGTAGCGGTCCCACATCTCGTCCGTCACATCCTGAAAGAGCGCCTGACCGGCGACGCCTGCGTTGTTCACGAGCAGCGTGATCTTACCGAGCTCGCGCCCGCACTGCGCGACCATGGCGTTCACCTCGCTGCGCTTTGACACGTCCGCCTGCACGGCGATGGCCTCGCGGCCTTCGGCGCGCAGCAGCGCGACAAGCTCGTCGGCCTTGTCCTTTCGTTCATAGTAATTGATGCACACGGCATAGCCGTCCCGCGCGAGCTCCGCCGCGACCGCGCGGCCGATGCCGCGGGACGAGCCGGTGACCAATGCGACCTTTTTCATGTGTTTGCCTCCGTCTGTTGTCAATGATCTGTTTCATTATAATTTACATAACGCAAAAATGCAAGCACCGCCGCCTTTTTGGGCAGCGGTGCTTTTTTCCATGCGCTCAGAGAAGCGGCGCGATGTAATTTGTCCATAGGGCGCTCAGCGGCATCACGAGCACCATCGCGGGGATCATGTCCGCCACGGGGAAGTCCTGCATCTCGGCGATGCGGCAGCCCGTTGCGATGAGCAGATTTTTTCGCCTGTAAAGATTTTTCCGCAGTTTTCCTCTGATCGTGGAAACTTTTCTTCTTTTTTTGCGTCTAATATAGACAAAGGGCGCAGAGGAGGTGAAGCGTATGCGCCGCATCAATCTTTTTTCCTACGGCATGATGTCGCTGCTGAAATTATTCGCGCGCGTGCTCGTCATCGTCCTCGCCGTTTCGCTCTTTCAGCAGGCGCGCAGCGCACAGGCCGTCCCCGTGCGTCCGCCGCACTTCGACCGCCGCGCAATGCCCGAGGCCCTTGCCGCGCCGGTGCGCTCTCCCAAGGGAGACGCCGCAAAGCCCGCGCCCGACTGGCGCTTTTACGTGCTGGAATACCACAACTTTACGGAAAATGCGTCTCAGGCGGCAGACTACACCATGACCGTCTCCGCGCTGCGGCGCGACCTCGACTTCCTGCGCGATAACGGCTATACGACAGTCCTGCCGCGCGAACTGGCTGCCGGTCAGCTCGACGACGGCTCGCCGCTTCCGCAAAAGGCGGTACTGCTGACCTTTGACGACGGATATGAGAGCAACTATACCCTCGCTTTTCCCATCCTGCGCGAATACGGCGCAAAGGCGGCCATCTCGCTCATCACTTCCCGCATCGACGAGAGAGCGGACGGTTTTCTCACCTGGGATGAGTGCCGCGAGATGGCAAAAAGCGGCCTTGTCGAGTTTGCCTCGCACACGAACGACTGCCACATCCGCCCCGATGCGCCCGGCATCGAGCGCAAAAGCGGCGAGGACGAGGAGACTTACATCTCGCGCATCTCCGCCGACCTGCAAACGAGCATCACACGCATCGAACTCGAAATCGGCCAGAACGTCACGACGTTCACGTATCCTCTCGGCAAGATGGAGCTGTGGGCCGAACCGTTTTTGCAGCAGCACTTTGCCGTCACACTCTCCGGCGTCTACGGCACTGCCCGCTACGGCGACTCCCTCTACCACCTGCCGCGCTACAACATCACGGATCTTCATCCCGCCAGCGAGTACCTCCCCGCCTCTTGACCGGCAGTCAAGAGCTTCGTATACTAAAAGCAAGCATTTCCCCAATAAAGAGAGATGATAAGGAGAGCGCCCATGAGTAACCTGCCAGGCAAAATTACGGATCCCCATCTTTCCGCGGAAGAGCCGCTCACCTTCCGCCGTTGTCTCCGCTTCATTCTGCAGGCCCTGCTGCTGGCCTTCGGCTGCGCAGCTATCATCAGAATTATCGGAATTTTATCTCTTTTCTTCTAGCAATTTTCCCTGCCGCATCCGCGCCATCCTCTACGCCGCCGCCATTTTCACCTGCATCCTGACCGGCAAGGCCCCCGCGTCCAACGATAACACTCCGCAATAATCCCCATCGCGCCTTGCCGCAAAGCGGCAACAGCGCCCCGCACCCTCAATCGATGCAACATCCATCGTCATCAGGCCTGCACCCCATCGCGCATTGCCGCTCCGCGGCAACAGCGCTGCGCACCACCAATCGGCGCAGGCACTCTTACCCACTCCGTTCCCCTCGGCGCTTTTGCGCCGTAAAATGCTTTTGCTGTGCAAAAGCATTTGCACAGGGGCAATTCACTTGCCCCTGTGCTTTTTCATCTCCCACGGATTCCAAAAAAGAGAGACACGCCTGCGCGTGTCTCTCTTTTTTGGAGCAGGGTACGGGAGTCGAACCCGCCTTAACGGCTTGGGAAGCCGCTGTAATACCGATATACCAACCCTGCGAACAGATGGAGTATATCATATTCTTCGTGTCATTTCAAGGCGAAATATTCATGTTGGCGCAAATCCTTTCATATTCTTTGCCAAACGAAGAAAGGAGCTCCGCCATGAAACGAATGTTCCCGATGATCCTGCTGTTCGCGCTGCTTTTGTGCGTGCCCGTGCGCGCCGACGAGCTCACGCTCGACGCCCCCTCCGCTCTCTTGATGGAAAAGCAGACCGGCACGGTGCTCTTTGCCAAGGATGAACACACGCCGCGCGAGCCCGCGAGCGTGACGAAGGTGATGACACTGCTTTTAACCATGGAGGCCATCGACTCCGGCGCGCTTTCGTATGACGACACCGTCACAGGCAGCGCGCACGCCGCATCGATGGGCGGCAGCCAGATCTGGCTCAAAGAGGGCGAGCAGATGCGCGTCGAAGACCTCATCAAGGCCGTGTGCGTCGTCTCCGGCAACGACGCGGCCGTCGCGCTCGGCGAGCACCTGGCGGGCAGCGAGGAGGCTTTCGTCGCGCGCATGAACGAGCGAGCCAAGGAGCTCGGCATGAACGACACGCACTTTGTCAACTGCACGGGCCTGCCCGCGGACGGGCATGTCACCTCGGCCTACGACATCGCGCTCATGTCGCGCGAGCTCATTTGGCGCCATCCCGACATCCGCCGCTTTACGACGATCTGGATGGACTCGCTGCGCGACGGGGCGTCCATGCTCGTCAACACCAACAAGCTCGTGCGCTTTTACCCCGGCGCGACGGGACTCAAGACCGGCTCGACCGATTCGGCCAAATACTGCATCAGCGCGACCGCGGAAAAGGACGGCATGGAGCTCATCGCAGTCATCCTGGGCGGCAGCACGAGCGACAAGCGCTTTACCGATGCCAAAGCGCTTTTGAATTACGGCTTTGCGGCGTACTCGCTCGTCACCGTCACTCCCGAAGCTCCGCTGCCCGCCGTACCCGTGACGCTCGGCACACAGAAGACGGTGCAGAGCGTTCTGACGAGCGAAAACGCCCTGCTTCTCGAAAAGAGCCGTGCAAACGGCCTGACGCAGGCCGTCTCGCTGCCCGAGAGCATTGATGCGCCCGTCGAGGAGGGCGAGCCGCTCGGCACGCTCGATATTTTCGACGCAGACGGCACGCCGGTCGCGTCGCTCCCGCTGCTCGCGGGCGAGAGCATACCGCACCTCACGTGGAGCGAGCTTTTCTGCCGCCTGCTCAAGCTCGCCTACTGCGGGGCGTAAGCTCTCTCTGTTTTCCACAAAAATCGCTCCGAAACCTTTCCGTTTTACGCTCATGCGTATAATTTTCAGCCATTTTTCGGCAAAGCATGCTTTTCTTGCTTGACAGAATCGAAAAAAGGTGTATACTGCAAGCAATTTCATAAGTCTTGATAGAGGCGCGGCTGACATGAGTAGCCCCCAACAAAACGGCAGGAGACCGTGGGGTGCGGAAGGGGACGCCGCCGAAGGGTCGATAAAATCCCTGTTTTGTCGATACTTGGGTCGTCGGGAAATACCCGGCGGACTGTCGTCCGGAAGGACGGAGTGCTGTCATGATCGACGCGATCAGGAGCCTTGATGTGTTTCACATCGGTTGTTTGATGTTTTTGTGTTAAGTCATGATGGAAATCATGGCTTAATTTTTTTGTTCTGTGTTTGTATCACAGGAAAGGAGAAACATCATGCAATTTGTCGGAACCTTCTGGGCGCTCGTGCCCCCCATCATCGCCATCACGCTGGCGCTGATCACCAAGGAGGCGTACTCGTCTCTCTTTATCGGCGTCGTGATCGGCGCGCTCTTCGCCTGCGACTTTGCCCCCGTCGCCACGATCGACATGATCGTCAACGATGGCATCATCGCTGCGATCGCGGACAACGCGGGCATCTTTCTCTTCCTCGTCCTGCTCGGCATCATCGTGGCGCTTGTCAACTTAGCGGGCGGCAGCGCGGCCTTTGGCCGCTGGGCGGAAAAGAACATCCACACCCGCGTGGGCGCGCAGCTTGCGACGTTCATCCTCGGCATCCTCATTTTCATCGACGACTACTTTAACTGCCTGACCGTGGGCTCGGTCATGCGTCCGGTCACTGACCGCCACCAGATCTCTCGTCCCAAGCTCGCCTACCTCATCGACGCCACTGCCGCTCCCGTGTGCATGATCGCGCCGATCTCGTCCTGGGCGGCCGCCGTGTCCTCCACGGCCGAAGACCTCGACACCGGCATTTCCGGCATCCAGCTCTTCATCCGCGCCATTCCCTATAACTTCTATTCCCTTCTGACATTCGTCTTCATCATCACGCTCACGCTGCTCAAGTTCGACTACGGCCCGATGCGCGGCTTTGAAGAGCGCGCCCGCAATACGGGTGACCTCTCCGGCAGCGCCGGCAGCACCGAGGAGAACGCCAACCCCAAGGGCCGCGTCATCGACCTTGTCATTCCCGTCATTATGCTCATCATCCTCTGCACCATCGGCATGCTCTACGTCGGCGGCTTCTTCGGCGCTGACACGTCCGGCTGCACCGATTACGCCGGCGACTTCATCGGTGCGTTCGGCAACACGGACGCGTTCGTCGGCCTCCCGTGGGGCGGCATCATCGCGCTGGTGCTCACGGTCATCTACCTCGTCGCCCGCCGCGCCGTCGGCTTCCGCGAGGCTATGGGCTGCATCCCCAAGGGCTTCCAGGCCATGATCTCCCCGATCATCATCCTGACACTGGCCGTCTCCCTCAAGACCACGCTCAACGCGCTGGGTGCCGCAGACTATGTGCACGATCTGATGTACGCTGCCTCTGAGGGCCTTTACAATATGCTGCCCGCCGTCATCTTCCTTGTCGCGTGCGTGCTGGCCTTTGCCTCCGGCACGTCCTGGGGCACGTTCGGCATCCTGATCCCGGTCGTCACCGCCGTCTTCCCGACGGATAGCCCGCTTCTCATCATCGGCATCTCGGCCTGCTGCGCGGGCGCTGTCTGCGGCGACCACTGCTCGCCCATCTCGGACACCACCATCATGGCCTCCGCCGGCGCGCAGTGCAACCACCTGAACCACGTCTCGACCCAGCTCCCCTACGCTGTGACCGTCGCGAGCGTTTCGTTTGTCGGCTTCATCGTCGCGGGCTTCGTTCAGAACGTCTATGTGACGCTCGCCGTCTCGACGGTCCTGATGCTCGCGGTGCTGTTCTGCATCCGCTCCATTGAAGCAAAGAAGGCCTGATTTTATCGACACAACAAATCCTCCGTACAAGCTCGTACGGAGGATTTTTTTGCTATTTTCTAAACTACGCGTAGGGGGCGATGCCCACATCGCCCCAAGGGAACCGACGAATTCACCAGGGATCTCCGTAAAATCGGATTTACGTGCCGGGTCGATGTGCTCAATCGACCCCTACGCAAATTCGGGACATTTCACCCATTCGAACATCCGGAAAATTCCCGAAGATTTCGTCTGTACGCGTGTCCCGGAAAATCAGCGGGTAAAAAAACGGTGGAGCATGGCGGCGGCTTCGGCTCTGGTCGCTCCGCTTTGCGGGTGGAGATAGAAGTTATCGCCGCGCAAAATCGCCTCGGCGGCTGCCCACTGCACGGCGGGAAGCGCTGTCTCGCTTACTGCGCCCGCGTCCGTATAGCGGGAGAGGTCGGCGCGCTCGATGGCCTGCTTGCCGAGGTACTGTGCGTAACGATACAAAATCAGCGCGAACTCTTCGCGGGAGATGGCCTCCTCGGGGTTTTCTCCATCGGAAATGCCGTTTTTCGCCGCCCAGTCGCAGCCTGTCTGATACCACGGGGTGCCCTTGGTATGGACCCCGTCGTGCCGCGCGAGGATGGTCAGCAGCATGCCGCGCGTGAAGCTATCCCTGGGCGAAAACTTGTCGTAGGCCGTGCCGGTGATCAACCCCCGGTCGTAGGCGTACATTACATCGTCATAGAACCAGTCGATCGCGCGCACGTCGCGGAAGGGGTTGTCGTCCCCTGCCAGCAGAAGCGCGCCCGCCGCCAGCGCGGGGAACGAATCCGTCTCTTCGGGTTCCTCCGGCGCTTTTTCCCAGCGCGCATAGAGCGTGATCGTCTGATTCTGCTGCACTTTGATCATGTCAACGTTCCATTTTTGATCAAACATAAACGACGTTCCGCCAACCGGATCTGTGTACCAGTCGGTGAGGACATAGCCGTCTTTTGTGGGGAGGGGCTTCGGCGGGGCAATGAGCGCTGAATGCTCAGGCGTACGATTTGCGACGGCTTTT
>ENA-OVGC01003022-OVGC01003022.1-human-gut-metagenome-genome-assembly--contig:-NODE-3022-length-10565-cov-12.374025_pt1 | contig 10565 bp, 5 predicted proteins | sample MGYA00237768_ERZ505415 | MGnify/ENA primary metagenome ERZ505415 (study PRJEB26158, sample SAMN06016382) | human gut metagenome | biome: human gut; feature: ankylosing spondylitis patient; material...
AGATGGATGCCTCTGTCAGCCCCGGCAACTCCGGCGGCGGCCTGTTCAACATGAATGGTGAGCTCATCGGTCTGGTCAACGCAAAGTCCTCCTCCAGCGATGCGGAGGGTCTGGGCTTTGCCATCCCCATCAACGATGCCATCAAGGTGGCACAGGATCTGCTGGAGAACGGCTATGTCTCCGGCCGCCCCTACATGGGCATCACCTATCTGGCTGTGACCGATGCCCAGACCGCCGCACAGCTCAACGTCAATGCCTACGGCGTTTACGTTGTGGATGTTGTGCAGGGCGGCCCCGCCGACAAGGCCGGTCTGAAGACCGGTGACCGCATCGTGAGCATCGACGGCACTGAGATCGCCCAAAAGGACGACCTTGGCACCCTGATCCAGCAACACGCCGCCGGTGATACTCTTTCCATCACCGTGGCCCGGGAAGGCCAGATGCAGACCGTCAGCCTGACTCTGGGCGAAAAGAACGCCCAGACCCAGCAGGCACAGAAAAACTCCTGATCCTCCCAAATCTTTTTCCTGATCCATAAATCAAAAATCCCCTGACCGGCGTGAACTGGTCAGGGGATTTTCAATTGCAGGTTGTCAAGCAACGGCAGACCGTATTTTTATACCTGCCCGAACACGGTGGCGCTCAGGGGCAGGAGGACGGTCTGGCCGGTGCAGATGCGGCTGCTGCCCCGCCACAGGCTGGAGGAGATGCCGTCACTCAGCAGCTTCCAGCTGCCGCCGGGCAGGGTGACGACCTGCGCCGTCTCGGTGGGGTTATAGTAGACGCACAGGGCGCTCCATGCCGCGCCGTCGCCCCACTGGGCGGGGAGCCGCCAGCCCACAAGAGGCTGTTCCAGCGGGAAGAACTCGATGGCGGCAGGGCTGGCCTTGTCCAGCGCCCCCAGCCGGGGGAACGCCGCCCGCAGACCAATGAGCCCGCGGTAGTAATCCACAAGGCTGTGGAACTGTTCGGCCCGGTGCCAGTCCAGCCGGTTGAGGGCCGGGCTGGAGCGGTAGCTGTTGCCCTGCCCCTTCTTGGTGCGGGCAAACTCCTCGCCCGCCTGCCAGAAAGGCAGGCCCATGCTGGTCAGGTAGATGCCCGCCGCCAGCCGGTTCTGGGCCAGCGCGGTCTTGTCCACAGCGGCAAACTCCGGGCGGGCGTAGCGCACCATCAGGAGTTTATCCCACAGGGTGAAGTTGTCGTGGGCCGAAACATAGCTGATGATCTGCCCCGGGGCGTGGGGCGGCAGCTTTTCACTGCGGCACCACGCCGCCACCGAAGCACCGATATCCCAGAAGCTCCCCGGCCTGCCCTCCACATAGCCCGGCTCCCGGGCATCGAAGCAGCCGCCCTTGATGGCATCCCGGGTGTTGTCGCAAAAGATGCCGATGCGCTCGTTCAGCATATTCAGGTTGTTCTTGTTGGCCTCGTACCGGTGCAGGGCGCTGCAGCCGCCCTGCCACGGCTCACCGTACATCAGAATATCCCGCCCGCCGGGCAGCTTGTCCAGTTCAGCCCGGAGGAGGTTCATGGTCTCCACGTCATACAGGCCCATCAGGTCAAACCGGAAGCCGTCGATGTGATATTCCCGCGCCCAATAGAGCACCGAATCAATGAGATAGCGCCGGGCCATGGGCCGCTCGGAGGCAAACTCGTTGCCGCAGCCGCTGCCGTTGGAGAGGGAGCCGTCATCGTTCTGACGGAAGTAGTAGAGGGGCACCACCCGGTTCAGCACATTATCGGAACGATACATGTGGTTATACACCACGTCCATTACAACGCCGATGCCCGCCGCATGGAGGGCCGCGATCATCTGCTTGCACTCCCGCACCCGCACCTCGCCCCGGGTGGGGTCGGTGGAGTAGCTGCCCTCGGGCACATTGAAGTTGGTGGGGTCGTAGCCCCAGTTATACTGCCGGGTCAGGGGGCGGCTCTCATCCACGCTGCCAAAATCGAAGATGGGCATGAGTTGGACATAGCTCACCCCCAGCCGCTTGAGGTAATTCAGGCAGGTAGGATGGATGCCGTCGCTGCTCAGGGTCGTGCCCTGCTGGGTAAAGGCCAGGAATTTGCCCCGCCAGGCTGTGTGCACACCGCTGGCCGGGTCCTGCGAGAAATCCCGGACGCCGACCTCCCACACGCTGCGGCGGGCCGGTGGGATCACCGGCCGCACATCCCGCTCCCAGCCCTGCGGGTCCACCCGGGCCGGATCAAAGATCATGCTGCGCACCCCGTTCACCCCGGCCGAGCGGGCGTAAGGGTCAGCTGCATTGCAGGTGCCAAACGGGGTGGTAAGGGTAAAATCGTAGTATTTTCCGTGCTGGTCGCCGGGCAGATAGATGCTCCACACGCCCTTGTCCTGCTGCTGCAGGGGCAGGGTGCCCACACAGGCCCCGCCGGTGCCCCGGCGGTACAGGTTCACTGCTGCCTGTTTTGCCGTGGGAGCCCACAGGCGCAGGTGCGTCCCGGCGGGGGTATACTCCACCCCCAGCGGGCCGTAGTATTCCGTCTGGCGGGCAAAGGCTTCGCTCTCAAACAGCATCTTCCATTCAGCAGGTGTTCTTGGCTCCATGGCAATCCATCCTTTCGTTTGACAATAGTGTAACGAACTTTGTCCTTTATTTCAACCCTTTCCTTGCAAAACGTACCAGACTCCACTATACTGAAAGAAAAAACACTGCACGGAGGGTAGTTTTATGGCATACACCGATGATTGGGAAAGTCTGATGAACGGCGTGTTCGGCCCGGGGGGCAGATTCAAGGCCGCCCCCGGCGCTTCTGCACCCAAAACAGGCGGCAGCGCCGCCCTGCCTGACCTGAACGCGGCGCTTCTGGAACAGCAGAAACGGCTGGACGAGCTGTTGAAGCAGCAGAACGCCCAGCTCAGAACCCAGAGCGATGCCACCGCCGCCGCGCTGGAAAGCAGCCGCCAGATGCTGCGGGACATGGAGGACGAAGGCCTGCTGGCCAGGGGCACCACCGACGTGAAGCCGGAGCACCTGGGCAGCTTTGAAGGCCTTGCCGCCGAGGTCAGGCAGACGGTGCTGGGGCAGGATGCTTTTGTAGACAGCGTGGTGCGGGCCATGCGCCGCCCCTTTGTGCTGGGCACCGAAGCCCCCGCCGCCCGCAACGTCATCCTGCTCACAGGCGGGGCAGGCACAGGCCGGCATTTCGCGCTGGAAGAAACTGCCCGCTGCATGGCGGCCCGGGGGCTTTTGCAGAGCGACAGGATCGCCACGCTGGATCTGGCCCTTTACCCCAATTCCGGAGCCGAAAAGCTCTTCCTGCAGGATCTCTACGCCGCCCTGCACGCGCCCGGGGAGATCCTTGCCTTTGAGCACTATGAGAGCTGTTATCCCGGCTTTCTGAAGACCCTGTCCGATCTGGCCGTCAAGGGCAGCGCCCCCCTGTCCAGCCGGTATCTCGTAAACAAGGAGGGCATCCTTGTGGATGCAGGCACGGCGCTTGCCCCGGGAGCCGTCAGCCGCATCGACCCCTGCGGCAAATACCTCATCTTCTACTCCCACAAGGGCCGGGAGGCACTGGCTGACAAATTCGGCGCGGCGCTGGTGTCGGCGCTGGGGGATGTCTGCGAAACGGCCTCCTACACCCGGGAGGACCTGGCCGCCCTTGCCGCGCAGCAGCTCAACGCGCTGGCCCAGAAGATCCGCGCCCGGCTGGGGCTGACCCTTTCCGCCGGGGCCGACGTGCGGGACTATGTCGCAGCCCAGTGCACCGCGCAGAAGGGTGCCGCCGGGCTGGCCGAATGCTGTGACCGTATCTTCCGTGCCCTGAGCGAATACTGCCTGCGCACGGACAAGACCCTGTCCGGCACGGCGGCCCTGACCGCCTGTCCGGAAGGGCTGCTGTTCCGGCTGAACGATGGCCCGGAGGAACCGCTCTTTGACCTGCTGCCTGCCGCCTACACCGGCGCGCTGGATGCCATCCGCGCCGAGATCAACGAGCTGGTGGGCCTTGCTCCCGTGAAAGAGTATGTGTTCGGTCTGGCCGACAACCTGCAGGTACAGCAGCGCCGGGCCGCTGCCGGGCTGAAAACGGCCAGCCTGTCCATGCACATGATCTTCACCGGAAACCCCGGCACCGGCAAGACCACCATTGCCCGGCTGGTGGCGAAATACCTGAAAGCCATCGGTGCCCTCAAGGGCGGGCAGCTGGTGGAGGTGACCCGTGCCGACCTGGTGGGCCGCTACACCGGCCACACCGCTCCCCTGACCAACAGCGTCATCGAGAGCGCGCTGGGTGGTGTGCTCTTCATTGACGAGGCATACAGCCTTTACCGCGGTGAGCAGGACAGCTTCGGGCTGGAAGCCATCGACACTCTTGTAAAGGGAATGGAGGATCACCGGGACGAGCTTGTGGTCATTCTGGCAGGTTACACCAAGGAGATGGATATCTTCCTCACCGCCAACAGCGGCCTTGCCAGCCGTTTCCCCAACAAGATCGAGTTCCCGGACTACACCGCCGAGGAGCTGCTGCAGATCACCCACGTTCAGGCAAGGAACAAGGGGTACCGTCTGGCCGAAAGCTGCACCGAGCCCCTGCTGGGCTATTATGCCCGCTGGCAGGCTGCCGATGCCCGCACCGCCGGCAATGGCCGCCTTGCCCGCAACACACTGGAAAAGGCCATCTTCCACCAGAGCCGCCGCCTTGTCGCCGAGCCCGCCGCCGCGCTGGATCTGATCCTGCCCAGTGATCTGGAACTGAAGGAGCCGGAAGGGTGACCTGTTTCGAGTGTTTCCAATTTTCGATGGAAAAATCTGTACACTACTCCAAATTGTGTCCAGTTCGCTGCTTATGGTATAATAAAGGAAAGGAGGATTTTTTATGAAAAAGAAAATCAAAGCAGTTCTGATCACATTCCTCGTTCTTCTGCTTCTCGTCATTTGCGGTTTTGCGGCATTTTACATGGGCCGTATCCGGACGGTTCGCAGCATTGAGAAAATCACAAACGAATCAGATTACAACCTTTACCGGATGGATGTCCAATACAATTATGATCTGGATCGTCTGATCGACCGGGGTATCCACGATAACCAGAGTATGCTCGACGCAATTCTGGCAGAGTCCCTGCCGCTTCTTCCCATTCATATGACTGCTCCCAACTATGGTTGCAGCGCCTTCACGTTGGCAGATTCCGACGATTCTGTGCGGATGGGCCGGAACTACGATTTCAAGATCGACACTTCTTCGCTTCTGGTGCATTGCACCCCGAAAGACGGCTACAAATCGGTTGCCTTTGCAGCACTGAGCAACATCTCTGCCAATCAGCTGACCAGCACCAGCAAAAAGTTGGCCGCTTTAACGGCTCCTTTCATCTGTCTGGACGGTCTGAACGAAAAAGGTGTCTCAATTGCGGTGCTGACACTGGACAGTGATCCAACTTACCAGCAGACCGGCAAACCTACCATCTTCACCACCCTTGCCATCCGGCTGGTACTGGATCGTGCCGCCACCACACAGGAAGCCGTAGACCTTCTGCGCAGTTATGACATGTTTGCCAGCAGCGGACGGGATTATCACTTCTACATCACCGATGCTTCCGGTGACGGTCGGGTCATCGAATATGATTGCGACGACCCGGAACGTCCGCTTGTAGATACGAAAATCAATGCCATTACCAACTTCTTTGGAATGTACATTGACCGGGTCGAGCCCAACCAGAAAAACGGCATTTATGGCCATGGCAAGGAGCGGTATGACCGCATGGAAGAAGTATTTTCCAATCGTGGAAATGATGCCGCAGATGATACCGCATGGAATGCTCTGAAAGCTGCTGCTCAGGAGCCGAACCCGGAGGATGTGACCAGCAATACCCAGTGGTCCATTGTTTACAACAATACAGAGCTTACGGCACAGTTTGTCCTGCGCAGGGCATGGAATCAGGTCATCCGCTACGATCTGAGCACCAATGCCATTGCCTGAATCCGCATAAAAATGAGAACAACCGGACAGTTTTTCGCTGCCCGGTTGTTGTTTTGCAAAAAATTTGTCTTACTGGCTCTGCTCTGCAATTCTGCTGCTCAGGTCAAACAGCCCCTGCCGCACTTCGGGCGGGGCAACCACTTCTATCTTGCCGCCAAAGCCGCAGACCCAGCCATAGAACTGGTCGCTGACGCAGATGGGAACATCGAAGTGGAAAGACCCATCCTCTTCCGGCAGAAACATGGGCGTAGTGCCGAAGCGCTCCCGCATGGCACCTTGCAGATCAGCGGTGCACCGCAGAGTAACGCGATGCTCCGGCCCGCCGTACATTCCAAAGTGCTTGCGCAGATAGGCAGGCAGGTCAAGATCCGCAAACTGCTCCTGACCGCGCCGGGGCGCATCCAGCACCCGGACCCCGCTCATCTTGTCCACCCGATAATGGCGGATGCCCTTTTCGTCGGCAAAGGCAATGAGGTAGTAGCACCCGTTCTCCCAGGCCAGCTGCCACGGGCTGACGATCCTTTTCTCTTTCTCGCGGCTGTCGGCTTTTCTGTAGAGGAACTCCACCATTTTACCGTTGTTGATGGCCTCGTGCAGGGCATCGATGCTGTACAGCAGGCTCTTGCTGTCGGTCTTGGGGCGGCCCTCCACATAGACCTGACGCTGCAGCTGGCTGCCCTCGTAGTTGGAGCAGAGCTTTTCCAGCTTGTGGATCAGCCGCCTGCTCGTGGTGCCGGATACCACCCGGCTTGCCTGCACGGCATCCACCAGCAGCTTGAGCTCCGCCAGATCAAAGGTGCGGCTGGCAAGGAAATACCCGCCGCCCCGGCCCCGGCGCAGCTTGATGTCATAGCCCAGCGCACCCAGTGCCTCAATATCGCTGTACACGCTCTTGCGCTCACAGCGGATGCCCTGCGCCTCCAGCAGCTCCACCAGCTGCGGCACGTTCAGCAGGTGGTTTTCATCGGTCTGCTGCTCAAAAATGCGCAATAGCGCCAGCAGCTTGGATTTCTGGCCTTCCTGTTTGGGCATTCGGTACACCTCATTTTTTCGTGTTGTGCTAAACCGCTCAGTCCCGCTTTCCTCACCAGCTTCCCTCAGCAGGGGAGCTGGGAAAAACAGCAGTGCTGTGTGCTGAAAATATCACGGCGCTTTCTTATCAAACGCCGCGCGGCGCTGGGTGGACAGGCGGAACATCTCTTCCAGCTTTTCCCGGTCATCGGCCACAAGGGCGTTGCGCATCTCGTTCAGCGCCCCGCTGAACTGGTCGATCTCGGAGATGAGGTTTTCCTTGTTCCAGAGGAACAGCTCCGCCCACATCTTATCGTTGATGCGTGCAATGCGGGTCAGGTCCCGGAAGGAATCTCCGGTGTACTCGCACAGCGAGGTATTGTCGTTGGCGCACATCAGGCTGACGGCGATGGCATGGCAGAGCTGGCTGACATAGCCGATCATCCTGTCATGCTCCTGCACGGTCAGGGTGCAGATATGCTTGAAGCCCAGCACCTCGGCCAGCTCCCTGGCCCACTGAACGGCCTCCGGGGTGTTCTTTTCCGTGGGGGTCACAATGAAGTTGGCCGGGGCAAAATTCACCTCGGCGGCGTGCTCCACGCTGGAGGTCTCACGGCCCGCCATGGGGTGGCTGGCAATGAACTCCACACCCGGCCTGCACATGGCCTGAATGGGCTCCACCAGACCAGTCTTTACGCCCGACACATCGGTAAAGATGCAGCCCTCCTTCAGCAGGTGGCCGTAGGTCCGGAACCACTCGATCAGGGCCGTGGGGTACAAACCGAAGATGATATGATCGGCCTGACGCACCAGATCCTCAAAATCGTGGGTCTTGCCGCTGGCGATATAGCCGTGGTCGAGGGCATACTGCAGATGGCCCTCGCTGCGGTTGATGCCGTCCACATGGAACCCGGCCCTGCTCAGCTCCAAGGCGTACTTGCCGCCCAGCAGGCCCAGACCCACAATGAGATAACGCTTTGATTTATCCAACATGTTCCACCTCCGCGCCCAAAGGCTTGATGGCTTCCAGAAAATCCGGCCAGCTCTTGGCAATGGCCTCGGCCCCGCTGATGGGCAGGGCCAGCCCGGTGGCCAGCGCCAGCACCGCAAGGCTCATCACAACGCGGTGGTCGTTGTGGCCGGAAAGCGGCTGCTCCGGGGCATGGAGCGCCCCGGCACAGCCATGGATGGTAATGGTGCCGCCCTCGCTCTCCAGCTGCCCGCCGCAGGCCCGCAGCTCGGTCTCCATGGCCTCGATACGGTCACTCTCCTTGATGCGGAGACGCTCGGCGTTGCGGATGACCGTGGTTCCCTCACACAGCAGGCCCAGCACCATCAGCACAGGGCCCAGGTCGGGGCAGTCGGCAAGGTCGATGTCCGTTCCGTGGAGCGGGGCCTTTTCAAACACCACGCCCTGCCCGGTGCGGGTGAATCTTGCACCGCACCGCCTGAGGATCTCCAGAATGGCCGCATCGCCCTGCAAGGTCTCCTCAGACAGGCCGGTGATGGCCACACCGCCGGTCACAGCGCCCAGCACGGCAGGAAAAGCCGCCTGGCTGTAATCGCCCTCCACGGTGTAATCACCGGGAAGATAGTGCTGCCCGCCGGGAATTTCCAGCGTGTTTTCATCCAGCCAGCGGCTCTCCACGCCAAAGGCGTGCTGCACCGCGCGGGTCATATCGATGTAGCTCCGGCTCTCCACAGGCGGGATGAGGTGCAGGGTGCTGGTGCCGCCCAGCAGGGGCAGGGCAAACAGCAGCCCGCTGATGAACTGGCTGGACACGTTGCCCGCCAGCTCGTATTCGCCCGGGGTCAGGGCACCTTCCACAGTCAGGCGGTCCGCGCCCTGCTCAAAGCGCAGGCCCTGCTGCTGATACAGCGTTTTGTAGACCGACTGGGGCCGCTCCATCAGCCGCCCACGGCCTGTAAAAGTCACTTCCTGCCCGGTCAGGCTGGCCAGCGGGATGAGGAAGCGCAGGGTGCTGCCGCTCTCACAGCAGTCCACGGGGGCATCAACCGGCAGAAAGCGGCCCAGCCCCTCCACCACCGCGTCGTTTTCACCGGTGGTGACACGGGCGCACAGCCGGGCCGCCGCGCCCAGCGTGGCGGAGATATCCTTGCTGAAAGCAAGATGATGGAGATGGGAGGTCCCCTTTGCCAGCGCCGCGCAGAGCACCGCCCGGTGAGCCATGCTTTTGCTGGGCGGCGCGGCGATCCTGCCCGCCACTGCGCGGGCGCGTTTTACCACCACATCCATCTTACATATCCCGGCCAATGGCCCATGCAACCTGACGGCACTTTGCCATGGCCTGTGCAAAGGCATCCGGGGTCAGGCACTGTGCGCCATCGCTCCATGCGTGGCGGGGATCATAGTGGACCTCCCCCTCCAGACCGTCGCCGTAATGGCTGCCGTCGTCGAGGATGGAGAACTTGAATTCCCGTAGACATGGGCATCCGGCGCGGAGCTTCCGGCCGATTTCCGTATCGAAAAACGCCGCGATTTTCCCGCTGTCCGCCAGTTTTCCCTGTTCCTCGGTGATGAATTTCTGAGAAACCAGGCGGTCGATCTCCGCCTTTACTTCGTCCTCGCTGCCGCAGTTTTCATAGCGCAGGTATTGCAGTACGGCATGAATGGCGCTGCCGTAGGCCTTGCCGCCGCGGCTTTCTGCCAGGAAGGACGGGCGGCGGAAATCCCGGGTTAGGAATCTCGGCTCCTGGGTGTCCTCCGCCGCTTCCTCGTCCTTGGCGCGGCCTTTGCGGTTGGTCGCCGTCTGCTTGGAGGGCGCACGGGTCGCCGCGTCGTGGGCATACCGGAAGGACAGGGCGTCTTGCAGCGCCTGCTCCACGCCGTCAGGCATTGGAAGCCGGACATCTGCCCCCACCTTCACGATGTTTTCCTGCTCCGGGGCTTCCGAAACACGAATCACCCACGGATGGACTCCTAATTTTGTCTCGCCGGGTCGTCCCCCCAGAGCGTGAAGTTCTCCCGCCTCGGTATGGTGCACCGCTGCCATCAGAACCCACTGTCCGGGACGCGCCGCCTCCCGGCACAGCAGCTCTCCCCCGTCAAAATCCTGACGAAGGGCGATATCCTGAATCACCTTTCCGGGATTTTTTTCGCCGTAGGTCATGATCAGGCGATCCCGCGCCCGGGTCATGGCGACGTACAGCACCCGCAGCTCCTCCGACAGGCTTTCCGCCGCCATTTTCGCGGCAATGGCACGCTTGGCGATAGAGGAATAGCGCACGCGATTTTCGCTGTCCGCCACGGAAAGTCCCATTCCCAGATCCCTGTCGCAGAGGATCTGGGCGCACTGGCTCTCCGTGTTAAACCTCCGGGAAAGGTTGCTGAGGAACACCACCGGAAATTCCAGTCCCTTGGACTTGTGGATGCTCATGATGCGCACGCCCTGCGCGGCGTGCGTGGTCTGCGGCACGGGCGGCTCGCCGGATTCCAGCTGCTCGCGCAGATGCCGGACAAAGGCGAAGAGCCCCCGCCCGCCGCCGCGCTCAAATTCCTCCGCCAGCGAGAAGAACGCACGAAGATTTTCCCGGCGTGCGGCTAGATCGGAAGAGCGTCGTGTAGGGAAAGAGTGTAGATCTCGGTGGTC
>ENA-OVGC01003045-OVGC01003045.1-human-gut-metagenome-genome-assembly--contig:-NODE-3045-length-10501-cov-9.131821_pt1 | contig 10501 bp, 9 predicted proteins | sample MGYA00237768_ERZ505415 | MGnify/ENA primary metagenome ERZ505415 (study PRJEB26158, sample SAMN06016382) | human gut metagenome | biome: human gut; feature: ankylosing spondylitis patient; material...
ACAGCGGGCAGAACTGGACTGGCTGCTGTACAACAAGCCCTTGGAGTATGCACAGCTTGTGCTGGGTGGGGAGATTGAGCACTACCTGTCACTTGGCTGTGACCATGGAAGAATGGAAGATTGATTGACAAGGTTACATAACAGTCAACACAGCTTGCATTTGCCCTGCAATTTTTCAGAATGGAACGCCCCAAGGGCATCCGGTCTATATCCGGCAGATTTTTCATAAAGAATCTGCCGGGTATTTTTGTTTGTCATAAAGGAAGTCTTGCTTTTTATTGTAAAATTGGATACAATATAAAAAAGACATTTGCACGGAGGACTCTATGGAATATATCGGCATCCAGAAGAAAAACGGCGGTGTGGTGGAAGCCCTGCAGCAGGCCATTTTATCTGGGCAGATCCCGGCGGGCACTGAAATGACCCAGAACGAACTGGCAGAGAGTCTCGGTGTCTCTCGGATGCCGGTGCGGGAGGCCTTGATGATCCTTGAATATCAGGGTCTTATCATCCGCCTGCCCAACAATCGGATAAAAGCGGCAGATTTGACCGAAGAGACACTGCGCCAAATTCTGGCATTGGGGGCTCAGTTGGAACGGCAGGCTATGCGTGCGCTGCCGCAGGATGCGATGTTGGCAGGAGGCGAGATGCTGCAGCACCGTACCCTGCGGACCGTCCTGCCCTATCCGCTGCACCGCAAGCTGCTGGAGAGCATTCAGGAGACCTACATTGCCTTTGCCGTGAGCGCACGTCCTGCGCCGGTGAACGACCGGCTTGCCCGCCTGCTGATGCTGAACCGTCAGGGTTCCCCTGATGTGCTGGATGCATGGAACACCTATGAAGAAGAACTGCTGCATCTGATTTTAACGATAAGGAGTCAATATGCTGGGACTGAAACCCATTAAGCTGCTGCCTGCCCGCGAGCGGGTAGCTTCCGCTTTGCGGAAAGCCATTATCTCAAAAAGCATCCCGGAGGGCGCAGAACTCACGCTGGAAAACACCGCACAGGAACTGGGCGTGTCGGTCACGCCGGTGCGGGAGGCCTTTCAGATCCTTGCCCGTGACGGTCTGCTGGAAGTCAAGCAAAACAAGTGCGCTATTGTGCTGGGCGTGACGGAAAAAACGATTCGAGAGCACTACCAGCTGCGTGCTGCCTTGGAAGGGACGGCATGTATGCTCTGCTGTCAGAACAACGCTGACCTGTCCAAGATCAAAAACTGCGTGGATACTGCTGAGGAGGCTCTTTCTCTTCAGCAGGCCGGAAATTATACTGACTACAACCAGTCCTTCCATTTTGAGATCTGGGAAGCTTCCGGCAATGAAAAAATGCGCAACCTTCTCTCGGAGCTGTGGAACGGTCTGTCCATTGGCGTGGAGATGAGCGAGTTGGACTATGCCCTCAACTCCCAGAGCGAGCATAAAAAGATCTATGCAGCGCTGGAAGCACGGGATGCGATGGCCGCACGGGCTGAAATGGAAAAGCACATCCTGCGCAGCATGGACGATGCGCTGACCTATTATTTATAAGATCAGGGAGGACAAGACAGTGTATACCTGTGCGAACTGTACGGTTCTGGCCTGCGCCAACAACGAGCCGGAAAAGATGCCCAAAAACTGCCCCATGCGGAATGCTTCGGTGATGGAGGCCGCCCGCGCCGGCTACGATCTGCCTGAGAATCACGATTTCTACGTCAACTGTTCGGCCATTGAGGGACTTGGCTACTGCCAGTGGCCCCGCCTGAAGGAGACGGTGGAGTTCTGCAAGCGGATGGGCTACCACAAGCTGGGTCTTGCATTCTGCAAAGGTCTGCGGAAGGAAGCCCGCATCGTGGCCGACCTGCTCCGTGCGCAGGGGTTTGAGGTGGTGTCGGTCATCTGCAAGACCGGTGGCATCTCCAAAGAAGAAGTGGGCATCCCGGAAGAGGTCAAGATCCACCCCGGCGAATTTGAGGCCATGTGCAACCCCATCGCACAGGCAAAGCTTCTGAACGAGCAGCACACCGAGTTCAACATTGAGGTCGGGCTTTGTGTGGGACACGACTCGATGTTTTATAAGTATTCGGATGCCATGGTCACAACGCTGGTGGCCAAGGATCGTGTTCTGGCGCATAATCCCTGCGGTGCCATTTACTGTGCCGAGGGGTATTTCAAAAAGCGGCTGGAATAAAAGAAGGAAAAAAACGTGCGATCTCCATCTGCTTTGGAGATCGCACGTTTTTTGCAGAAGGCGGCGGAGGGAGATTTTCTTGTATCCTACTGTTTGTCTGGCGTGCACAAAAATTAGTACATAATCCGTGCAATGCGACAAAACTCGAAAAAAGGGATTGACAAATCTCTGTTTCGGGTGTATTCTCGTGTCGTCAAGTGGATACATTATCACAGATTAAATATAAAAATCAAAAAAGACGCTGCCGAGATTCCCGGAATTCTAAGGTTCCGGGCAGATCCTTCCAGAACGAAAAAGGGCTGTGAGGGCACAGCACGGCAGCAAAGACTCTGCACAACGAGGTGCAGCTGGGGCGTTCCGAAAGTCAGGGCTGTTTTGCTCTGATGAAATGGATACATTATATTTCATTAAAGGAGGATCCCCCGGTATGTCAGCAGCAACTATCACCCTACTCTTTCTTCTCTTCGCAGTCGTCATGTTCGTGTTTGAGAAGATCCCCCTCGGCGTAACGTCCATGATCGTCTGTATCGGTCTGGTCGTCACCGGCGTGCTGGATGTCAAGACCGCTTTTGCGGGCTTCATCGACAGCAACGTCATCCTGTTCGTCGCCATGTTCATCGTCGGCGGTGCACTGTTTGAAACAGGCATGGCCAACAAGATCGGCGGCATCGTTACCCACTTTGCCAGATCCGAGCGCAGCCTCATCGTGGCCATCATGGTCATCGTTGGCCTGATGAGCGGCGTGCTCTCCAACACCGGCACCGCCGCCGTCCTGATCCCCGTGGTCATCGGCATTGCGGCAAAGTCCGGCTATGCCCGCTCCAAGCTGCTGATGCCGCTGGTGTTTGCAGCGGCCATGGGCGGCAACCTTTCCCTCATCGGCGCACCGGGCAACCTCATCGCCCAGAGCGCTCTGGGTGAGATCGGGATGTCCTTCGGCTTCTTCGAGTACGCCATCGTGGGCCTGCCCATCCTCGCCGTCGGCATCCTCTTCTACGCCACCCTTGGCATGAAGCTGCTGCCCAGCCATCCTGTCTCCGATGATGACTCCTTCGGCGGCGAGCAGGACTTCAGCAATGTTCCCAAGTGGAAACAGGTGCTCTCCCTCGTTATCCTCGTGCTCACCCTGCTGGGCATGATCTTTGAAAAGCAGATCGGCATCAAGCTCAACATCATCGGCTGTATCGGTGCGCTGGCTCTGATTCTCACCGGTGTCATCTCCGAGAAAGATGCCCTGAAGTCCATCGATCTCAAGACCATCTTCCTCTTCGGCGGTACGCTGTCTCTGGCCTCTGCACTGGATAAGACCGGGGCAGGCGCAGAGATTGCGAACATCGTCATTGGTGCTCTGGGCGAGAATCCCTCTCCCTACGTCCTGACTCTGGTGGTTTTCCTGCTCTGCTGCGTCATGACCAACTTCATGTCCAACACTGCTACTACCGCCCTGATGGTTCCCATCTGCCTGAGCATCGCACAGGGCATGGGTGCCGACCCCCGCGCAGTCCTGATGGCTTGTGTCATCGGCGGCTCCTGCGCTTACGCAACGCCCATCGGTATGCCCGCCAACACCATGGTGGTTTCCGCCGGCGGGTACACCTTCAAGGATTATGCCAAGGCTGGCCTGCCCCTCATCCTCATCGCAACCGTCGTCAGCATGGTGATCCTTCCCATCGCATTTCCGTTCTTCCCGCAGTAAAGCGGACAGGAACGTTGAATATGAGTGAACCAACGCGCAAAATGTACCAAAGCTAAGGAGGCATTGGAATGAACAAACAGGAACAGGTGCAGCAGATGACGACCTATATGGCCAACTTTGTGAGCCATATCGCCAAGGTGCTGCCGGACGACATCATTGCCAAGCTCGATGAGCTGGGCGCACAGGAGGACGCACCGCTGTCCAAGGTCATTTATGAGACCATGAAGCGGAACCAGAAGCTGGCCAAGGAGCTGAACCGCCCCAGCTGTCAGGATACTGGTGTGCTGCAGTTCTGGGTAAAGTGCGGCGTGGACTTCCCCCTCATCGGCGAGGTGGAGGGACTGCTGAAGGAGGCTGTGGTCAAGTCTACCTTTGAAGCACCTCTGCGCCACAACAGTGTTGAGACCTTCGATGAGTTCAACACCGGTTTGAACGTGGGCAAGGGCACTCCCACCGTGTGGTGGGATATCATCCCGAACAGCGACAAGTGCGAGATCTACGCTTATATGGCAGGCGGCGGCTGCACCCTGCCGGGCAAGGCCATGGTTCTGATGCCCGGTGCAGGTTACGAAGGTGTGACTAAGTTCGTCATGGATGTCATGACCAGCTACGGCATCAATGCCTGTCCTCCGCTGCTGGTGGGCGTGGGCGTTGCCACCTCTGTTGAGACCGCCGCTCTGCTGTCCAAGAAGGCTCTGATGCGTCCTCTGGGCAGCCACAACGAGAACGAGCGCGCAGCCTATATGGAGAAGCTGCTGGAGGACGGCATCAACTCCATCGGCCTTGGTCCTCAGGGCATGGGCGGCAAGTACTCCGTCATGGGCGTGCACATTGAGAACACTGCCCGCCATCCTTCTGCCATCGGCGTTGCCGTCAACGTGGGCTGCTGGAGCCATCGCCGCGGCCACATCACGTTTGATAAAGACCTGAACTACACCATTGATACTCATTCGGGGGTGACTTTGTAATGCTGACCATTAAAGACGGAAAGAAGATCCTTACTACTCCGGTCTCCGCAGAGGACCTGAAGGACATCCATATCGGTGATGTCGTTTACCTGAACGGCGACCTGACCACCTGCCGTGACGTGGCGCACCGCCGCCTCGTGGAAGAGGGCCGCCCGCTGCCTGTGGACGTCAAGGACGCTGCCATCTTCCACGCCGGCCCCATCATTCGCCCTCTGGAGGACGACAAGTTCGAGATGGTGTCTGTGGGCCCCACCACCTCCATGCGTATGGAGAAGTTCGAGTATGAGTTCGTGCAGAAGTCCGGTGTCCGCGTCATCGTGGGCAAGGGCGGCATGGGCCCCAACACCGAGCGCGCCTGCAAGGAGTTCGGTGCCATCCACTGTGTTTTCCCTGCCGGTAACGCCGTTGTGGCTGCCACCGAGGTAGAGGAGATCGTCGAGGCCCAGTGGCGTGACCTCGGTATGCCGGAAACTCTGTGGCACTGCCATGTTAACGAGTTTGGTCCCCTGATCGTTTCCATCGACGCTGAGGGTCGCAACCTGTTCGAAGAGAACAAGGTCATCTTCAATCAGCGCAAGGATAAGGCCGTCGAGGAAATTTGCAAGCACGTTGGCTTCATCAAATAAGATCCAACTGCGAAGCCAGCGTTGCCTATACCCTGCGGAGAGCAACCATCCATCAAAAGCTTCTTCTCCTAAAATGAACTCACTATCACGTTAATTCTAACAACCATATTTGCTTTCACAGATCCAACAGACTTCTTATCATTTACTCCTATCTTCATTACCCTGTTTATCCTGCTTCTCCGCAAAACACCCCGGATGCTGTCTGCCATATCAGCATCCGGGGTGTTGCTATTTGCGGTCAAATATGTGCACGAAAAAAATGCAGACAAAGAAGATCTTGACCGTTCTTTTTGTTCTACACACCTTATATAAAGTTCCTTTGGAAAATTGTATTTTTCGACAAAAGTATAACAAATCCCTTGACAAGCGTGGTCTTTCGGTGTATTCTTTTCTTGTTTATTGGATACATTATCAAATATAAAAATTCAAGTGTCACTGCTTTGCATCTGCAAGGTGGAAGTAATCCACAGGAGGACAACCCAAATGAGCCCATTGGAAATCACACTGGTCATCCTGCTTGTAACGATCATCGCCTTTGTATCCGGTAAAGTCCCGTTCTCGGTCATTTCTACCGGCATCATTCTGGCGCTGATCCTCACCGGCATCAAGACCCCTGCCGAGGCCTTTGGCGGCTTCATCAACACGAACGTGGTCATGTTCGTAGCCATGTTCGTCATCGGTGCAGGGCTGACCAAAACGCCCCTGATTGACAAAGCCCAGAGTCTGGTCATCCGCTACAAGGACAATATGCGGATGCTGATTTTTCTTTCCTGTGTGGCAGGTGCGTTTCTGGGCGCCATCACCAGTGCCACCGCAACTGCCGCTATCATGATCCCTCTGCTGGTAGGCATTGCGAACGACATCGGCGTGAGCCGCAGCAAGCTGCTGTATCCTTCTATGGCCTGTGCCAACATTGCCACCCAGATGACATTTCTCGGTCAGGGTGCTTCCAACATGGCATGGAACGATGTCATGATGCAGGCCGGCGCACCGACACCGCTGCACATCTGGGATTTCACCATTGCGCGCATCCCGATGCTGACCATTGCCATCCTGTACATGACCTTTGTCGGCTATAAGCTGATGCCGGATATTCCCAACGAGCAGTTTTCAGACGCAGCACATACGGCTGCCGAGGGCGAAAAAATCAGCCCTTTCAAGCGCAAGCTGGCTGTCCTGATCGTTCTGGTCTCCATTGCAATGATGCTGCTGGAAAATGTCATTGGTGTCAAGATGTATCTCACTTCCTGCATCGGCGCTGCCGCTCTGGTGCTGACGGGTGTGCTGACCGAGAAGGAAGCCCTCAACTCCATCCACCAGCCGACGATTTTCCTGTTTGCCGGTGTGCTGGCTCTGTCGGACGCCATCCAGACCACCGGTGCAGGCGATGTGGTGGCAGACTGGATGATTCGCCTGCTGGGCGATACCACCAATCCGTACATCATTATGCTGGTGTTCTTCCTTGTTCCCTTCATTCTGACACAGGTCATGTCCAATCTGGCTACCCTGACCATCTTCATCCCACTGGTTACTTCCGCCTGTATCCGCATGGGCGTAGACCCCCGTGCTGCCGTGGTCGGCGTGATCACAGCCAGCTGTGTGTCCATCATGACCCCCATGGCAGCTCCCTGCCAGATCATGATCATCGAGCCGGGCGGATACACCTTGAAGGATTATCTCAAGTGTGGTACCCCGCTGGCGCTCATCCTCATTGTCGTGTCCGTATTTTTCCTGCCGACACTTTATCCTTTTGCCTGATTCTATTTTTCCACCGCAGTAGTATCCGCAAACTGCATATCAGAAATATGCCGTTCTGATCGGCGCTATTTTTGAAAACCGCAATAAAAGCAGCAGAAGTTTTTGAGCATCTCATAATTCTGTCAAGAGGGCTGGCACCGTCCGGCCCTCTCTCTTTTTGCCAAAGTTTCCCTTGTCTTTTCTTGCGAGTTGCCGAAAACAACGCGTTTTCAAAACTTTTTGTTGACACGGCTCGATTTTTGTGGTAATCTATCCCAACAATTTAATATAACATATTTACCTAGAGTTCCAGCTCGGCTCCTGAAGGAGCCGGAGCAAGTTTTTGACTTTCTTATCGCTACATAACGAACCCGAACCAAGGCCATCCCGGAAGGGATGGTCAGGTTCAGGTTGTTGTGTGGCGATTTTTTATTGCCAAATCTGGCACTGGACCTTGAAAACCGCATGACCGTCTGCATGGGATACCCGGCAATGACCCCCAAGTGGGAGAGCCGGAAAACGCCGCTGGAAGGGGGCAGGAAATCCACGCAGGGAGAACGGCACCCCCAATATCAACTGGTCAAAATGGCCAGTTGATCTGGTGAATGACACAAAGCGTCATTCACCAGATCAACCTTATGCGTCACGGATGACCTCGACTTAACATTATGTCAAGCCACGGTGAAAAGTGCTGGGTTACGAAAACCGCAAATCACCACTCAGCCATAACAGAGAAGGTTTAGTTGGTGATCATTTTGATCACCAACCAGACAATCGTAACGCTTTATTGTGTAAAAGTGGTGGTTCCCATTTTGATAACCACCATATATCCGTAACAGCCAAAGGAGGATACCTATGACAACAGAACAATGGGAACGTGAAAATCAGGACACCCTGATGGAATATTTCATTGATGGCGACCCCAGTGTGCGCAGAATCCAATGTGAATACTGCCGCAAGGTCATCTACACCCAGACCCGAAACCGCAAATATTGCAGCTTTCAGACCTGCGGCCACAAGATGCTGAATCTGCGGAAAAGCCTTAAAAAGCGTGCCGAACGTGGAACGTATACCTGCGCTTGCTGTGGGGAGCAGTTCTTGCCGATCCGGGCAGATGCCAGATATTGCAGCAATGGCTGTCGGCAGAAAGGCTACCGCCAGCGTAAAGCGAATGCCGGATAAGTATTGATGCTGCTTTTATTTAGTAAAGTGGCACTTCCCATTTTGGGAAGTACCAAAATACCGTAACGCCTAATTGCTCACTCCCAAATCCCCACAGTGGGAATTTGGGCTGTCCTCTGAAATCAAGTTCCGCTTTCCGTAACTTGATTTTAGCCGTAACGAAGCCACCGGAGTTATCATTTTGAAAACTTCGGTTTTTCTGTAACACGCCACCCCGCTCCGTAAAAATCAGGTGATCAAAATGAGCACTTGATTCTACCTGTAACGCCTCAAGGTCGTTGAAAATCAGGTGCCGCCATCCGGCACTTGATTTCACCCGTAACGGATTCAGTGGGTCAAAATGGCCCACTGAAAAAGCCGGACGAGCTGGTGGGCAGGGATTCGCAAATCTTTGACCGCCAGCTTGCCAAAATCAACGGGCCAAAATGGCCCGTTGAAGGGAGTCAAGGGGGAACGCCTTGCCCAGTGATATGATGCTGTGCGTCATATCCTACTGGGTATTATCTGGCGCAAAAAGGCGGCAGATCCAGCAGCTTCGCTGCTGCGTTCTCCCCACCAAGCTGTTGAAACGGAGGGATGTCTATCTGAAATTAACACGACACAACGGACGAGCCGGAACCCACGGCACCTATAACCCAAAGCACAATGACCGCAGTTTCAACCTTGCCAACAGTGAGCACATCGACCAAGAACGAGCTAAAGGCAACATCTACTGGGATTGCTATCATGGCATCCGTTCTGCATCCGACAAGGATAAACAGACTGCTGCATTCAGCGATGTGGAGAAGATGTTCTATGAAATCCACTATTCTCACTTTGTGGAGAACCAGAATGCCCGCAATGCGAAGATTCGCCACACCGAGCGCAACCGAACCATAGAGGACTTGCTTGAAGGTAAGAAAACCTGCCCGGAAGAAACCATCTATCAGCTGGGAACGCTGGATGAACACGCTTCCGCAGAGGACTTGCTGAACATCGTCACGGAGTTCATTAACGAGTTCAAGGCCAAGTTTGGCGAACACGTTCATGTGCTGGACTGGGCACTGCATCTGGACGAAAGCACACCCCACATCCACGAGCGCCATGTGTTCGACTGTGAGAACAAATACGGCGAGGTTGCTCCCCAGCAGGAAAAGGCATTGGAAGTGTTGGGCTTCAACCTGCCCGACCCGGACAAGCCCCTCAGCCGCCGCAACAACCGCAAGATCACCTTTGATGCCGCCTGCCGGAAGATGCTGTTTGAGGTTGCAAAACGTCATGGGTTGGATTTGGAGGAAGAAGCAGAATACGGCAACCGCAAGTATCTGGAAAAGCAGGATTTTATCCTTGCCAAGCAGAGGGAGCAGCTTGCCGCCCAGCAGAGCAAACTGGACGAATTGACCCTCAAGGTCAACGACATGGAAACGCTGATCGATGAAGTTTCGGCAGCAGCCTACGACAAGGCGGTGGAAGTCGTGACGGATGTTGTCCGAACGGAGACCCGGAAGGAAGATATGCGGATGATTGAGGACACGAAGAAGTGGGTGTTATCGCCGGAGCGCAAAGCACCACAGGCTACACGGGAGTACACTGCCAAGCATCTGGACGGTATTCTGAACAAGTTCCTCAAGACGATGCAGACCGCCTCTGCCCGTTTGCAGGAAGCCCTGCTGAAGCCGGAAGTCCGGCAGAAAGGCAAAGAGCAGGTCAAGGAGAAAGCACGGGATTCCGTTCTGCAACTGCTGAACCGCTTACAGGCAGAACAGGGGCAAAACAAACCAACGGCGCAACCCCGCAAACAGGAGGGGCACTCGGAAATCTGAACTCATCGGGAACGTTTGGGGCAGAAAGCTGGCACTTTCTGCCCCGGCACCCGGTTACAAGGAAACGGAGGTCTGCCTATGAATATGAATCGGCCTGACATGACCGAAGATGTGAAATCTAAAGATTATACGAATAAGTCCTTGCAAAAGGACTCGAACCCGGTTACAATGAAAGCGTCCAAATCCCCTGCCACAGAATCTTCTGACCAGACCAAAGCAGCCAAGCACGAACCTCTTGTTTACCGGGTGGAGGAAATCGCCCAGCTTTTGGCGATTTCTCCCCGTGCGGCGTACAACCTGTGCAACACCACGAAGGATTTCCG
>ENA-OVGC01003047-OVGC01003047.1-human-gut-metagenome-genome-assembly--contig:-NODE-3047-length-10500-cov-8.783341_pt1 | contig 10500 bp, 8 predicted proteins | sample MGYA00237768_ERZ505415 | MGnify/ENA primary metagenome ERZ505415 (study PRJEB26158, sample SAMN06016382) | human gut metagenome | biome: human gut; feature: ankylosing spondylitis patient; material...
GCAGCGACAGGACATAAAACGCCAGCCGCTGCGCCGACTTCATGCCGATGCCGGGCAGACGCGCAAATTGTTCGGTCAGCCGCTCAAGCGCGGCGGGAAACGCGCGCATCAGAACAGGCCGCCCAGATTCAGGCCGCCCGTCAGCTTGGCCATATTCGCGGACTGGTCGGCCTCGGCCTTGCGCATGGCCTCGTTGACCGCCGCAACGATCATATCCTGCAGCATTTCCACATCCTCCGGATCGACCGCTTCAGGGTCGATGGTGATGGACTTGAGCTCGCGGTTGCCTCCGCATACGGCTGTGATCACACCGCCGCCCGCCGTCGCCTCGTATTCCTTTGCCTGCAGCTCCTCCTGCATCTTCATGAGGTTTTCCTGCATCTTCTGGGCCTGCTTCATCATCTGCATCTGATTCATGCCGCCCATCGGCATACCGCCGCGATATCCGCCTTTTGCCATGTTTGTTCTCCTTCTATCGTAAATAAATTATTTGATCGTAAAAATGTCGCTGTGCTGCTGTCCAAACTGAACAAGCGCGTCCATCGGGTCGTCTCCCAGCCGTGAAAGCCGGTTTTTGAGTGCAAAGCGCACCGAAACCGGTTTTCCCAATATTGCCGACGCCTTTTCCCGGACAAGTGCCTCCGTATCAGGCGTTTTTTTAACCTGATTCAGCACAAAATCTGAATCCACCGCCATGATAAGCACTTCTCCCTGCAAAACAGGGTGGATTGGGCCGTTCACAGCAAAAAAACCGCTGATCGTAGCAGGAAGCGCCGCGCGCAGCTTTTCAGACAGCGCGGGCCAGAAGCCGGCAGGCGTTTCGGCCTGCGGCGCGGCAGACGACTGCTCCTGCGTCTGCGCCGGAGGCGCGCTCCCGCGTTCCGGATCATCCGCATCGTCCGGGAAGGGCGGGCGGTCGTCATCAAATGCATCCCCGCCGCTGGCTTTGGGCACGCTTTTCACCAGCACGCCGGAGGCCAGCTGCTCCTCCACGCGCGAGATGCGTGCGTCCAGCGCCTGCGCGTCCAGCCGCAAGGACGGCTCGCACAGCTGCATCAGAAGCAGCTCCGCCGCTACGCGCACGTCGGTGTTCTTGCCGAACGAGACGCGGGTTTTCTGCGTTTCCGTCAGTACGCGCATCAGTTCGCCCGGAGAGAAGACCGATTGCAGCGCCAGCGCCTGCTGCTCTGTCGCAATGCCGGAGAGCATGGAAAGCCCGCTCTTCGGGGCCGTGCGCAGCACGAGCAGATCGCGGCAGAGCGCGCACATCTCGCCCAGCAACGCACTCACATCCTTGCCCGCGGAATAAAGCGCGGAAAAGATCGTCAGCGCCTTTGCCGTATCCTGCTCCGCGATGGCCTGCATCAGCTCCGCCGTGCGCTTTTCGCCCGCAAGGCCGAGCGACGCATAGACGCTTTCCAGCGTCACGGGGCCGTTTGCCGCCGACGCGCACTGGTCAAGCAGGCTCACGCCGTCGCGCATGCCGCCGTCAGCCAGCCGGGCCAGAAGATTGATCGCCTCCGGCTCAATTTCGATATGCTCCTGATAGGCGATGAAATTCAGCCGGGAGGCAATTTCATCGGGCCGCAGACGCTTGAACGCAAACCGCTGGCAGCGGGACAGGATCGTCGCGGGAACCTTCTGCAGCTCGGTCGTCGCCAGAATGAATAACAGATGCGCGGGCGGCTCTTCGATGATTTTCAGCAGCGCGTTGAATGCCGCCGTCGAGAGCATATGCACCTCGTCGATGATATACACGCGCATTTTGACCGTGCCGGGCGTGTAAATTGCGTCGTCACGCAGAACGCGGACGGAATCGACGCCGTTGTTCGAGGCCGCGTCGATCTCCAGCACGTCCATGCAGCTGCCCTCGTCGATGGCGCGGCATGACGGGCACAGCCCGCAGGGGTCGCCATGATTCGGGTTTTCACAGTTGACGGCCTTGGCCAGAATCTTGGCGCAGGACGTCTTGCCGGTGCCGCGCGTACCGGTAAACAGATACGCATGGCTGAGCTTGCCCGTTTCGAGCTGTGCGCGCAGTGTGTCGGTCACGCTCTTCTGACCGACTACATCCGAAAATGTCTGCGGCCGGTATTTGCGGTATAACGCCTGATACATATCCGTTCACCTCCGGAGCTTCTATTATACACAAAAACTGCGCAGAAGGAAAGCCTCTGCGCAGTTTTTTATGATTCCGGCAGATCGATCTTCCGTGCAGATATGACGCTGCCCTACAGATGGGTACACTTCAGCCCAAAGCGGCGAAAGAGTTCCGTGTTCAGGTTCGGTGCGGCGGCGGTGTCGAATTCTGGCTGATAGGAAAGGCCGACCATCTCGTATTTCGCACCCGCCGTCACGTGGTACGGCAGCAGCTCGACCTGCTCCAGATTTTCAGCATCCAGCAGGCGCAGCGCGGTCTGCTCAAAATTCTCATCCGAATCGTTGACGCCGGGAATGACCGGAATGCGGATGCGGAACGGCCTGCCGCTTTTCTTGAGCCGTTCGAGGTTTTCCAGAATTGGCTCATTGGACACGCCTGTATAGTGCCGGTGCTGCTCCGGGTCCATCAGCTTCAGATCCATCATGACATACTCGACCCGCGCCAGCACGGCTTCAAATACGCTCCCGCTGCAATAGCCGCTCGTTTCGATCGCGCGGTGCATCCCCGCGACGCGGTCCAGCGTTTCCAGCAGGAACTCCGGCTGCCCGGTCGGCTCGCCGCCGGAAAAGGTCACGCCGCCGGACATTGCGGCAAGATAGTCCTTGTCCCGCAGAAGCTTTTGGGCCAGTTCCTGTGCCGTATAGCGTTTTCCGCATAGCTTCCGCAGCCCCTGTGGGCAGGCGCGGATGCACCGGCCGCAGGCCGTGCAGGTTTTCCCTCCATTCGGGCAAGCCCTGATACAGGCACCGCAGTGCAGGCAGTTGTTCATCGATACCATTAGCTGCGGTTTGTAGGAAAGCCCCTCCGGGTTGTGGCACCACATACAGCGCAGCGGGCAGCCCTTCAAAAACACCGTCGTGCGGATGCCGGGGCCGTCGTAGACGGCAAGCTGCTTGATGTCGAATACGGTTCCGACTGCCGACGCGTTATCCACGGGCATGGCGGACCTCAAAGTCGCGCAGCTCCTTGTAAAGCGCGAACTGCTTTTCATAATACGCGTGCCGCTGCGCGTCGGGCTTTGCCGTCTGGCCGTAGCGGACGAAGCGGGCGGCAAGGGCTGTCCGGTCCTTTTCGCCGGTTGCGGCGGCAAGACCGAGGATCGCGCTGCCGAGCGCACCGGCCTCGTCGGCCAGCGTGGGCCGAATTTCAGCGCCCAGAATATCCGCCTTGATCTGCCGCCAGACGGGCGACTTCGCGCCGCCGCCCGCAGCGAAGAGCGTCGTCGGACGAATGTCGTATTTGGCAAGCTTTTCGAGGTTATAGCGCATTTCGAAGGTCAGGCCCTCAAGAATGGCGCGGTAGAGATCGGCGGGCGAGGTGTGCATTGTGAGGCCGTAGATCGTGCCGCGCGCACCGGTCAGCACATCCGGCGTGCCGCCCATACCCTGCAAAAACGGCAGAACGATCAGCCCCGTCGGCTCCGGCGGGCAGGTCTCGTTCAGAAGGTCGTAGACCGAGCACCCGCGCTCCTTTGCGGCCTGCTTGAGATAAAACGCCAGCGAATCGCGGTACCAGCGCACGACCGCGCCGCCGGAGATATTATAGGCGTAGGTCACATAGCCCCGTCCGTCGAGATACGGGACGCAGGCGTAATTTTCGCGTTCAAAGTCCAGCGTTTCGGGGATGGATGCGAACAGCGGGCAGATGCATTCGACCGTGCCGGTCGTATCGACAGCTTCGCCGGGGTTCGCCACGCCGCAGCCAAGGGCGTTGACGATCTGGTCATGCGAGCCGATGACGACCTTGACGCTCTGCGGCAGGCCGAGCGCGGAGGCTGCCTCCTGCGTGAGCGTTCCGGAGCACGCGCCGGTCGGCAGGACGGCGGGGAGCGTTTCCGGGTCGATGCCGCAGGCGCTCGTCAGCTCGTCCGACCAGCAGAGCTTCCGCACGTCAAAGAGAATGCTGCGGCAGGCAAGGGAGCAGTCCGCGACCGTCTCGCCGGACAGGCAGAAGCAGATATAGCTTGCAATGAACAGGAACTTCCACACCGGGCGCGGAGCCGTGCGGAGCGTATACAGCATTTTTGCCAGCGAATATGACGCGTCCGGCAGGACACAGGTGATGCGCATGAATTTTTCCACGCCGACCGACTCGACCAGACGGGAGAATTCCCCGCTTTCGGTATTGGCAAAATAGAGAATGATGTCGCTCAGCGGCTGGCCGCCGCGGTCGACGGGGACGAAGGACTCGCCGAAGGAGGAGACGGTGATGGCCGCAACCTGCTTTGCGTCGTCCAGCTTTTTGACGCAGTCGGAGATCACGAAAAACACGCTCTCGCGCAGCGTCAGCGCATTCAGGTTCACCTCGCCGGGCTTCGTGGGGTATTCGCGGTAGGACATGGCGATCTGCTCGCCGGTTTCGCGGAACGCAACGCATTTGCAGCCGGTTCCGCCGATGTCAATGCCAAGGCTGATCATAAATGTGCCTCACTTTCTCACGCAGAAGCGGTAAACGGTCGTCTCGTGCAGCGGCTCCCCCTGCCGGAGCACCGGGGACGGGAACGCGGGCTGGTTGATCGCGTCGGGATAGTGCTGCGTTTCGAGGCAGAAGCCGCTGTAGGACGCATAGCGCGCGCCGTTTTTGCCCGCACGGTCAGAAATGAAGTTGCCGGTGTAGAGCTGCACGCCCTCGAGCGTCGTCTCGACCTCCATCACGATGCCGGTCTGATCGCCCTCGGCCTGTCCGATTTTACGAAGGCCCTTTCCATCGAGGCAAAAATTCGTGTCGTAGCCGCGGAAGGGGGCAAGCGCCGCGTCGTGAATGTCTTGGCCAATGGGCTTTGCGGTGCGGAAATCCATGCAGGTGCCGTCCACGGGGGCGATCTCGCCGGTCGGCAGCGTTGCGGCATCGGCGGGCGTATAGGCGGAGGCGTTCAGCTGGAGCAGATGGCCCAGCACGTCGCCGCTGCCCTGTCCGTTGAGATTGAAATAGGCATGGTTGGTGAAGTTCGCAACGGTATCCGCGCTGCTGACGGCGCGGTAGTCGATACGCAGCGCGTTGTCGTCCGTCAGGGTAAACGTAATGGACACGTCAAGCCTGCCGGGGTAGCCCTCCTCGCCGTCAGCCAGAACCGTCGTGAATTCGACGCTGTTTTCGCGGCAGTTATAATTCCAGAGCTTCTTGTCGAAGCCGCACAGACCGCCGTGGAGCTGGTTCTTGCCCTCGTTGGCCGTGAGGTGGAAGCGCTGGCCGTTCAGCGTGAAAGCCGCGCCCGCGATGCGGTTGCCGTTTCGGCCGATGCACGCGCCGAGATAGCCGTCATTTTCTTCATATTCCTTTACCGTCTCATAGCCGAGCAGCACGTCGGTCAGAACGCCGTTCCGGTCGGGAACGACAATGGACTGGATCGTCGCGCCGTAGGACAGGAGCGTCACGCGCATATGATTGCTGTTTTCCAGCGTAATGGCGACAGGCGCGCCCTTCGAGCACAGGGGGAGCTTTTGAATGGTCAGCATAAAAAACGTCCTTTCGTAAAAAGTGCGGTGAGACTGTCAAAAAATACAGATAGCAGTTAGATGATAGAGTAGCAGGGGAAGAGTGAAGGGGGCAAAGAGCCCCCTTCGCGTTCAATCAACTAAGTTTTCGAGCTTTGAAAAAGTTCGAAAACTTGCCTCAGCGTGGCGAAAAGACCTTTTCGACACGCTGAGGCGCGCTGCAGCAGCAACGCGCCTCATGAAGATCTGCTGCGATTGCGTTCATTCTATCAGAACGCAGTGGCTTTGAAAAGCCGCAGCGCAATTATTTCTTTGCAACGTACTTCTGCACGTCGATGGCGACGGCGATGATGATGATCGCGCCGCGGATGATGTACTGGAGGTATGCGTTGACGCCGAGGAAATACAGGCCGTAGTTGATCGCCTGCAGGATGATCGAGCCGATCACGACGCCGGGGACGGTGCCGATGCCGCCGTTGAAGGAAACACCGCCGATGACGCAGCCCGCGATGGCGTCAAGCTCGTAGTTGATGCCGGTTGCAGTACCGACGGACTGGATACGGGCGCCCTCGAGGAAGGAGGCGATGCCGTACATCAGACCGGCGTACAGGAACACGCCCATGATGGTCTTCGTGACGGAGACGCCGGAGACCTCAGCCGCCTCGGCGTTGCCGCCGACGGCGAACATATTCTTGCCGAAGCGGGTCTTGTTCCAGACGAGCCACGTCAGAACGCCCAGCAGCAGGAAGATGATGACCAGATACGGCAGCTTGAAGCCGAAGATATCGACGGAGCCGGTCGCGAGCGCCAGATAGCGCTGGTCAAGGGAGGACAGCGCCTGCGTGGAGCCGGAGGGCTGGTTCTCGATGTAGATGCAGCACAGGCCGTAAGAGATCAGCTGCGTGCCGAGGGTGACGATGAAGGGGTGCATATGGAGCTTTGCCATGCCGAAGCCGTTGAACGCAGAGATAATCACTGCGATGGCCACGCAGGCGAGGAACGGCACGATCAGAGGCAGCGGCTCTGTGATGCTGGGATAGTATCTCGAAGCGAACGTGACCGACTGCAGCATGGAGGCTGCGACAGCCGCGCAGAGGCCGAGCACACGGCCGACGGACAGGTCGGTACCGGCAAGGATGATGATGCCTGCGACGCCGTAGGCCAGAATACCCTTCGTGGAGGCCTGCTTCAGAATGGAGATCAGGTTGCCGACGGAAAGGAAGTTGGGCTTGATCGCAACGATCACAACAAGGAGCAGAAGAAGGATGATGTACAGCGCGTATTTCAGCAGCGTATCCTTCAGCTTCTGCGGGTTCATTTTCTTAGAATTCGTCATTTTCTCAACCTCTTTATACATATTGCGCAGCCAGACGCATAATGGTTTCCTGCTCGTTTTCAATGCCGCCGAAGTCCTTGCCGCGTTCGAGGATACCGGCCATATGGCCGTTGCTCATGACAAGGATGCGGTCGCAGATCCCGATCAGCTCCGGCATTTCGGAAGAGACCATCATAACAGCCTTGCCCTCTCTGGCAAGCTGCAGGATCAATTCGTAAATCTCGTACTTGGCGCCGACGTCGATGCCGCGCGTCGGCTCGTCGAGGAGCAGAACATCGGGCTTCGTCAGCAGCCAACGGCCAAGAATGACCTTCTGCTGGTTGCCGCCGGAGAGGTTTTTGATGAGCGTTTTCTGCGACGGCGTTTTGATGTGCATGGAGGAAATGGACCAGTCCGTATCGGCGGTCATTTTTTTATCGGAAAGCAGCGGGCCCTTTTTATAGGAACCGAGGTTTGAAATTACGGTGTTGAACAGAATGTTGGCATAGGGGAAGATGCCGGTCGCGCGGCGCTCCTCCGTCAGCATGGCGAAGCCGTTTTTGATGGACTGACGCGGCGTTTTGTTGGAAATGGGCTTGCCGTTCAGCTTGATCTCGCCGCTCTCGCGCGCCATGATGCCGAAGATCGTGCTCAGAAGCTCCGTTCTGCGCGATCCGACCAGACCGGCCACGCCGAGCACCTCGCCCGCGCGAAGCTCGAACGAGACGTCCTGACAGGTGGGCATATACTTGCCGGTCAGGTGCGAGACCTCCATCAGCACGTCGCCGGGGACATTGTCCTTGGCGGGGAAGCGGTTGGTCATTTCGCGGTTGACCATGCGCTTGATGATATCGTCGGTCGAGAGGTTCTCCGTTTTGTCGGTGGAGATCCACTGGCCGTCACGCATGATGGTGACCTCGTCGGAGATGCGCTTGATCTCGTCCATCTTGTGGGAGATATAAATGATGCCGACGCCCTGATCGCACAGGCGGCGCATGATGCGGAACAGGTGCTCAACCTCCTCGCTGGTCAGCGAAGACGTCGGCTCGTCGAGCACGAGGATCTTTGCGTTATAGGAGACTGCCTTCGCGATCTCAAGCATCTGGCGCTGGGAAACGGCCATGGTGCCGATGATCGTCTTCGGGTCGACCTTAATTTCCAGATCGTCCAGAACAGACTTGGTGTCGTTGTACATTTTCTTGTGGTCGACCAGTCCGGCCTTCAGCGGGAACCGGCCCAGCCACATATTTTCCATGACGCTGCGGTAGAGCACCTGATTGAGCTCCTGATGCACCATGGCTACGCCGTGATCGAGGGCGTTGCGCGGGCTGGTGAAATTGATCTCCTTGCCGTTCATCCGGATGGAGCCCGCGTCCTTTTTATAGATACCGAACAGGCACTTCATGAGCGTCGATTTACCGGCGCCGTTCTCGCCCATGAGGGCGTGGATGGAGCCGGGACGCAGCTGGAGCTTGGCATGGTCCAGCGCCTTGACGCCCGGGAACTGCTTTTCGATATCAAGCATTTCGAGCAGGTAGTTTTCTTCCAAGTGTATCACCAATTCCTTTTTGCATAATCAGGTGGCCCCGGAGGGCCACCTGATTCGATTACGATTCTCTTACTAAGATCAGCAGAATGGTCTGAACAGATTATTCCGCAGTGATCTTTGCGTACGGGATACGGATGGAGAAGCCGTCGTCAGCCATGGTGTAGTCGGTGCCGTCGAGCCAATCCTTGCCCAGAGCGCCGTTGATGGCCATGAGGATGTTGGCCTTGCCCATTGCGTCGCCGTCCTGCTTGACAGTACCGTAGAGCTTGCCGGCGTTGATGTACTCAACAGCCGTATCAGTGCAGTCAACGCCGATGACGATGATCTCGTCGCCGCCGTCGCCGAGGTTGTAGCCGACCTCGTTCAGAGCAGCGATGACGCCGATGGCCATGTCGTCGTTGTTGCAGAAGACGACCTCAATGTTCTCAACGCCGAGGGAAGCGATCTGCGCGGTCATCATTTCCTGTGCCTTGGCGGTATCCCAGTTGGCGACCTGGTTCTCGGTCATCATCTCGCAGGGAACGCCCTTCTCGATCGCGGTGGACAGGGAATACTCGGTACGGGCGATGGCTTCGGGGTTGTTGATCTCGCCTTCGAACTCAAGGGTAGCGACCTTGCCGTCGCCGTTCTTGTCGACGCGCTCGGGGTTGGCGGCATACAGGTCAGCGAGGATCTCGCCCTGCATGATGCCGGCCTCTTCGGGCTTGGTGCCGACGAAGATGGAGTTGGAACCGGTCACGATCGTGGAGTCAACAGGCTCCTTGTTGTAGAAGGAGATGGGGACATTGTACTGCTTGGCAAGGTCAACCAGATACTGGCCAGCGGAGGTGTCGCAGAGGTTGATGATGATGTGGTCCTTGCCTGCGGCGAACATAACGTCGGCCTGGTTGTTCTGGGTAGCCTGGTCGTCGTTGCCGTCCTGCATTTCGAGGTTGATGGTCAGGCCCTTCTCAGCGCCGATCTCCTTGGCGTACTTGTCCATGGCAACACGGACAGAGGAGCCGTAGGTGTCGGAATACTTCCAGACGAGAACGCCGATGTTCAGCTCGGTCTTGCCGTCGGCAGCAGCCTCGGTAGCGGTTTCCTGGACTGCGTCGGTCTTGTTGTCAGTCTCAGCGGGAGCCGGGGTGTCGGTGGTCTTGGCGGCACAGGCGGCCATGGCCAGAACCATCATCACTGCAAGCAGCAAAGCGATGATCTTTTTCATTGTGTAATTCCTCCTAAATTAGTGTCGAAACGGAAAGTCCCGTTCGTGATTGTATTTTACCATGCGGGAAATGAAAGGACTAGTAAAAAACGTTTTCAAAGTAGAGAAAAACATCTTTAAAACTGTAAAAAAGGAAGTGCTATTTTTGTGCACATTGCCATATATCATTCTTTTTTTCAGATTGATACAATATAAATCAGAAGAAAACAGGGGAAAATTCGACTTGTCCCCGCATACGAATTTACTACTTTTCCGGAAGGAGCCGCCGATATGCTGGATCTGAAAAACGCCGGTCTGACGGAGCTGCTGCACGATTTTTACACGCTGACGGGGCTGAAGCTCTGCATCTTTGATACAGACTTTGAGGAATGCGCGTCCACCCCCATCAAGCTCTATCCCCTCTGCGCAAGAATGCGGGAAAATCCGGAATTTGAGCGCCGCTGCCACAGCTGCGACACCGCCCATATGCAGACCTGCCGCCGCACGAGAAAGCCCGTGCAGTACCGATGTCACGCGGGGCTGACGGAATATCTCGCGCCGCTGTATTATGAAGGCGTGATCGTCGCGTTCATCTGCATCGGACAGGCCACGAACGGCCGGGACGCGGAGCTCAACACCATCGCGGCCTACGCCGCGCAGTTTGGCATCGACGAAGAGGAGTGCCGTTCGCTTTACAATATGCAGCTGCACTATTCCCCGGACGAGATCAAGGCCGCCTGCAACATTCTCGACGCCTGCATCAGCCACATTTACCACCAGCGGATGCTTGAGGTGCGCAATCTCGACACGGCGCAGCAGATCGAAAAATACATCAACGACAACATCGCCTGGGAT
>ENA-OVGC01003048-OVGC01003048.1-human-gut-metagenome-genome-assembly--contig:-NODE-3048-length-10494-cov-5.023374_pt1 | contig 10494 bp, 12 predicted proteins | sample MGYA00237768_ERZ505415 | MGnify/ENA primary metagenome ERZ505415 (study PRJEB26158, sample SAMN06016382) | human gut metagenome | biome: human gut; feature: ankylosing spondylitis patient; material...
GGTTTTTGAACCATTTTGATACGGTCTGAACAGCAGATTATCTCTTGCTGAACTGCGGAGCGCGACGAGCTGCTTTGAGACCGTATTTCTTTCTTTCCTTCATTCTCGGGTCACGGGTCAGGAAGCCGGCGGCTTTCAGCGTGGCACGGAACTCGGGGTTGACGCTCAGCAGAGCGCGGGCAACGCCATGACGGATGGCGCCGGCCTGGCCGGAAACGCCGCCGCCCTCGACGGTGCAGATGATGTCGACCTTGCCGACCAGATCGGTCGCAGCCAGAGGCTGACGGACGACCATCTTCAGGGTATCGAGGCCGAAATAATCGTCGATATCGCGACCGTTGATGGTGATGGAGCCGGTGCCGCCCTGATAGACGCGGACACGGGCGACGGAGGACTTACGACGGCCGGTGCCGTACTGATACTGTCTCTTGCTCTCGTACATAGTCTGTTACCTCCTGATTAGTCCAAAGTCCATGCTTCGGGCTTCTGTGCGGCGTTGTTGTGCTCGGCGCCCTTGTAGAGCTTCAGGCGGGTGAGCGCGGCGCGGCCGATGCTGTTCTTGGGCAGCATGCCCTTGACAGCCAGCTCCATGGCGAACTCGGGACGTTCAGCCATGAGGGTGCGGTACTTGACGTCCTTGAGGTTGCCGATCCAGCCGGTGTGATGATAATAGTGCTTGTTGTCGAGCTTCTTGCCGGTGAGAACGGCCTTGTCAACATTCACGATGATGACGAAATCGCCGCAGTCCACGTTCGGGGTGAAGTCAACCTTGTGCTTGCCGCGCAGAAGCTTGGCAGCGGTCACAGCGGTGCGGCCCAGGGGCTTGCCAGCTGCGTCGAGAACGTACCAGTTTCTCTGGACGGTCTCTTTCTTAGCCATAGTGGTCATGTCTGTTCCTCCGTTTGAAAACGCATGGTTTTCTTTTATGATAAAAAGTTTTGACAAGTTTGGCGCGCGTGTATACAATAGCTCTGGAAAACGCGCTTATTCTTTATACCACAGGGCAAAACCGGTGTCAAGCACGATTTTTCTGATTTTCAATGCTTCATGGCAAGAGCTTCAAAATGCTCGTAAATGCTTCAAAATACTCGCAAATGCTCAAAATGCAAAAACAATAGAATTTGGAGGAATTCGTATGCAGAATCTGATGGGCCGCATCCGCCGCTGCGCGGAGGATTACAACATGATCTGCACAGGCGATAAGATCGCCGTCGGCGTATCCGGCGGCAAGGATTCGCTGTCGCTTTTATATCTGCTGGCCGCGCTGCGGCGGTATTATCCCGTCCCGTATGAGCTGCAGGCCGTCACAATCGACATGGGCCTGCCGGGCATGGATTTTTCCCCGGTGGCGGAGCTGTGCGCGAAGCTGGACGTGCCGTATCAGATCAAAAAGACGGAGATCGGCCCGATCATTTTCGAGTACCGGCATGAGAAGAACCCTTGTTCGATGTGCGCGAAAATGCGCCGGGGCGCGCTGAACGACGTGCTGCTGGAACTGGGCTGCAACAAAATTGCGCTTGGGCACCACTTTGACGACGCGGTCGAAACATTCCTCATGAGCCTTCTGTACGAGGGCCGCATCAGCTGCTTTGAGCCCGTAACGTATCTCAGCCGCACCGGCATCACGCAGATCCGGCCCATGCTCTATGTCGGCGAACAGGCCATTACGCATTTCGCGGAGAAATATGAGCTGCCCGTCGTCCACAACGTCTGTCCCGCCGACAAGCACACCAAGCGGCAGGAGGTCAAGGAGCTGATCGTCTCTCTGCAGGCGCAGTATCCCGATCTCAAAAGCAAGATCTTCGGCGCCATGCAGCGCCAGCCGCTTCCCAACTGGGGCGTAGAGCCGCCGCAGCGTGAAAAACGATAATCGCCTGCCGTTTTCAGTGTAGGGTTGGACGACTCTGCCCGCCCGCAGAATACATCGTATTTTTCGGAAATCTTCGGCGAATCCGCAAACGCCTGCCCATTCCATTGTAGGGGCGGACGACTCTGTCCGCCCACAGAAAGCAGTGTTTTTCGGGAATCTACGGCGGATTCGCAATTTCCCAGAGGGCCGATGTGGACATCGGCCCCTACAATGGTGCGCGCGTTCAGAACACCACCCGGATCAGAATCATATACACAATCGTACCGCCTGCGATGGACAAGAGCATACTGACGGCGACGAATTCCAGACTGCCGCCATAGATCACGGCGCTCATGACCATCGGATACCAGAAGGCAAAGCCGGATGTGCTCATCTGAATGCCGTAGGCCATCGCGAGGAACCAGAAGCCTGCGAAGATCGGCACGGTATAGGGAAACGCCGCGCGCAGCGCGGCGAGCTTGCCGTTTCTCATGACGTTGAATGCTTACTCCAATTCGTTGATCTTGTTTTGCAGGGATTCATAGAACCGGCCCAGATGCACGCCGTCGACAAGCCGGTGGTTGACCTCAATGGAAAGGCCCAGCGTTTCGCGGCCGTTTTCCTGCCGGATGTATTTGCCCCAGGTGATGCGCGGGATGGCGTCGTCTATGTCGACCTGCCGCTCATTTGTACAGCAGGTGAGATCGAACCACGGAAGACATGAGATATAGATCAGATCATCCGTTTCAGAGGACGGTTCCAAAAACGAGGTCTGCGCTTCGCTCCGCTCCTTCGCGGCGCGGCAGAAGTCCGCCAGCGTACCTTCACACGGACACGTGATGATCTGGAACTGCTCACTGCCCTTTTTCAGCTCTGTAAAGCTCGGGGTGCGTTTGTCCAGCAGAAAAACGCTGTCGTCGCGGATGGTATAGCGCAGGTTCTCGACCTCGTTGACCGCCTGCGTGACGAGATACGTCATGACGTAATAGAAGGACAGACCATGCGTCTTGGTATACGTATGCAGCTGCGTCACGTCCACGCGGAAGCAGACGCTGTAGAACGGCTGATCGAGCACGGAAAAGAAGGAAAAAATATCCTTTCGCGGCCAGCTGGGCAGATCGATTTTCTGACAGGAAGCAGACATAAGGAACCCTCCCGATTTTGATGGAATTAGTCTATCAGATTTATAGGCAAATGAAAAGGCCTGAAAATACACAAAAAACGGACGCAGTCACCGCGTCCGTTTGAAATATTATTTGTTTTTCAGCAGATCACGGATCTCCGTCAGGAGCTGCTCTTCCTTTGTGGGTTCCGGTTCCTTCTCAGGCTCCGGCTCGGCGGGCTTTTCCAGCTTCGCCTTTGCCATATTCATGGCCTTGACGACCAGAAATACGACGAACGCAATGAGCAGGAAATCGATGATCGTGGTCAGAAACGTCCCCAGACCCAGCACAACGGCCTCGGACACGACCGTTTCACCGTCCATGACGGCGGGCTTGAGCGTGATATTGAGCGTCGCCAGATCTACGCCGCCGATCAGACAGCCGATGAGCGGCATAATGATATCCGCGACAAGACTTGCACTGATCTTGCCGAACGCCGTCGCGATCACAACGCCGATGGCCATATCCATCACGTTGCCGCGCGAGATAAAGGTCTTGAATTCATTCAGAAATTTCTTCATCTGGTTTGCCTCTCTTTTTCTTGATTTGGTTGGTCATGCCACCGGCGGCCCTATCTTTTCTCTCGCAAGAGAAAAGATAGGGGAGAAAAGAGTGCTTGGGGACGCGTTTGGTGCATACTGCCTCTGAATTCAGGCGGGTATCAATGTTTTGGTCTGGCGTTCCACACGGGACTCACCTTACGGGCGTCCTGCTACGCGCCGCCTGATACGGGGGTATCGAATTTGCAACTAGTTTCCGTAGAATATCTGCCATCAATAGAAGGTGCGACTGAACTTTTGATGGGCGCTACCTTCTTGCGGGGACCTTGTAGTGGCGCGATCATTCGACAGCGATCCACGGCAAATTCGGGGTGGCGGTCCCTGTGTGGGGATCAGTCGTCCATATCCTCGAATGCGTCCAGCCCCTTTTTGGCTTCGGCTTTGACGTCGCCGTGGCGGACGAAGAGCATGGTGACGAAGCTCAGGGCGACGAACAGCGCGGCGTAGGGGAACAGCACGCGGTAGTCGATCTTCCGCATCAGCGTGCCGGCCATGACCGGCGTGACGACCTGCGCGGCCATGGAGGCCGTATAGTAGTAGCCGGTGAACTTGCCGATGTCCGAGCCCTTGCACATCTCGACGACCATGGGCAGGGAGTTGACGTTGATGGCCGCCCACGCGAGGCCGACGAGCGCGAAGACGATGAACATGATGGCGTTGATGGACGAGAAGACCGTCGTCAGCACGTAGCCCAGCGCGAAGCAGATCGTCAGCAGCACGATGCCGCCCTGGATGGTGCGCCGCCGCCCGATCTTCGAGGCGATCTGGCCGATGGGGATGTAGGAGACGATGGCGCCCGCCGTGGCGATCAGTAGGCAGGTCGACGCGCCGCCGAGACCCTGGCCCATGACCACGTCGACATAGGTCGAGAACCACGTCGTCACGCCGTTGTAGCCGATGAACTACAGCGCGATGGAGGCCAGCAGGAAGCCGAGGCTCTTTTTGACCGGCTTCGGAAGCGTCTCATGGCCGCTGCCGTCGTCCTGGGCGAGGTTCCATTCGGGGTGCTGCTTCTCGAGCGCCTGATTTTCCGCCGTGAGCTTCGGCTCTTTGACCGTGAGGAAGAGGATCGCGATGGCGATGAACATGATGGCCGAGACGACGATGAACAGCGGCTGGTAGTTGACGTGGTCCAGCCCGGCCGTCTTCGAATTGGGATAGAGGACCGCGGCCACGCCGAGATAGAGGATGCCGCCGACCGCGCCCATCAGGTTGATGATGGCGTTCGCGCGTGAGCGCAGGGGCTTGGGCGTGACGTCGGGCATGAGGGCGACCGCCGGGGAGCGATAGGTGCCCATGGCGACGAGCAGCAGGCCCAGCACGATGACGAACGAGGCCGTCTTCAGCCCGGAGGGCTGGGCGGTGTAGCTGTTGTCGAGCAGGGGGAGGATGTTCATGAGGATGACGGCGCAGCCCGTGCCGAAGAGGATGAACGGCATGCGCTTGCCGATCTTCGAATGGCTCCGGTCAGACAGCGAGCCGAAGAACGGCAGCAGGAACAGCGCCAGGATGTTGTCCGCCGCCATGATCGCGCCGGAGAAGGTCTCGTTCATGTGGAAGGTCTTGGTGAGGATCAGCGGCACGACGCTGTCGTACATCTGCCAGAACGCGCAGATGGACAAAAACGCGAGGCCGACGAGGATGGTGCGCTTGTTGTTGAGCTTCATTTCTCTTCTCCCTTTTGTAAGGTGTTGAGGACTTCACGGATATTCTGCATGCAGTAGGTGGGCTGCACGTGATATTTTTCGATATCGGTCATCACGCCCTCGCCCGAGAGAACGAAGATTGTGTCGATCCCGGCGTTCACGCCGCAGGCGATGTCGGTATAGACGCGGTCGCCGATGAGGCAGGTCTGCCGCGGGGAATAGCCCGTGCGCTCCATGGCGAGCAGGGCCATCTCCGGCTGCGGCTTGCCGATGACCTTCGGCCGCCGGCCGGTCGCCGTGTGCAGCATCTCGGCGACGCTGCCGCAGTCGGGGACGGAGCCGTACCATGTGGGGCAGACCCAGTCGGGGTTGGTGGCCAGCCACGTGACGCCGCGGTTCAGCAGGATGCAGCAGGTCTCGAGCTTTTCGAACGTCAGCTCCGTGTCGTAGCCGAGCAGCACGACGCTGATCTCATCCCGCAGCTGCTCCGCCACATGAAGCCCTGCGAGCCGGAGCTGGTTTTTGAGCGATTCGGTGCCGCAGACGTAATAGACGGTGTCCGGCAGATACCGCCCCTGCAGATAGCGGATCGTCGCATCCGTGCTGGTGAGGAAATCATCGGGGAAGGCCTCGATGCCGAGCCGGGCCATTTTTGCGATGTAGGCGTCCGTGCCGCGGGAGGAGTTGTTGGTCAGAAACAGGTATCTCCCGCCGATTTCCCGCACGTACCGCAGGAAATCCTTCGTGCCGTCAAAGAGTGTTTCGCTCAGGTAGATCGTGCCGTCCATATCCAGCAGGAACAGCCGTTTTTCCGCAAGGGACATCAGGTACCTCCAGTGATCAAAATTCCCTACCATTATACCGTCTTCCCCGCGATTTGACAAGCGCGGGGAAAGCGCATACAATACATCCAAAAGATTTTGCCTGAAAGGAGGCCGCTGCAATGGCCCATTCGCTGCCGGAGACCATTGCGCCCCTGCTGCTGCGCTGGTACGCGGCCGGCCACCGGGATCTGCCCTGGCGGCAGGACCGGGAGCCGTATCATATCTGGCTGTCGGAGATCATGCTCCAGCAGACGCGTGTGGAGGCCGTCAGGGGCTACTACGCCCGGTTCCTCGCGGAGCTGCCCGATATCGCCGCGCTCGCCGCGTGCGAAGAACGGCGGCTCACAAAGCTCTGGGAGGGGCTCGGCTACTACTCCCGCGTGCGCAACCTGCAGAAGGCGGCGCAGGTGATCGTCTCGCAGCACGGGGGCGTCTTCCCCGCGGACTATGCGGCGATCCGGGCGCTGCCCGGCGTGGGGGATTATACGGCGGGCGCGGTCGCCTCAATCTGCTTTGACCGGCCCACACCCGCGGTCGACGGGAACGTGCTGCGTGTGCTCGCACGCGTGACGGAGGACCCTTCGCCCGTGACGAAGCAGAGCGTCAAAAAAAGCTATGAGCTGCTGCTCCGCCCGGTCTATGAGGAAAACCCCGGCAGCCGGGGTGAGCTGACGCAGACGCTCATGGAGCTCGGCGCGTGCGTGTGCGTGCCGAACGGCGCGCCGAAGTGCGCCCTTTGCCCGCTGCAGGGCTTCTGCCGGGCGAAAATGAACGGCAGCTGGGATACGCTTCCCGTCAAGGAGGCCAAAAAGCCCCGGCGGCAGGAGCAGCTGACCGTCTTTTTCCTCTCCTGCGGCAGCCGGTACGCCGTGCGGCGGCGGCCGGATACGGGGCTGCTCGCGGGCCTCTGGGAGCTGCCGAATACCGAAGGGACGCTCACGGCCCAGCAGGCGCTTTCGCTTCTGGAGCAGTGGGGTCTGCAGCCGGAGCAGCTGCAGAAGGTGATCGAGCGGACGCACGTCTTCACGCACGTCGAGTGGCACATGCGCTGCTGCTATGTCCGTGTGGCGGAGCCGGGCGGGGACTTTACCTGGGTGGACGGCGCGGAATTTTCGCGCAGCATCGCCCTGCCGACGGCCTTCCGGATGTTCTGGGAGCCGGAAGACGGGCAGGCGGAGAAATAACAGTAGCTTTTTTGTAACTTTTCGCATATAATGGTAGCATCGCAGAATAGGAAGCTCTGTTTCAGAGGTTCCGAAAGGAAAGGAGGATACTGGCTTTTCGCCATCACAAGCGCCATGTGCCTGCCGGAGGCGGCAGGACAACGAGGAGAAACGTGATCGAAGGTTCGGCGGATGCGTTTCCGTGCTCTCCGTGCGCGTCACGGCGTCAGAAATATGCGGGCGACCGCAAAACAGAGGGGCGTCGAACGGAATTCAGGCAAATGAACTGCGAGTTTGTCCTGTGATCAAATATTACAGGAGGAACAATTTCATATGTGTGGTATTGTAGGATACGTAGGCAGAAATGAGGCTGCGCCCATTTTGCTGGAGGGCCTTTCGCGTCTGGAGTACCGGGGCTACGACTCCGCGGGCATCTGCGTGGAGCAGAACGGCGTTCTGGAGGTCGCAAAGGCCAAGGGCCGTCTACAGAACCTGATCGCCAAGACCGACGGCGGCGCAAAGCTGCCCGGCACGCTCGGCATCGGCCATACCCGCTGGGCCACCCACGGCGAACCGAACGATATCAACTCCCACCCGCACGTCTCCCAGAACGGCAAGATCGCCGTCGTCCATAACGGCATCATCGAAAACTATCTCGAGATCCGCGAATTTCTGCAGGAGAAGGGCGTGCAGTTCACCTCGCAGACCGACTCGGAGGTCGTCGCGCAGCTCATGGAATACTGCATGGGCCTGCCCGAGGTCTCGACGGTCTCGGACGCTCTGTACATGGTCCTGCACCGGATCGAGGGCGCGTACGCCCTCGGCATCCTCTGCTCGGACGATCCGGAACATATCTACGCCGCGCGCAAGGACGCGCCGCTGCTGCTCGGCTTCGGCAAGGGCGAGAATTTCATCGCCTCCGACGTGACGGCGCTGGTCAAATACACCCGCGACATCGTCTACATGGAAGACGGCGAGGTCGCCATCCTCGGCCGTGACGGCATCCAGCTCTTCAACGCCATGGAGCTGCCCATCGAAAAGGAACACCACCACATCGACTGGGAGATCTCCGCCGCGGAAAAGGGCGGCTACGAGCACTTCATGCTCAAGGAGATCATGGAGGAGCCCGAGGCCCTGCGCCGCGCCATCCTGCCGCGCATCAAAGACGGCGAGGTCGTCTTCGACGGCCTGCAGCTGGACATCAGCCGCTATGACAGCATCAAGATCATCGCCTGCGGCTCGTCGTACCACGTGGGCGTGGTCGGCAAATACAATCTGGAAAAGCTCGCGCGCATCCCGGTCGAGGTCGTGCTGGCCTCCGAGTTCCGCTACTGCGACCCGATCATCGACAGCCGCACGCTCGTCGTCGTCATCAGCCAGTCCGGCGAGACGCTCGACACCATGGCCGCCCTGCGCGAGGCGAAGAGCCTCGGTGCGCGCATCCTCTCAATTGTAAATGTCGTCGGCAGCTCCATCGCCCGTGAGTCGGACGATGTGCTCTACACCTGGGCCGGGCCCGAGATCGCCGTCGCCACCACGAAGGCGTATTCCACCCAGATGGCGGTCCTCGACCTGCTGGCCATCTATCTGGCCGGTCAGCGGAAGACCATCACGGCGGAGGAAATGCGCCGCCTGACGAGCGCCATCGCCGCGCTGCCCGCGCAGGTCGAGCAGATCCTGTCGAACCGCGAGCAGATCCAGTATTACGCCTCGCAGTACTTCAACCACGATTCCGTCTTCTTCATCGGCCGGAATCTGGATTACGCGCTCGGCATGGAGGGCTCCTTGAAGCTCAAGGAGATCTCCTACATCCACTCTGAGGCCTACGCCTCGGGCGAGCTCAAGCACGGGACGATCTCGCTCATCGAGCCCGGTACGCTCGTCGTGGCGCTGGGCAGCTATACGCCGCTGTTTGACAAGGCCATGAGCAACGTCATCGAGGTCAAGGCCAGAGGCGCGAGCGTCCTCGCCCTGGCCACCGAGTCGCACCGCGCCGAGATGGAGAGCCGCGTCGACGGCATCCTGACCATCCCGGATACGGAGCTGATGTTCCTGCCGCTGCTGGGCGTCGTGCCGCTGCAGCTGTTCGCGTACTACGTCGCGCTGCAGCGCGGCTGCGATATTGATAAGCCCCGCAACCTCGCCAAGAGCGTCACCGTCGAGTAAACAAAAACCGCCCGCTGTGTCCGATGCAGGACACAGCGGGTATTTTTTTGATTTCCTGCAACAGAATCCGGCTTTTCCCCGACATGATGGACGTCAGCATGTTGATACAAAACGCAAAGGAGGGATGCGGATTGGACGAAAAAGAGCTGCTGCGGCAGCTGCAGAAGCAGCGTGCGGGCGCGCTCGAGACGGCCATCGCGCAGTACGGCGCGTATGTGCTCGCTGTCATCCGCAATCGCAGCCGCGGCGTCCTGACGCCGGAGGACCATGAGGAGATCGCGTCGGACGTCTTTCTCGCCCTGTGGCGCGGCGCAAAAAATATCACGCGCGGCCAGCTGCGCCCGTGGCTCGGCGCGGTCGCCCGGAAGCAGACGGCGGAGGCCATGCGGAAAAAGAACGTCTTTCTTCCGTTGGAGGAAGATACGCTCATCACGCTCGACCGCCTCTGGGAGCAGATGGTCGAAAAGGAGCGCTGCGAAGCGCTCGCGCAGGCGCTTGCGGCGCTGCCGGAGGAGGACCGGGAGATCTTTTACCGGTTCTATGACCTGAGCCAGACGACCGCGCAGATTGCGGACGAATTGCACATGAACGCTTCGACGGTCCGCTCGCGCCTGCTGCGCGGCCGGGAGGCGCTCAGAAAAACACTGACCAAGGGAGGGCTGTTCTGTGAAGACGACGTGGGATGAACTCATGCGCTATGCGCCGGAAAAGGAGTATCCGCTGCCCGCGCTGGAGCGCGGCGAACAGGAAAGGATCTTGAACAAAACCATGAAAAAGCTTGAAAAAACGAAAAAAAGACCGGCCCGTCCGGTCCGGACGGCGCTGCTCGCGGCGGCCATCGCCGCGCTGCTGTGCGGCACGGCCTTCGCCGCCTACACAAACGGCTGGTTCGGCTTCGACCGGCTATTCGGAGAGAAGACCGCGCTGATCGAGGGGCATATCGCCAGCTACGACGAAACGACGGACGTGGACATCACGCAGCCGACCTACACCGAGGAAGAGCAGGCCATGATCGACGAAGGGACCATGCAGGTGCCCGATATCGCAGATCTGTCGGATACAGGTGTGTCGGCAGAAACGGATGATTTTACGTTCACGCTCGAATCCATGCTCGTTTCCAGAA